>Ga0207433_10004132_pt1 | contig 26982 bp, 25 predicted proteins | sample YelNatPaOPGAMG01_FD_187559 | JGI IMG/M metagenome (GOLD analysis project Ga0207433, IMG submission 187559) | Hot spring thermophilic microbial communities from Obsidian Pool, Yellowstone National Park, USA - OP-RAMG-01 (SPAdes) (version 3) | ecosystem: Environmental > Aquatic > Thermal springs... | reverse complement strand
GGACAATGTAAACATGCAGGCTGAGTTAATAGCGCCGATAGCGATGGAGGAAGGACTTAGGTTTGCGATAAGAGAAGGTGGAAGAACAGTGGGAGCTGGTGTAGTTACAGAGGTGCTGGAGTAAGATATGAGAGACATTATACTTTTACAGTGCACTGAATGTAAAAATAAAAATTACTCTACAATGAAAAACAAAAAAAATACACCTGATAAGTTACAATTAAAAAAATATTGTAAACATTGTAGAAAACATACTTTGCATAAGGAAACGAAAGCTTAAAATTAGGCCAGTAGCTCTAACGGCTAGAGCACCGGACTCCAAATCCGGGGGATGGGGGTTCAAATCCCTCCTGGCCTGTTTAATATATTTTTGGAGAAGAGGATGATAGGGAAATTAAAGAATTTTCTTAATGAAGTTAAAACTGAAGCAAAGAAAGTTAATTATCCGAAAAAAGATGAAGTTATTGCTTCAACATGGGTTGTTATAGTTACAGTATTAATTATTTCTTTATTTTTAAGTGCTGTTGATTTTATACTGTCTCGTATAATAACCAATTTTATAAGGTGAAAATATGGCAAAGCAGTGGTATGTTGTTCATACAATGTCAGGATTTGAGGACAGAGTTAAGGCTTCTATTGAAGAAAAGGTGAAAACAAAAGGTCTTGATAATAAAATTTCAAGAATCCTTATTCCTACTGAGAAAATTATTGAATTAAAAGGTAAAAAAAAGAAAGAAACAAGCAAAAAGTTTTATCCTGGATATATTCTTGTTGAAATGGAATTGGATGAAGATACATGGCATTTAATAAGTTCAATACAGAGAGTAACAGGATTTGTTGGGGGTAAAAATCCTACTCCAGTCCCGATTGAAGAGGTTGAAATGATACTTCAGCAACTTGAAAAAGGAAAAGCTCCCCAAATAAAGAGTCATTTTGAAAAGGGAGAAAATGTAAGAATTATAGACGGTCCGTTTACTAATTTTACAGGCTATATTGATGAAGTTGATTCTGAACATGATAGAGTAAAAGTAATGGTAAGTATTTTTGGAAGACAAACACCTGTAGAGTTATCTTTTTCACAGGTTGAAAAGGTATAAAGGGAGGAATAAATATGGCTAAAAAAGAAGTTGTTGGGCAGGTTAAGCTTGTTATACCTGCGGGAAAAGCAAATCCTGCACCACCTGTAGGACCTGCACTTGGTCCTCACGGAATTAATATTATGGAGTTCTGCAAGCAGTTTAATGCTCAGACTCAAGCTATGGGAGAAACTCTTATTCCTGTTGTAATCTCTATATACAAGGACAGGTCTTTTAGTTTTATTCTTAAAACTCCACCAACATCTGAGCTAATAAAAAAAGCTGCTGGTATAATCAAAGGCTCTGGAACAACTGGCAAGGAAAATGTTGGCTCAATATCAATTAAACAGGTTGAAGAAATAGCAAAAACTAAAATGCCTGATTTGAACACAACTTCTCTACAATCTGCTATGAACATGGTTATAGGGACAGCAAAAAGCATGGGCGTGGAGATAAGGGGGTAAGATAAATGGGGAAAAAACTATCTGCTGTAAAAGAAAAGCTTGACTTACTTAAAGAATATTCTCTGGAAGAAGCAATTGATATACTTAAAGAAAACAGTTATACAAAATTTGATGAAACTGTTGAAATGGCAATTAATCTTGGTGTTGACCCAAAAAAGTCTGATCAGGTTGTTCGTGGCTCTGTAGTTTTGCCAAATGGCACAGGGAAAAAAGTAAGAGTTCTTGTTTTTGCAAAAGGAGAGAAGGAAAAGGAAGCAAGAGATGCAGGAGCAGACTATGTTGGTGCAGAAGATTTGGTTGAAAAAATACAGCAAGGATGGCTTGAATTTGATAGAGCAATTGCAACACCAGATATGATGAGTCAGGTTGGTAAACTTGGTAAAATTCTCGGACCAAGAGGACTCATGCCCAATCCAAAATTAGGGACAGTAACTTTTGATGTTGCAAAAGCGGTCAAAGAGGCAAAGGCAGGCAAAATTGAATATAGAACAGACAAAGCAGGCGTTGTTCATGTTCCATTAGGTAAACTCTCTTTTGAAAGAGATAAGATTGTTGAAAACGCTATAGCGGTTCTGAAGTCTGTTATTAAAGCAAAACCACCAACATCAAAAGGTAAATACATAAAGAAGGTGGCATTATCATCAACAATGGGACCTGGTTTAAAGATAGATATCTCAAATTTAAAAATATGATGCAGGCTTTGCCTGTTATAAAAAAGTCTGAGACAGCAGGTGCCGAATGGCTTAATGAAAAAAACGCCTGCCGAGACAGGAAAGTAAGAATATCAATAAAAGCCTTCACTGTTCTGCTGTCCAGGAAAGGAGGGATAATCTGAGTACAACAAGACAAAAAAAAGAAAAACAGATAGCTGAACTTGTTGATAAGCTATCAAAAGCTAAGTCATTTGTTTTAACTGACTTTCAGGGTTTAACTGTGTCAGAAATCTCTGAATTAAGAGATTTTATGAGAAAATCTGGCGCAGAGTATAAGGTGTGTAAAAACACCTTGTTCTGGCTTGCTCTAAAGGAAGCACCTTTTAAAGAGCAAATCAAGGATTCTTTAAAGGGCTCCACAGGAGTAGTTTTTGGTTTTGATGATCCAGTTGTTGCTGTAAAAAAAGCCTTTGATTTTTCAGAGAAAAATGAAAAGTTGAAGATTAAGTTAGGAGTTGTTGAAGGAAAAGCATATTCTTTGAAGGAATTAAAGGAAGTATCAAGCCTGCCTTCCAAGAATGTGCTTTTAAGCATGTTAGCAGGTGGTATGAGTTGTCCTCTAACAAAAATGGCTTGTGCACTTCAGGCAATAAATCAGAAACTTCTTTATGCATTAGAGCAATTAAAAAATAAAAAAGCACAATAAGGAGGAAAAAATTATGGCAATATCAAAAGAAGAGGTTTTTCAATTTTTTGATAATTTAACCATTATTGAATTAAGTCAGTTTATCAAAGAGTTTGAAGAAAGATATGGCGTAACAGCCGCAGCACCAGTTGCAGTTGCTGCAGTGGGAGCACCAGCTGCAGCAGGAGCACCAGCTGCGCCAGCTGCAGAAGAAAAAACAAGCTTTGATGTTATTTTAAATGCAGCAGGTGATAAAAAGATTCAGGTAATTAAAGTAGTAAGAGAAATTACAGGACTCGGTCTTAAAGAGGCTAAGGACCTTGTTGATGGCGCTCCAAAACCTGTAAAAACAGGAGTATCCAAAGAAGAAGCTGATGCTATAAAAGCTAAACTTGAAGCTGAAGGTGCAACAGTAGAAATTAAGTAGTAAATAAATAAAGGAAAAGGAGAGCCATGATAAAGCCTTTAAGGGAGAGAATAAATTTTGGAAAGGTACCTCCGCTTTTGGAGGTGCCTTATCTTTTAGAGTTTCAAAAAAAGTCTTTTGAGAGATTTCTTCAAAAAGATGTTCCACCTGAAGAACGAACAGAAGAAGGGCTTCAGGCAGCTTTGAAAAGTGTTTTCCCTATCAGTGACTACAATGGAGCAACAACAATTGAGTTTGAATCATATTCAGTTGGAGAGGCAAAGTTAAATCCTCGCGAATGCATAATTAAAGGATTAACATACTCAGTGCCTATAAAAATTAAGGTCCGTCTGAATATATGGGATAAAAACGAAGCAGGTGAAAAATTTTTAAAAGAATCAAGAGAACAGGAAGTTTTTCTTGGAGACCTTCCAATGATGACTGAAACAGGAAGTTTTATAATAAACGGAGTTGAAAGAGTAATTGTCAGTCAGCTACACAGGTCTCCTGGTGTATATTTTTCACCAGATAAGGGTAAAAGCAGAATTAGCGGAAGATTTTTATACACTGCAAGAGTTATTCCTGTCAGGGGTTCATGGCTTGATTTTGAGTTTGATTCAAAAGACCTTCTGTATGTCAGAATTGATAAAAAGAAAAAACTCCCTGCAACTATTGTTCTTAAAGCATTAGGATACAGTAACGAAGAATTACTCAAAATATTTTATCCCATTGAAGAGATAAATATAAAAAGTGAAGATACTTATACACGGGTAGTAACTGATATACTCGCTGGGGTCAGAACAAAGTTTGATATTTATACGCCAGATGGTAAAGATATTTTAGTTAAAGAAGGAAGTAAAATTACCAAGTACGCTTTAAGAAAAATGAGAGAACTGGGCATAAAAGAAATTCCCATATCTAAGAGTGAAATAATAGGCAGAATAACCCTTTCAGATATAGTTGACCCTGCTACAGGTGAAGTAATAGTTGACAGTAACAAAGAAATCACAGAGGAAGCTTTCTATAGAATTCTCAATACAAAAATAGATAAATTGCACTTGCTATTTATTGATAATATTAACTATTTGCCTTCTTTAAGAGAAACTCTCCTAACTGACAGGGTTGAATCAAAGAAAGATGCTTTAAGAGAGATTTACAAAAAACTCAGACCAGGAGAACCTGCTACAGAAGATGCATCTCAGGAGCTTTTTTATGGTTTATTCTTTGACCCCAAAAGATACGACCTTTCACCAGTTGGAAGACTGAAATTAAATCGGAAACTTAATCTTGATATTCCTCTTGATGTAAGAGTTTTGACAGATAAAGATATCATAGAAATAGTCAGATATCTACTTAATTTGAGAACAGGAAAAGGTGAAGTGGATGATATTGACCATCTTGGCAATAGAAGAGTAAGGGGTGTTGGTGAACTTCTTGAAAACCAGTTCAGAATAGGACTTGTTAGAATGGAAAGAGCCATAAAAGAAAAGATGACCATAACAGAAATAGATAAAGCAATGCCTCATGACCTGATAAATTCAAAACCTGTTATGGCAGCCATTAAAGAATTTTTCGGTTCAAGCCAATTAAGCCAGTTTATGGACCAGACAAACCCCTTAAGTGAGATTACTCACAAAAGAAGACTCAGTGCATTAGGACCGGGTGGACTTACCCGTGAAAGAGCAGGTTTTGAGGTTAGAGATGTTCATCCAACTCATTATGGAAGAATCTGCCCAATAGAAACACCTGAAGGACCAAATATAGGATTAATTACTTCACTTGCCTCATATGCAAGAATTAATGATTTCGGCTTTATAGAGTCGCCTTACAGAAAAGTTGTAAATGGCAAAATAACCGGTGAAATACAATATTTGAGCGCACTTGAAAGTGAGAAATATGTTATAGCTGAAGCAACTACACCAGTAGACCAGGAAGGAAATCTCATAGGAGAAACAGTATCTGCAAGGGTCGGAGGTGATTTTAAAATGGTATCACCTCAAGAAGTCCATTATATGGATGTTTCTCCGAAACAAATTATCAGTATTTCTGCATCCTTAATTCCTTTTCTTGAAAATGACGATGCAAATAGAGCTTTGATGGGTTCTAATATGCAAAGACAGGCTGTGCCTTTAATCCAGACAGAAGCACCTATCGTTGGTACAGGGATGGAAATATATGCTGGAAGAGACTCAGGTTGGCTTGTTATAGCTAAAAGAGCAGGAATTGTAGAAAGTGTTGATGCTACAAGAATAGTTGTCAGGGTAACAGAAGAAGGTGGTGGGGTTGATATATATAATCTTATTAAATTTCATAAATCAAATCAGGGCACATGTATGACTCAGAAACCTATAGTAAATGTCGGACAAAAAGTTGAAAGGGGAACAATTTTAGCAGACGGACCTTCTACTGACAAGGGAGAATTAGCGCTTGGCAGAAATGTTCTTGTTGCCTTTATGCCCTGGGGTGGTTATAACTTTGAAGACGCTATTTTGATAAGTGAAAGACTTGTTAAGGACGATGTTTACACTTCTATCCATATTGACGAGTTTGAAATAGAGTGCAGAGACACAAAGCTCGGTCCAGAAGAAATTACAAGAGAGATTCCTAATGTAAATGAAGAACTTCTTAAAAACCTTGACGAGACAGGCATAATAAGAATCGGTTCAAAAGTAAAAGCAGGTGATGTTCTTGTAGGAAAAGTTACACCTAAAGGTGAGAAAATATTTACAGCAGAAGAAAAACTTCTTCATGCTATATTTGGCGAAAAAGCAGAAGATGTTAAAGAAAGCTGTCTTTATGTGCCTCCTGGGATTGAAGGAGTTGTTATTGATGTTAAAATTCTCACAAGAAAAGGGAAAGAAAAGAGCCTGAAGGCACAGGAAATAGAAGAAGAAGAGATAAAATCAATAGAAAGAGACAGAGAAGATGAAATAAGGATACTGAAAGAAGCAAAGGCAAGTAAGATAAGAAAAATTTTAAAAGGTAAAGTCACTCTTGAAGATGTAAAAGATTCCAGACGGGGAAAAATTTTATGTCAGAAAGGCAAAAAATTAAATGAAGATGTGCTTAATCTTCTTGATGTCAATCAGTTACTCAAGTTGAAAGTAGAAGATATTAATCTTAAAGAAGAAATAAAAAGGATTAACAAAGAAGTAGAGCAGAACATAAAGCAGATTTATGCAAAGTATCAGGAAAAGATAGACAGAATTAAAAAAGGTGATGAACTTCCTCCAGGAGTTAATCAAATTGTTAAAGTTTATATTGCAATGAAAAGAAAAATTCAGGTTGGAGACAAAATGGCAGGTAGACATGGAAATAAAGGTGTTGTTTCAATGGTTCTTCCTGAAGAAGATATGCCTTACCTTGAAGATGGAACTCCTGTAGATATAGTGCTTAATCCACTTGGTGTTCCTTCCAGAATGAATGTGGGACAGATTCTTGAAACTCATCTTGGTTTAGCTGCTAAAGCACTTGGAATTCATGTGGCAAGCCCTGTTTTTGAAGGTGCAAAGGAAAGCGAAATAAGAGAGTTGCTTAAAAAAGCAGGTTTGCCTCATCACGGACAGGTGATACTTTATGATGGGAAGACAGGCGAACCATTTGAAAGACCTGTTACAGTTGGTTATATGTACATGCTAAAACTACATCACCTTGTTGCTGATAAAATCCATGCACGGTCAATTGGTCCGTACTCTCTTGTTACTCAACAACCACTTGGAGGTAAAGCACAATTTGGTGGTCAAAGACTCGGAGAAATGGAAGTATGGGCACTTGAGGCTTATGGTGCTGCTTACACACTTCAAGAGTTTCTTACAGTAAAAAGTGATGATATAACAGGCAGATCAAGAATGTATGAAGCAATTGTTAAAGGTCATCCTGTTCTTGAACCTGGCGTGCCTGAATCTTTTAATGTATTAATAAAAGAACTCCAGAGCCTTTGTCTTGATGTAGAGCTTCTGGAGAAAAAGAAAAAAATAGGGGGACAATCTTGACAGAAGACATTTATTCCCTTTTTCAAAAACCAAAAAATCCAAAAGATTTTGATGCAATAAGAATTAAACTTGCTTCACCTGAAAAAATCAGGGAATGGTCATATGGAGAGGTAAAAAAACCTGAAACTATTAATTACAGAACATTTAAACCTGAACCTGATGGGCTATTCTGTGCAAGAATTTTTGGGCCTGTTAAAGACTGGGAGTGTCTTTGTGGTAAATACAAAAGGATGAAACATAAGGGTGTTATATGTGACAAATGCGGAGTTGAGGTTATTCAATCCAAAGTAAGAAGAGAAAGAATGGGGCATATAGAGCTTGCCACACCAGTTGCTCACATCTGGTTTGTAAGAGGAGTCCCAAGCAAGATGGGAATGCTCCTTGATATGTCAGTAAGACAACTTGAAAGAGTTATTTATTACGAAGATTACATAGTAATAGACCCAGGTGATACTCCTTTAAAAGAAAAAGAAATTCTTACTGAAGAAGAATACAAGAAAAAAGTTTCAGAATATGGAAACAAGTTTAAAGTTGGAATGGGAGCAGAAGCTATAAGGGAACTTTTGAGAAAAATAGACCTTTCCGCACTTGCAAAAGAGATTAAAGAAAAAATAGATACCGCTACATCTAATGGTATTAAAAGGAAACTTACAAAAAGGCTCAAGGTAATAGAATCTTTTAAACAGTCTGGAAACAGACCTGAATGGATGATTCTTGATATAGTTCCTGTTTTACCACCTGAATTAAGACCACTTGTTCCTCTTGATGGTGGAAGATTTGCAACCTCTGACCTTAATGATTTATACAGAAGAGTGATTAACAGAAACAATCGTCTTAAAAGACTTATGGAATTAAGAGCTCCAAGTGTAATCATAAGAAATGAAAAAAGAATGCTTCAAGAAGCAGTAGATGCGCTCTTTGATAACACAAAAAGGTCAAAGGCTATGAAAGCAGGAAGCAAAAGACCTCTTAAATCTCTGAGTGATATGATAAAAGGCAAACAGGGAAGATTCAGACAGAATCTATTAGGAAAGAGAGTTGATTACTCCGGAAGGTCAGTAATTGTAGTAGGTCCTGAGCTTAACCTGCATCAGTGCGGACTGCCAAAAACAATGGCAATTGAACTTTTTAAGCCCTTTGTTTTCAATAAACTTGAAGAAAAAGGTTATGCTACAACCATTAAACAGGCTAAAAGACTTGTTGACTTAGAAGGTCCAGAAGTATGGGATGCCCTGGAAGAGGTAATCAATGAACATCCTGTTTTGCTTAACCGTGCTCCCACATTGCACAGACTCGGAATTCAGGCATTTGACCCTGTTTTAGTAGAAGGTAAAGCTATAAAACTTCATCCTTTGGTTTGCACTGCCTTTAATGCTGACTTTGACGGAGACCAAATGGCAGTGCATGTTCCTCTGTCTTATGAAGCACAAGTAGAGGCAAGAGTCCTTATGATGTCAGTAGGAAATCTTCTTTCTCCTGCAAATGGAAAGCCAATAGTAATACCAACACAGGATATGGTTCTTGGCATATACTATCTGACAAAAATAAGAAAAAATGCTAAAGGTGCTGGAAAGGTATTTTCAGATGTTGAAGAAGTTGTGCTTGCATACCAAACAGGTGTAGTAGAAAAACATGCTCCAATAAAAGTCAGGCTAAATGGCAAACTTGTTGATACAACCGTAGGAAGAATTTTATTCAGAGAAATAGTTCCCTCTGCAGTTCCTTTTGAAATGATTAACAAAGAGATAACTAAAAAAGAGTTGGGCAAGATTATTGACTACATTCACAATTTTCTCGGAAAAAGAGAAACTGTAATATTTTTAAATAATCTTGAAAAATTAGGTTTTCAAATTGCTACAGAGTCTGGAATTTCTATATGTATAGATGATATGCATATTCCTTCTAAAAAGGCGGATTTAATAAAAGAAGCAGAGACGCAGGTAATGGAAGTTCAGAAACAGTATGCTGACGGATTGATAACTCAGGGAGAAAGATACAATAAAGTAATTGATATATGGGCAAATGTTACTGAAAAGGTAGCAGATGAGATGATGAAAGAACTTGGAGCAGAAGAAGGTAAAGAATTCACAGAAGAAGAACTCGCAGAGAGAAGGTCTTTTAACAGTATATTCATGATGGCAGATTCAGGAGCACGTGGTAGCATTGCTCAAATCAGGCAGCTTGCTGGAATGAGAGGACTTATGGCAAAGCCTTCAGGTGAAATAATAGAGACTCCGATTACAGCAAACTTTAGAGAAGGTCTGACTCCATTACAGTATTTTATATCCACTCACGGTGCAAGAAAAGGTCTGGCAGATACAGCTCTTAAAACTGCAAATGCAGGTTATTTAACAAGAAGACTTGTAGATGTGGCTCAGGATGTAATTCTTTTAGAAGAAGACTGCGGGACAAAAGATGGAATATATATTACAGCGCTTATTGAAGGTGGAGAAATCATAATGCCTCTTGAAGAAAGGTTGTATGGCAGAACCCTTGCAGAGGATATTAAAGACCCTCTAACAGGAGAAATAATTGTTAAAAGAGATACCTTAATAGACCAGCCTACTGCTAAAAAAATTGTTGATGCCGGAATTGATAAAGTAAAAATCCGTTCGGTTCTAACATGCAGAACAAAGTTTGGTTTATGCGCAAAGTGTTATGGAATGGACCTTGCAAGAGGAGAGCCTGTTGAAATCGGAGAAGCAGTTGGTGTTATCTCTGCCCAGTCAATTGGAGAACCAGGAACTCAATTAACAATGAGAACCTTCCATATAGGAGGTGCTGCAACAAAAATCGTAGAGCAGGCTGTTCTTGAAGCTAAAAACTCTGGCACAGTTAAATTCAAAAATGTTCATTATGTTGAAAGAAAAGATGGTTCACTTGTGGTTCTTAATAGAAATGCAACAATTGCTATTGCAGATTCATTAGGTAGGGAAAGAGAAAAATACACATTAGTTTATGGTGCAAGAATAGTTGTCAAAGATGGACAGCAGATAGAGCAGGGTCAAAAATTAGTTGAATGGGACCCTTATGCTACTCCAATTTTAACTGAAATTGGTGGTAAAATTGCGCTCGGAGACATGGTTGAAGGAGCTACATTCAAAGAAGAAACAGATATTACAACAGGACTTTCACATAAGGTAATAATTGATTATCCTGCAACATTTAGACCAAGAATTACTATAAAAGACAAAGAAGGCAAAACAGCAAAATTGCCAAATGGCGCACCTGCGAGATATCTACTTCCTGCAGGTGCTATTTTGATGGTTGATAAAGGTGATATTGTTGAGCCGGGAGATATTTTAGCAAAAATACCAAGAGAAACAATAAAAACCAAAGATATTACAGGCGGACTTCCAAGAGTAGCAGAACTTTTTGAAGCAAGAAGACCAAAAGAATCCGCAATTGTTAGCGAAATAGACGGTATTGTTGAATTCAGAGGCTCACAGAAAGGTTCAAGAGTTATTGTTATCAGAGGAGCTGATGAAACAAAGGAATATCATATACCAAAGGGCAAACATGTTACTGTTCATGATGGAGACTGGGTGAAAGCAGGAGAGCCTCTTGTTGACGGTTCTATAAATCCCCATAGTATTCTTGATATTTTAGGACCAACTGAATTGCAGAGATATCTTGTTGATGAAATTCAAAAAGTTTATAGACTGCAGGGTGTATCAATACATGACAAACATATTGAGGTCATTGTTAGACAGATGATGAAGAAAGTAAGAATTGAAGACCCTGGAGATACTTCTTTCCTTATGGGTGAAGAAGTTGATAGATTTACCTTTATGGAGGAAAATGAAAAGGTTAAAGCTCAAGGTAAAGAACCAGCAAAAGGTAAAGCTCTTTTACTCGGTATTACAAAAGCTTCATTGTCAACAGAATCCTGGGTTTCTGCAGCTTCATTCCAGGAAACTACAAGAGTTCTTACAGATGCAGCAATAGAAGGTAAAATTGATGAGCTAAGAGGGCTAAAAGAAAATGTAATAATGGGAAGAATTATTCCAGCAGGTACAGGATGTCCAACTTATAAAGACACTTTAATAAAAGGCGAATTTTATACCATGCAGATAGAACACAAAGAAGAAGAAATTGAAAGCTAATGTTTCAGGGAAGAAGTAGCTTTTTTGAGCTGCTTCTTCCTTATTTTTTTATGAACAAAGAAAAAACAACTCAAATTGCGAAGCATTTTCCAGAGGCGAAGCCGAAAGTACCAATTGCGAAGCATTTTCCTGAGGCGAAGCAGGAAGTGCTAAAAAGCAAAGCAGGAAGTGCAAATTTACCCAAATTGCGAAGCAATTTCCTGAGGCGAAGCCGAAAGTGCCAATTTGTTGTAGATGTCATGCTTGGAAGTTTAAGCAGATGGTTAAGAATTTTAGGTTTTGATACTTTATATAGAAATGATTACAAAGACATAGATTTAATAAAAATATCCCTGCAGGAAGAAAGAATTCTCCTGACAAGAGACCATGCTCTTGCAAGGTCAAAATTATTAAGAAAAGTTTTATTAATAAAATCAGAAAACATTAAAGAGCAGATTAAAGAGGTAATATCAAGCATAAAAGAAGAAGTCAATTTTTCCAAACTTAAACCTCGATGCCCTATATGCAATGGAGAGATGCAGAAAATTGATAAGCTGAAGGTTAATTCGGAGATACCAGACTATGTAAATATGACAAATCAGCAGTTTTTTAAATGCAAAGAATGCGGAAAAGTTTACTGGAATGGAACACACAAAAACAGTATTGAACAGTTTAAAAAAGAAATCTTTAAAGAAATTGGTTTAAAAGGGATTGACATATAATAATCAAAACATTTAGTATCAACTATATGCTAAAAATTGCTGTTATAGACGGTCAGGGTGGAGGAATAGGTGCTTATATTATCAAATCATTAAGAGAAACATTTAAAGATAATGTAGAAATTATTGCTCTTGGAACAAATGCAGCAGCAACAGCAAATATGATGAAAAATAAAGCAAATAAAGGAGCTTCCGGCGAAAATGCAGTAATATGGAATTGCAAGAAAGTTGACTTAATTATAGGTCCTTTAAGTATTCTCATTGCCAATGGCATAATGGGAGAGTTGACTGGAAAAATGGCTGAAGCAATAGGAAATTGTTCTGCAAAAAAGTTTTTATTGCCAATTAATCAGGAAGGAGTAGAGATTATTGGTGTAGTTAAAGAACCTCTTCCACATCTTGTGGAAAAATTAATCCTTCAAATAAAGGAGGAATTCAATGTGTGAAGCAAATGCATATGTAATTAAGAATGGACAGGAAGTGATATATTTAGAAGCAGTTGATATTCTTAGACCAGAAGGTAAAGATATTTATCTTCGTAGCATATTCGGAGAACAGAAAGTCTTCAGAGGCAAAATAAAAGAAATGTCTCTGGTTAATCACAAGATTCTTCTGGAGGAAGAAAAGGACTAAAAGTTTTTACATATCTTGATATGCTTGTACGGATTATTGATTCAGGGCTAAATGACCCGTTTCTCAATATGGCGATTGATGAAGCCATCAGTATATTTGTTCGTAATGGAAACTCTCCTCCTACTTTAAGGTTTTATGGCTGGTTAAAGCCTTCTGTTACAATTGGAGAATTTCAGAAAGCAAATGAAATAAATCAGGATATATGTAATAAATTAAAAATTCCAGTTGTCAGAAGACCAACAGGAGGAAAAGGCATCCTTCATTATGACGACCTTACTTACAGCTTTACTGCAAAAAAAGAAGGTATATTTCGTGGTAGTCTTTTTCAAACTTATGAAAAATTAAGTAGCATATTTTCAGAAGCTTTCAATTTGTCAGGTATAAAAACTGAAATTAAAAAAAACAGAGATTCAGTTAATAGAAGTTCCCTCTGCTTTGCCAGTTCTTCATTCGGAGAAATAAGCTTTAATGGAATAAAAATTATGGGTTCTGCTCAAAAAAGATGGCGTGATGGATTTTTACAGCAAGGTACAATACCAATTATAGTAAACAGAGAGTTATTGAAAAAAGTTTTTTTATGTATGCCTGAGGAAGCTGAAAAAATATATGGCTTAAAGGAAATTTACGATAAATTGGTACTTTCGGCTTCGCCTCAGGAAAAAGCTTCGCATTTGGTACTTTCGGCTTCGCCTCAGCAAAATGCTTCGCATTTTGAGGCAAGTGTGTTTAAAGAAAAGTTTAAAGAAAATATTAAACTTTGTCTGAGGATGGCTGGTTTTGAGATTGTTGAGGAGGCTGTTCTTGAAGAGGAGTTTGCTCTTGCTCAGGAACTTCTTCAGAAGTATCAGAACCCCCAATAACTGCTTCAGGTTTAAGAGTTTCTTCAATCTTTATATAGTAAGAAAGAAAAGCAGTGAAAACAACCATGCTTATATATACATGTGCAATCTGTGTTACAATTTGATAAGCAGCTGCAACAACAGGACCTATATTAGGTATTATAGCCAGTAAAGAACCTAATGATAGAATAAATCCGCCCATTAGAATATAAATTACAAAAAGCAAAGCAACCCTGCCTATTGCTTGAGGATGCTGAATAAGAAAATTTTTAGCATTTTTTATTGTCTGCCCTATAGTTAAATTCTTAATATAAATTCCAAAAAATCCTACAAGCGTATAGGAAATCCATAAAAGAAAAATAATAAATCCCGCAACAAGAAAACTTAAATAGAAAAATACATTGAAAAATACTGACATAAAATAACTATGCTGTTTTATAACTTCAATTAAATTAAATGCCATTTCACTTATAAAAGCGAAAATTATTGATGTAATGAAAAAGATAATTGCTACATAAATACTAAAAAACAAAACTTTGATAATAAATTTTTTGCCATATTCATGAAATTTTTTAATACTGAAAATAGAGCCTGCTTTTAAATATTCTAATAGGGTACCTAATGTTCCAGAGAAAATATAAGCCCATAGCAATATTATAAAAAATATATATAAAACAAGGCTTAATATTAAAATTATTGCGAAAATTAAAAATTTTTTAATCAAACTTATTGATGAAAGAAATATCTCAAGAAAACTGCCCTTCATTATGTCAGTTAAATCTATTCCAAAAACAACGAAGAAAATTCCAAGAGGAATGCTCAGAATTAAAAAAAGTCCGAAAAATGCAAAAAATAAAAACAAAAAATGAATAAAAATTAAAGGATAATTTTTATGAACTGCTTTTAATGAATCATTTATACAAGCAAAAAAGTTCAAAACTCCCTCACTCCAGTAATTATAATGTCATATTCATCTGCCATTTCAACAACTTTTTTTCTGTCAATTAGAATCGTTTTACCAGTCTCAAGAGCAAGTACCTTTGCCTTAGCATTAATCATGCTTTTTATTGTATCAATTCCTGCAACAGGTGCATCAAGTTTTAAATCTTGCTGTGGCTTGCTTACTTTTACCACAACAGCATCTTTAACAAATTTCCCTGCCCTTGTAATTGTCTCATCAGTTCCTTCAATAGCTTCCACAGCAATTACAGACATTTCTTTCACAACTACTGTCTGCCCAATATCAAGCTTTCCTATTTTTTTAGCAATTTTAAAACCAAAATTAATATCCTTCCATTCTTCCTTTGAAGGAGCTTTTCTTGTTAATATCCCTTCGGGTGTAAAAATTTCAGGACATAACTGATATAAGTCTATTACCTTAAAACCTTCCTTTATAAACTCTCTGTCTACTGTTTTAAGAATCTGGTCATCACCTCTTATTTTTGCGGAAAATAGCATTTTTATAGCCCTTAAATCAGGCTTTATTTTTTCTCTCTCAAAAATAATTTTTTTGGGTACCTTACCAGTTAGAACAACCTCTTTTACATCATTCTTTTTTAGAAATTTTATTATTTCATTCGCCTGACCTATGTTTATCCATTCCATAGAATCGCTGTAATTTGAGAGTTCACTGGGTGCAAAGCCTTCAAGAGCAACAGTGATAACTCTGTACCCTTTATTTTTTATTTCTTTGGCTACAATTAAAGGAAGAATACCAGCACCTGAGATTAATCCTATCTGCATATACCTCTTTTGTTAGCCTCTATGAATTCTATTAAATGTTTTAGTTCTGGTATATCAGGAAGTGTATTTTTAACTTTTTCAATTGCTTCTTTAAGAGAAATTTTATCTCTGAAAAGTATCTTATAAGCTTTTTTAAGAGCATTTATAGTTTCTTCGTTAAAACCTCTTCTTTTCAGACCCACAGTATTTAGCCCATAAAGTTTTGCTCTTGCACCTGAAGCCATTGTGTAAGGAGGTATGTCCTGACCAACTCCGCTAAATCCTCCAATCATTGCATAAGCTCCGATTCTTGTAAACTGATGAACCGCAACAATCCCTCCAATAAATGCAAAGTCTTCAACTATAACATGTCCTGCAAGTGTAGCAAGATTTGCCATAATTACATTGTTTCCAATTTTACAGTCATGGGCAATATGCACATATGCCATAATAAAGTTATCAGAACCTATTTCTGTTAGTCCATCACCAGAAACAGATGCCCTGTGAATGGTTACATATTCTCTTATTACATTATTATCTCCTATTTTTACACCAGTTTTTTCTCCCTGATATTTTAAATCCTGAGGAGGGAATCCTATTGTAGCAAAGGGATAAATAGTACAATTTTTCCCTATTTCTGTTAAGCCATCAATTTGCACATAACTTATGAGTTTTGTTCCGCTTGCTATTTTTACATTATCTCCGATTATACAATAAGGTCCTATGCTTACATCTTCTGCTATTTCAGCTTTTGGGCTTACTATTGCTGTTTTATGAATATCTCTTGCCATAAATTATCCTCATTTTGTAACCATTGCTGTAAATTCTGCTTCTGTTGCCACTTTTTGATTAACTTTTGCAATACCTGAAAACTTCCAGACTCCACCCCTTCTGTGAATAATATTGACTTCAAAGACAATTTGGTCTCCGGGAATTATAGGCTTACGGAATTTGACTTTTTCAATGCTTAAGAATAAAACTCCCGTGCCTTCCATGCCTGATTTAAAAGCTAAAACACCTGCAACCTGTGCCATTGCTTCAACTATGAGCACTCCTGGCATTACAGGATTTCCTGGGAAATGTCCCTGAAAAAATGGCTCATTCATTGTGACATTTTTAATCCCCACTGCCTTTTGTTCTGGAACAAGCTCAATTACCCTGTCAACTAAAAGAAAAGGATAACGGTGAGGAAGAATACTCATTATTTCTTTAATATCAATCATTTTTACCCTCCAGCCTCTTTATTTTTTCTTCAAGTTCTTTTACTTTTTTATAAAGCTCTGGAAGTTTCTGAAAAATTGCATTTGCTTTAAGCCAATCCCTGTGACCCATTACAGGAGTGCCTGAATAAACTCCTCTTGCAATTTTGCCTGGCATAACGCCTGATTGAGCTGTAATTATAGTTCCTGGCTCTATTTCTACATGGTCTGAAATACCAACCTGTCCCGCAAGAATGCTCCCTGCACCTACTGAAGAACTCCCTGCTATGCCAACCTGTGCAACAATAATCACATTCTTGCCAATCTTCACATTATGAGCAATCTGGACAAGATTGTCAATTTTAGTTCCCTGTCCGATAACAGTATATCCAGTTGTTGCTCTATCTATTGTTACACAGGCTCCAATCTCAACATCATCTTCAATAATCACTCCACCTATCTGAGGAATTTTATGATGTCTGTCTTCATGAAAAACATAACCAAACCCATCTGAACCAATAACAGTTCCAGAATGAACAATCACATTGTTACCAATTTTTACATTCTCCCGTACTGTAACATCAGGATAGATTAAACAGTTAGCTCCTATATGGCTTTCCTTTCCAATAAAAGTAAAAGGATAAATTACAGTATTGTCTCCTATGGTTACATGTTCATCAATATAAACAAAAGGATATATAGTTACATTTTTACCAATCTGGCATGACTGCGAAATCAAAGCTTTATCACTTATCCCTTTGCAGATAAAAGGGGTTACATAAAACATTTCCAGAAGTTTAGCAAAAACAAATTGCGGATTTTCAACAATTAACTGAGGCTTGTCAAGCCCTTTAACTTCTTCCTTAACTATAAAGGCAGAAGCTCTTGATTTTTTTGCTGACTCAGCATATTTAGAGCCTGAAATGAATGCTATATCGCCTTCTTCTGCCTCCTTAATTCCTTTAACTCCTGAAATTTCAATCTCTTTTTCTCCTTTAACCTCTCCATTAAAGAGATTGGCTATCTCAGAAAGTTTCATTTTTTACCTTTTGTCTGGGAAGTTTTTTGATTTAAAATGGAAATTACCTTATCAGTTATTTCTACATCTGGTGAATTAAAAAGAATCAATTGCTCGGTTTTTTCAATAATCAGGTTGTAATTTTCTTTCTGGGCAATATCATTTATAATCTGCTTTATCTCCTTAAGAAGGCTTTGAGTAATTTCATTCTGTTTTTTCTGTATCTCTACCTGATAATCTGCTGCAGTTCTCTGAAGGTCTCTTCCCATTCTTTCAATCTCTTCTTCTTTTGTTTTTCTCGCATCTTCACTCAAAACTGATTTTTTCTTATCATATTCTTCTTTGAGTGCTGTAATTTTTTTCTGCTTTTCTTCAAGGCTTTTTTGTTTTGACTCTACCATGCCTTGTAATTCTGAGACTGCTTTTTTACCTTCATCGGATTCATTTAAAACCCTGTATAAATCAACAACTCCTATCTTTAGCTCTGCACGAGCTGAAGATACAAACAAAATGGATAAAAATACAACTGCAAAAACTAAAACAAACTTCTTCATTTTTTTCCTCCTCATTTTTTTATTTTAGAAGAATGAACCAAATCCAAACTCAATTTTGGATTTTGATTCTCCCGGTTTTCTATTAAGATTTATTCCGTAATCTATCTTTACAGGACCAAGAGGCGAAAACCATCTAAACCCGAATCCTGATGTGTATTTTATATTAGAGCCAAATTTTTCGCCTTCATCATATCCTTTACCTATATCAACAAAAATTAATCCTTTAAGCTTCATTTCAGCCACTATTGGAAAAAGATATTCAATATTGAATATTATTGCTCTTTTTGCTCCAATTGGTTCATTTTTACTGTCCTTAGGACCTGCTTCACCATAGCCCAATCCTCTTATTGTATCAAGACCACCAACATAAAATCTTTCATAAAGAGGGTATTTTTTACCAAAAAGTGTATCTGACATTCCAAGTCTTCCCCTTAAATGTAATGTTGATTCTTCAAATATAGGAAAATACCAGCCAAGGTCAAGCATGCTTTTCCAAAATCCTGTATCTCCTCCAAGACCTGCAACTGTTAAACTCAGAGAATGTCTCCTTCCTGTAGAAGGGTCAATATAACTGTCTCTTGTATCATTGATAATCTGAAAAGTAACAGCACTTGTAAGAAGTTTACCTTCCATATCTTTAATAATTGTATCTGCATCTTCTGCAACATTTATTACAGTTGATTTTTCAATGTCATAAGTTACTGATGCAGACCAGTCTTCTCCATATCTTTTACCAAATGTCAGTGATAAGCCATTTGCATCTCTTGTATAGTTAACATACTCTCTTTTCTGCCTGTAAATATTTATACTGAAAATTATAGGTTTATCCATAAACCAGGGGTCTGTGAAAGCAAGAGTATAGTACGAGCTTTTTCCACCAAGCTCTCCTCTAACAGTAGCAGAGTAGCCTCTTCCAAAAAGATTATTCTGTGTTATATCAACCATTCCTATTAAATTGTCAATTGAACTATATCCACCACCAACAGTAAGAAAACCTGTTGGTTTTTCTTTAACATTCACATCAAGGTCAACTGATTTGCTCTCAGCATCTGGTTTCTGATTAATATCAACTGTTTCAAAGTACTGTAAATCTTCAAGTCTTTTCTTGCTCTTCTGTATTTTAGAGGCAGAATATTCGTCTCCTTCATCAACCCTTACCTCTCTTCTTATTACCTTGTCAATTGTTTTCACATTGCCTGATATATTAATCTTTCCTATTGTATATTTATCCCCAGGATTTATCTTATACAAAACATCAACTGTCAATTTCTCTTCATTGGGTATTACATCTGGAGAAATGGAGCAAAGAGCATATCCTCTGTCAGCATAATAATAGTTTATTGCTTCAATATCTTTTTTCATTTTTGACTTGTTAAAAATTTCATTTTCTTTAAGTTTTATAAGCTTCTTCAGTTCAGCTTCCTCATTTTTATCCTTGAAACCTTCAAGTTTCACAGAACTTACCTTAAACTGTGGACCTTCAGATATGGGAATTGTAATAGTCATAGATTTTTTATCTGATGAAAATTCCAATTTAGGCTCACCAACAGAAACCTTTAAAAATCCATTGTCATAATAAAGGTCTTTTATTCTTTCAATGTCCTGAAGCATTTCATATTTTTTGTAATATCCGCTTCCTGTAATAAATGAATAAAACTTTCTTTCAGATGTTTTCATTGCTTTTTTAATTTTACTGCTTGATAAGGCTTTGTTTCCCTCAAATTTAATTTCCTTTATCTTTACCTTATTGCCTTCTTCAATAACATATGTAAGTTCTACTTCAGTTTCAGTTTTTTTCTTCAATACAGGAACAATTTTAGCAAAATAATAACCTTCTGATTCATAAAATGCCTTGAGTCTTAAAGCATTATCATTTATAAGTGTCACATCAGCAATAGCTCCTGCAGTTATAGTTACAGCCTCCTTAAGTCTATCTTCATTGTATTCTTTGTTTCCTTCAAAGCTAACCTTTATAATTGTTGGCTTTTCCTTTACAAGATAAATAACCTTAACGCCGCCTTCAAATGGCTCTATATCAACCTTTACATCTTCAAAGTAACCCATTTTGTATATTGCTTTTATGTCCTCAGAAATTTTCTCCTGTGATATGGTTTCACCAAGCTTAAGAGAAATCTTGTTTTTAACTGCTGTTTCTTCAATTCTTTTTAATCCTTTTATTTCTATTGCTGTAACAGATGGAAGTTCCTGAGAAAATGCATTCAGTGGCAATAAAAAAACCAATATAAATAAAAAAATTAACCTTTTCATAACTTTTACCTCTTTTTCACTTTCGGCTTCGCCTTTGAGACATTCGGCTATGCCTCTGGAAAATGCTACGCATTTTGCCAGAATTTTTAAGTATATCATAATATTTTCAAAAAGTTAAACACATTAAATATTTTTTCATTGACAGTGCTTTGAATATATCTAAGGTCCTCTTCGGTCTCTGCCTCAAAACGAAGCACAAGGGCTGGCTGAGTATTTGATGCTCTTACTAAAGCCCATCCTTTTGCTCCTTCCTGCTTCGCTCCAGAACATTGCTTCGCAATGTTAAAGTTTATCCTCGCTCCATCTATAAAATTACAATCAAAATTTTTAAAATGCTCCTTGATTATTTCAACTACCTGAAATTTTTTTTCATCAGGACATTCAATTCTTATCTCAGGAGTTGAATACATTTGTTTCAAACCTTGCAAAAGTTTTTTAATACCATAAGGCTTGCCTGCTTTTTTTATTATTTCAGTTAACCTTAAACTTGCATATATTGCGTCATCGTAACCAAAGTATTTATCATTAAAAAATATATGTCCGCTCATCTCTCCTGCAAGCAATGCCCATTCTTCTTTCATTTTGCTTTTTATTAAAGAATGCCCTGTTTTCCACATTATTGGTATACCACCTGATTTTTTTATTTCTTCATACATTACCTGAGAACATTTTACTTCACCAATAATTTTTGCCTCTGGATGCTCTTTAAGTATATCTTTTGAAAAAATTATCAGCAGTTTATCTCCCCATACAGGTTTTCCTTCTTCATCTACAACTCCGATTCTGTCAGCATCTCCGTCAAAACCTATACCAAAGTTTGCTTTCTCCCTTACAACCCTTTCCTGAAGTTGTTTTATGTTTTCCATTACAACAGGGTCAGGATGATGATTGGGAAAGTTTCCATCTGGTTCTGAGTAAAGCTCTATTACTTCTGCACCAAGTCTTTTAAAAATCTCAGGAGCAACTACTCCAGCAGTTCCGTTACCTGAGTCAATGACCAATTTAATACCCTTGAATGAAGGGAATCTTTCAAGCATAAAATTTATGTAATCATTTATGATATCATGGTTTTCAATTGAGCCAGCTTTTTTGTTTTCAATAAACTTACCTGTTTCTATAATTTTTTTCAGTTCTGTTATTTTTTCAGCATAAATTGTATCCTTTCCTATACTTAACTTAAAGCCATTGAATTCTGGAGGGTTATGACTTCCTGTTATCATTATTCCACCTTCAACAGAGAGCCTGAAAAGAGAAAAATACTGTAAGGGTGTTGGACAAACTCCCAAGTCCACTACATTCGTCCCAGATTCTGTTATTCCTCTTACAAGAGCATCTCTTAAAGATTTTGAAGATTTTCTTACATCTCTTCCAACTGAAATTTTCTTCGGAGTCTTCCCAGTTTCTTTTTTAATTAAACTTATAAATGCTTTTCCAATTAAAAAAGCTATTTCTTCTGTGAGGTCTTTACCGTATATGCCTCTTATGTCGTACTGTCTAAATATCCTGTCTTCCATATATATCTTCAAATCTTTTTATATCATCTTCTTCAACATATTCACCAACCTGGACTTCTATAATTTCAAGAGGAAGTTTACCCGGATTTTCAAGCCTGTGCAAAGTGCTTTTAGGAACATAAACTGATTCATTTTCATGAACAAACTGCTCTTTATCACCTATGATAACTTTTGCAGTACCTTTTACAACAATCCAGTGTTCAGAACGGTGATGGTGCATCTGCAAAGAAAGAGTCTCCTTAGGCTTTACAACAATTTTCTTTATCTTATATCTCATTCCCTTTTCAAGCAGAGTAAAACTACCCCAAGGCCTGTAAGAAGTAACATGGTCTTTAACCTGCGGATATCCTTTTTCTGATAAGATTTTCACCAGCTCTTTAACCTTCTGTGCATCACCTTTTTTTGCAATTAAAAGAGCATCTTCTGTTTCAATAACTATAAGATCTTCAATTCCAATAGTAGCAATCAGCCTTTTATTCCCAATTATAAGACTTCCTTTTGTATCAATTGTTATAACCTCACCGGATAATGCATTTGCCTTTTTGTCTTTTTCAAAAACTTCATAAAGACTTTCCCATGAACCTATATCAGACCAGAAAATATCAACTGGTAAAAGCACAGCTTTATCAGTCTTTTCCATTACTGCATAATCAATTGATATATTTGGCAATTTATGGAAAGTCTTAACAACTTCCTTGAAAGGTTTATCAAAAATTTTGCTCAATTCAGGGATATATTTTTTAAACTCTTCAATCATAGTGCCTGCCTTAAAGGCAAACATTCCAGAATTCCAGTAATAACTGCCTTCTTTTAGATAGGAAACAGCTTTTTTAAGAGCAGGCTTTTCAGTAAACTTCTCAACAATAAACAATCCATTTTTATTTTTTGCTTTTATATATCCATATCCTGTATCTGGTTTTGTTGGTTTGATGCCAAATGTAACAATGTATCCTTTTTTTGCTAATGCCTCTGCAGTTTTTATTATAGAAAGAAATTTTTCCGTATCTGTTATCAAATGGTCAGCAGGAGTTATGAAAAATATATCATCCAATCCTGCTTTATTGTTTTCCAGAGCATATTTTATTGAAAAAGCAATTGCAGGTGCTGTATTTTTCCCCACCGGCTCTAGTATTAACTCTAACCTTTTGTCGTTTTCTAAATCTCTTAAAACTTCCTCTGACTGATGAAGAACATAAAATTTGTGTTTTTCATTGGTTATTATAAATATTTCAGCATTGGGATAGTTGATAAATCTTTTAATTGTTTTCTGAAAAAAACTCTCAGGAACTTCGGAGTCTGAAAGAGGAATTTTTAAAAACTGCTTTGGAAAATTCTCCCTTGAAAGAGGCCATAGCCTTGTTCCCGAACCTCCTGCGAGAATTACAATCTTCATATAAAACTCCTTTTAAAGATATCCGTAATCCTTAAGTTTCCTTAGTAATTCTTCATCTCTGTCATTTTTCATATTGCCAATCAATCTTTCCACATACTTAGCAATAATGTCTGGCTCAAGATTAACACTGTCACCAACATTCTTAAATCCAAGAGTAGTCATTTTTAATGTATGAGGAATTATAACAACACTGAAGGAATTTGTAAATAAATCAACAACTGTAAGGCTTATGCCATCAACAGCAATAGAGCCTTTAGGCACACAATATCTCAATACTTCCTGAGGAGCTTCAATTTCTATCTTTATATAATCTCCAGTTTTCTCAACCTTTTTTATGACTCCCACTCCATCAACATGTCCTGAAACAAGATGTCCTCCTAATTTGGTGTTGAGAGTCAGAGCTGATTCAAGATTTACAGGAGAGTCCTTTTTTAGTTCACCTAAGGTGGTTTTTTTCAGGGTTTCATAAGAAAGCTCAAAACTTAATGCTTTTTTTGTCCTGTCAATTTCAGTTACTGTAAGGCATACTCCATTTACAGCTATACTGTCTCCTATTTGAGAATCCTTTATGAGCTTTTCTGAAAATATTTTAAGTTTTGCTCCCTGAGCAATCTTTTCAACTGAGATAACTTTACCGAGTTCTAATATTATCCCTGTAAACATTACTTTATTATTTTACCAATTCTGTTAAGTCTTGCTTTATGCTCTCCATTGTCCCATGACCAGTATATAATAAGTGCCTTACCCTTTACATCATTTAAATCAACAAATCCCCAGAATCTGCTGTCATAGCTTTGGTCTCTGTTATCACCCATTACAAAAAGTTTACCTTTTGGAACCTGAATTGGTCCAAAGTTATCACGGGTATCCATCTCTTTTGGATGAATAAAATCATCAGTATGCTGAACATAAGGCTCTTTTAATTCTTTGCCATTTAAATAAATTTTCTTATTTATTCCCTGAATTATATCACCCTCAACTGCTATAACTCTCTTGATGAAATCTCTGCTCGGGTCTTCTGGATATTTAAAAACAATTATATCCCCTCTTTTGGGATTCTGGATTACAAGAAATTTTTCCTTTGAAAAAGGAGGCTTAATACCATAAATAAACTTGTTTACAAGCAGATGGTCTCCAATCAAAAGAGTTGGTATCATAGAACCAGAAGGTATTTTAAAAGCTTGAATAATATATGCCCTTATAAAAAGAGCAATTAAAATTGCTATACCTATGCTTTTTATGTATTCTAAAATTTTTTTGCCTGTCATTTATCCTCCTATTCAACCTTTAAAACTGAAAGAAATGCTTCCTGTGGTATTTCAACACGACCAATTTGTTTCATTCTTTTTTTGCCTTCTTTTTGTTTTTCAAGCAATTTTCTTTTCCTTGTAACATCACCTCCATAACATTTTGCAAGAACATTCTTTCTAAGCGGAGCTATGCTTTCCCTTGCTATAATTTTTCCTCCTATTGCAGCCTGAATAACAACCTCAAAAAGCTGTCTCGGAATAACTTCCCTGAGCTTTTGGGCTATGGCTCTGCCCTTGTAATATGCTTTTTCCTTGTGAACTATGGTGGATAAAGCATCCACCTGTTCTCCGTTTATCAAAATATCAAGCTTTACAAGTTCTGAAGGTTTGTAACCTATAAATTCATAATCCATTGACGCATAACCCTTTGAAAGAGATTTAAGTTTATCATAAAAATCCCACAAAATCTCATTTAATGGCATTTCATAAACAAGTATAATTCTTTCTTTAGTTAAGTAGCTGAACTCTTTCTGAATTCCTCTTTTTTCCTGACAGAGCTTTAAAATATCACCGACAAAGGCTTCTGGCAAAATTATTGAAACCTTCATAAAAGGTTCTTCTATTCTTTCATAAATTTTTGGCATTTTGCTTGGATTGTCAATAAGAAATTCTTGTCCCTGAGTATTTACTATTTTATATCTAACAGTTGGAGCAGTGCTTATTAGTGAAAGATTGAACTCTCTTTCAAGTCTTTCCTTTATAATCTCCATATGCAAAAGCCCGAGAAAACCACATCTAAATCCAAATCCAAGCGCAGCAGAAGTCTCTGGTTCAAAGAAAAAGGAAGAGTCATTAAGCCTTAATTTTTCAAGAGAGTTTTTTAACTCTTCATATTGATGAGTTTCAGTAGGATAAAAACCGCAGAAAACCATTGGCTTAACTTCTCTAAAGCCTGGCAAAGGTTTTTCAGCTGACTTATTAGCATCTGTTACTGTATCACCTATTTTTGTATCAGATATATTTTTTATTCCCGCAATAATAAAACCAACTTCTCCTGCTGACAATCTCTCTACATCTTTTGGAAGAGGCGTAAGAACTCCAACCCTCTGCACTTCATACTCTTTTTTAGTTGCAAAAAGTTTTATTTTCATACCAGGAAAAACTACGCCATCAAAAACCCTCACAAGAATTATAACTCCAAGATAGTTATCAAACCATGAATCAAAAATCATTGCTCTCAATGGAGATTGGATATCACCTTTTGGATGAGGAATTTTTTTTACAACTGTTTCAAGTATCTCTTTTGTTCCTATACCTTCCTTTGCAGATGCTAAGATGGCGTTTTCTGCTTCAATGCCGAGTATATCCTCTATCTGTTTTTTTACTCTTTCAGGGTCTGCCTGTGGAAGGTCAATTTTATTTATTACAGGAATTATTTCATGATTATGCTCAATTGCAAGATAAGCATTCGCAACTGTCTGAGCTTCTACTCCCTGAGTAGCATCAACAACAAGAAGGCTTCCCTCACAGCATGCAAGTGAACGGGATACCTCATATGAGAAATCCACATGCCCCGGAGTATCAATTAGATTAAGAATATAACTATTTCCGTCATCTGCTTTATATGAAAGCCTTACTGCATGGGCTTTTATAGTTATACCTCTTTCTCTCTCCAAATCCATTGAATCAAGAATCTGTCCCATTTTCCCGCCAAGATTAACTGCTCCTGTAAATTCAAGAAGTCTGTCTGCAAGAGTTGATTTTCCATGATCAATGTGAGCAATTATTGAAAAATTTCTTATAGTTTTCATTTACCCCTCAGAGATAAAACAGCACCAAGAATACCGCCAGAATCAACAAGTTTTGACCGCACAATCTCAACATCCTCAACAAGTCCCTTTAAAGCTCTTTTTTTTGCTTCATTAATAGAGGTTTCAATATAAATATTCACAGCATTAGAAAGTCCACCTGTTAAAATAATCTTCTCTGGATGAAAAAGATTGATAAGATTTGCAATACCTGCACCAAGAGCTTTTCCTGCTTCCTTGAGAACATTTCTGCATAAAGAGTCACCTTCCATAGCAGTATTATATATATCCTCAGGAGTAGCCCTGTAAAAATTACCTTCAAACATATTTTTTATAAGGCTTTCCTGTCCTTCTTCAATATTTTTTATAAGAGAATCTCTAATGGCTCTTCCTGAAGCATATACTTCAAGACATCCTATGTTACCGCAGGCACAGTTTTTCCCATTATAATTTATGCTCATATGACCAACTTCCATAGGGAAATCAGCAATCTTACCATTAAACCATAAGCCTCCACCAATTCCTGTGCCGAGTGTCAGAAGAACAAACTTATTGCTATTTTTACCTTCCCCCAAAAATGCCTCAGCAATTGTGGCAGAATCCGCATCATTTTCTACTTTTATATTAAAAGCAAATCTTTCCTCAAGTTTTTGTTTCAGGGGGAAATTGTCAAATGTTGGAATATTCGGTGATTTAATGATTAC
>Ga0207433_10004129_pt1 | contig 26996 bp, 20 predicted proteins | sample YelNatPaOPGAMG01_FD_187559 | JGI IMG/M metagenome (GOLD analysis project Ga0207433, IMG submission 187559) | Hot spring thermophilic microbial communities from Obsidian Pool, Yellowstone National Park, USA - OP-RAMG-01 (SPAdes) (version 3) | ecosystem: Environmental > Aquatic > Thermal springs... | reverse complement strand
GATCTCGCCCCCCACGGGGCAATTTGGTATCTGCAATATGACAAAGTGCCAGACAGAAAAACTGTTTTGATCTCGCCCCCCACGGGGCAATTTGGTATCTCAACCGCCGGATTGCCGTCGCCCGCGCTCGCGTTTTGATCTCGCCCCCCACGGGGCAATTTGGTATCTTGTCGCCGCAGTTGGTCGAAAGCGAACTTTTGTTTTGATCTCGCCCCCCACGGGGCAATTTGGTATCATTTTCGTAGTGACTGGGTTGCGTATCATTCGGTTTTGATCTCGCCCCCCACGGGGCAATTTGGTATCGGAATCAGAGAAGGTGGACGCGGTGCTGCTGGGTTTTGATCTCGCCCCCCACGGGGCAATTTGGTATCAGCACACGTGTTTCTCTGGTTGAAGGAGCTAAGTTTTGATCTCGCCCCCCACGGGGCAATTTGGTATCTGTCTGTTTGCGTGATGTAGCGGCCACGCCTTGTTTTGATCTCGCCCCCCACGGGGCAATTTGGTATCTATGTTGCAAGGGGAAAAAGTAACTTTATTTTGTTTTGATCTCGCCCCCCACGGGGCAATTTGGTATCTTCGCCAGGTGCGCCGGATTTGGTTGCCGTGAGTTTTGATCTCGCCCCCCACGGGGCAATTTGGTATCGTGATGCCGTTGGGCAGGATGAAATCCTCGGAGTTTTGATCTCGCCCCCCACGGGGCAATTTGGTATCATCTTCTCCGGGACGGATCGCCCTTTGTTCTCGTTTTGATCTCGCCCCCCACGGGGCAATTTGGTATCCCGTTGAGCAACGCGATTGCCGTGGACATCTAGTTTTGATCTCGCCCCCCACGGGGCAATTTGGTATCAAATGCGGATAAAAGGGGTTGGAAGAAACAGGGTTTTGATCTCGCCCCCCACGGGGCAATTTGGTATCTTCAATCTCGCCGCCGTGCTGAACCGCAACCTGTTTTGATCTCGCCCCCCACGGGGCAATTTGGTATCAAATGCGGATAAAAGGGGTTGGAAGAAACAGGGTTTTGATCTCGCCCCCCACGGGGCAATTTGGTATCTCGCCATCGGGAAGGTGTTGCTGGCCGGCACCGTTTTGATCTCGCCCCCCACGGGGCAATTTGGTATCGATTGCTGTCGCGTACTTCCGCGCTCGTTCTTGTTTTGATCTCGCCCCCCACGGGGCAATTTGGTATCGGCCTTTTGCACACACCAGCGCATCAAGCCTTGTTTTGATCTCGCCCCCCACGGGGCAATTTGGTATCACGTTGGGCGTGATTGTCACGCGCACAGGTTGTTTTGATCTCGCCCCCCACGGGGCAATTTGGTATCTGATGGCCAAGATGCGGGAGTCAATGATATTTGTTTTGATCTCGCCCCCCACGGGGCAATTTGGTATCCCGTTGCGGCGATCGATAGCTTGGCCGGTCACGTTTTGATCTCGCCCCCCACGGGGCAATTTGGTATCTCAGCCTCGCATCGCGCCAGCCTTGGGAAGCCGTTTTGATCTCGCCCCCCACGGGGCAATTTGGTATCTCCGCGGGACCTCTGGTCGCAGCAGCGACGCGGTTTTGATCTCGCCCCCCACGGGGCAATTTGGTATCGATGGTTCGCTTAGTTTTACCGCGAACATTTAGTTTTGATCTCGCCCCCCACGGGGCAATTTGGTATCTTGAGGCTCTGAGCACCAGGCTAACCTCATATGTTTTGATCTCGCCCCCCACGGGGCAATTTGGTATCAGATGATCCAGAAGATTGAACCGTTCCGAGAAGTTTTGATCTCGCCCCCCACGGGGCAATTTGGTATCTCAGGGACTCTGATGGCAATGGATGGATGGCAGTTTTGATCTCGCCCCCCACGGGGCAATTTGGTATCGACGCCACGCCAAAGGTATTGCTGGATTGCACGTTTTGATCTCGCCCCCCACGGGGCAATTTGGTATCATTGTCAACGCGCCGGCCGTTGCTGCCATCGCGTTTTGATCTCGCCCCCCACGGGGCAATTTGGTATCTGTGCGGCCGAACCCGCTCGACATGAGCGGGTTCGGCTTACCACACTTTCACGAATTCGGCTAATTCGGCGATCCGCTTGGTGTTTTCAACGCATTCGGTGATGATGATTTGAGCGTCCCAAGTGGATTCTTCCATCGGGAAAAGGCGGATGTCGCCGGGGATGCCTTTGGCGACGCGCTGCATGTAGCGGATCACACGCTCGCATTCGTGTGGTTCGCCGCTGAACAGGTAGATGCTGTACTGGACGCGCGTGCCGCCGATCCGCTCGAACTCTTTCCGGAGGAAGTTCTGGTCCTTCTGCTCCGGGGTGTCATAAGCAAGCATCACGAGCATGGAGCACGAAGGGTTGGAATGTTTCTTTGCCGTCCAACGATCGAACGAAGGATTCGACCATGAGACGGATGATGGAGCGCAATCGGAACCGGGCGTCGCGATAGGTGAAATACGTTTCCATCATCTCCGCAAAATGACCGGCCATGCGTTTGGATTCCTGCACGTCGTCGAGGTGGCGGGCCACGGTCAATTCCACCGCGCAGCGCAGCGGTTCAATCAGGTCGCAGGCAAGACTGGGACGGCTGCGGCGGAGTTTGTGGATGATGCCGACGGTCGGGTCGAGGCCGGAGGCGAGGCATTGCCATTCGAGGGCGTGATAGAGGAAGCCATAGCCGTAGTTCAGGGCAACGTTGAGGGGGTGCTGTGGTTTGCGGTGTTCACGCTCGAACAGGTCGCTGGCCAGAGCTGCGAAATACCGGGGCCAGAAGAACCGAGAGTAAGCTGATTCAAGTCGCAGGATGCGGTTGTAGGAGTTTTCTTTGAGTTGCGGTTTGTCGGCCAGCCGTGGATCGAACGCACGCAGCATCTGGTGCTGGTTGCAGACTTTCGTCCAGAGCAGTCCGCTGGCCAGTTGGGTGGCGCGCTGCGGTGACAGCCGGCAAAGTTTCCACAGGGCGGTAGGGTTCACATACCGGGCGCGCGGCGCGAGGCTGAAGGTTTTCCATTTCTTCTGCTGTTTGTCCCATCGGGCCATGATGACCGGGCATTGGGTGGCGAGCATTTCCAACGCGGTCTGCGACCAGTGGCAGGCGGTGGCGAAGCATTGGACGCTGCCGAGTGTTTCAAGGGCGATCTTGCGGTCGCCCGAAACGAGTTTCCCATCGGCGACATGCAGGTGCTGCTCTTCGGTCAGCAGGATGAGATGATGGATCAATCAAGCCGCCTCCTACAAAAGATTGCCGTCGGTTTCCTTTGCTGCAGCGGCAGGCGGCGGAGGTGATGTCGGAATACGCCAACCGTGTTTCTGGGCTTCCTCTGCCGCCGGTGGTAGGCCAAGAACATAAGCGAGGTCGTCGGCTGTACTGAGAATCTTACTGAGAACGTCTCCGGCAAAGCGTTCCATCGGTGTGCCTTCTTTGTCTTTGAAAAGTTGACTCGTCAATTTGACGACAGGATTGCCCCTGCCATGTTTCAGCGCCGTGACCACGTAGAACGTGGATAAGGCGGCGGCGGGTTCGGGCTGGCCGACTGGCGTGCGTTTGCGGATGCTGCCGTCGGGCAGCAGATGAAGCTTGAACACATCGCCTTTGCGAATTTCGCCGACCTTGTGGGAGAAGGGCAGCAGGCGTCCACCCAACACCAGGTCACGAAGCGTCTGGTGCGTTTCGGGTTTGTCGGGTTTGTTTTGCATGAAGGCCGGTGCTTTGTGGCGTTTGTCACGGGCGAAGGAGAAGCCCATCTGTTTGACGTGCCGCAAGGCGCGGGCATCGGGGATGAGCCGCTTCTGATAGACCCAACCAGCTTGTTCCCAGTCGGGTTGTTTGGCGCGCCGGGCGCGTTCGGCCTTCTGGTGGTCGTAGCCGAGCCAGAGTTCGAGCCTGTCATATTTCAAGCTGATGGTGCGCAGTTCCCGGAGTTTGCCGTCGGGATTGCGTTTGCCGCTCCAGCCGACGGGGGATGAGAAACTGCCTTTGCTGTCGAATTTCCACAGGTTTTTGACCGGCGTGCCGTCCGTAAGCTTCAACGGCGCGATCGGCTTGTCTTTGTCCGCTTTCGTTGCGGCGGTAGCAGCGGCGAGCCAGTCGGCCAAAGCTGAGCGGCTCGGAATCAGCTTTGCCGGAATGTTCATGCGTTGAAGCGTGGTAAGCAGTTCGTCGGCATCCGTGATTTCTTCAGGTTTCAAGGCGGTACGTTGTGCGACCGTGGCTTCATCGGGGCGTACCTGTCGCCAGAAGGTCGAGTCACCCAGCGATTGGGTTTTGCTTTGGCGGCGCGGTTTCCAAACCGGGCAAACATCGTATTCGCCATTGTCTGGCAACCAGTGTTTGAGGCGAGGCAGGGGCGAAAGCTCCGGCAAGGCTTTCGTCTCCAGCCGGTAGGTCGTGTCGCCCGTGACCGGGTCGCGCACCGGCACGCTTTCCACGTAAAAAATGCCTTTGCAGCGGACACTGTTCATGCCTTCACGGGGCGGAATGTGGGCGAGGATGGCGGCATCAATCAGGTGGTGCGTCACGTTGTTGCGAACCTTTTCGTACTCCTCGGCCGGTAACCACGATTTGCGGGCTTGGGCCGCGAGCCAGCCGGAGGGCGTTCCGATGCGTCGTGCCGCTTCGTCGGGTTTATCGTCCACCTGCATCCAACGCATGATCTCAGCGCGGAGTTGCCGGGCGAGTTGAGCAGTGCGGGTGGTGTTCCCGAAGTCGGGCACGCGCAACGTACCGTCGGCGTTGTAATGCGACGGCTTGTCGGGCTTGTCTTCCCGGATTGTGCCCCATGCGAAGATTTCCCGTTTGCGGGCGCTCCAGCGCATATCGCGAGTGTTGGCGAGCATGGCGTCAAACCTCTCTCCTGCCCACTGAAGCGGCGTGCGTTTGCCTTTCTCCGCGTTGACGCTGCGCCACGTGAGCACAAGGTTGTCGTCCACGCTCAAGCCGCCCATTTCCACGGGGAAAATGTGCTCGATTTCCAAGGATGGATCGAGCGGGTTGGACGGCAAGTCTCTGCCAGTGTACGGGCATTTGCCGCGCTGTTGTTCATACAACATGATCCGTCGTCTCTTGGAGGCGACGCCGCTGTCTTCGATGCCATATTGCTCGAAGAGTTTTTCGCGTTTCTCGCGGTTGGCCTCGATTTCCTTTTGGCGTTCGGCGCGTTGCCGGGCATTGCGAGGCGGATCGCCGATGACTTCGATGACGCAGTAATCCGGGGCTGTTGCCCCACCGAGAGCTTCCCGGTGTTCGGCGAAGATGCGGCGGAGCAAGCCCTGGCAGGTGGGCGACAATTCTCCGCGCCGTTTGCCGTGTTTGATACGGCGGCCCAGCAACAGCTCAACTTGCGGGAATGGATTGAAATCAACGGAAGCGTTGCGCCGCCAATCGTAGAAACCGGCTTCGCGCAGCCGGGTAACGACGTTTTCGGGGGCGAAATCCGAACTGTCGGCAGTGGCGATGTTGAACAAGTGGCCGGCCGCGAATGCGGAAAGCGACGCGCGTTTCTTGCGGTTGGCCAGTGTTGGCGTCAGCAAGTCTTTGAGCTGGGTGAAGTAGCTCTTGTTCCATTCGGACTGCTTCTCGGCGACTGGTTTGGCCTTCTCGCCGTGTACGGCAGTGATGTCGTCCAAGATGATAGCTTTGCCTTCTTCCCATTTCGGGGCGGTGGCCGGACTGGCTGCTCCGTGATGTTTTTCAATGAACTCGATCAGCTTGCGGGTGGCGCTGGCGCTGAGCGAGTGCAAACAACGGCGTTTCTTTTTGGTCGCGCCCTTGCCTTCAGTCGCCTCAATCTCGACGCGCCGTGTGGCGGCAAATTCCAATGCCTTCCACCGCCGGACATTGAGGTCACCGTTTTCAGCGCATCGTTCGTCGGGGTTGCCGCCGAGCTTCCCGGCAAAGGGACAACGATTCACTTTCTTTTCCCAATGCCGTTCCATGTCGAAGCGAGTTTTGCGGTTGTAGAAGAAAATGGCGCGCTTGCGGGCTTTGGCGGCTTCTTTGGCGTTGGCCGCTTTGTTCGGGTTCAGACCGAGAACGGCGAGAAATCCTTCCACGTCGTCAATCAAGTGCGCGTGCTTGCGCACAATGGTTTCCAGATGTTCCCAAACTTTTTGGCGGGGGAAGTTGTAACCGCGGGCACGAGTGCGCAGGTTATCGTGGCCGCCTTTGACATGCTCGGCCAACACGCGAGCGATGTCGTGTTGCTGCGACCACTCCAACCGCTCGCGCAGCAATTCGGCGAACTTGTTTCGTTGCTCTTCCTCGTTTTTGCCGGGAACCAGTCCGGGAGCCCGTTGCTCAATCTGTTCTTTCAATTCCGGCGTGACATACGCAGTCGCCAGCCATTCGGCGGCCTTGCTCAGCAGCGGGGATTCTCCCCACGGAAACGTTCCTTCCTCTGTCCCGCCGTAATCGTAACCGCGATGCACCACGCAGTGCCGGATGCAGATGCTCAGGGCCTCTTTCGACGCCACACCATTGTTGATGGCCCGGTACCGCTCGCGGAACGGATGCGCCCGGCTCATCCGGTCCGCGTCCAACCACGGCAAGCCATGTTTGGCAAACAATTGTTTGAGGCGATGCAGTCTGCGTTTCCGGTTTTTCCGGCAATGCCGCCAGGCGCGTTTCTGCCGTCGCTCAGCCAATGCTTCGGCCTCCGGCAACTCCAGCATGATGGAACGCGCAAAGATTTCCTGCGGCCCGCGCCGCAAATAAACCCCAATACCCTCCAGTCCGATGTCAATGCCCAACACGACGGCGCTTCGGTAAAACTCGTGGTTCAGCCATTCTTCAGCCAGTGGCTTCCGGTCGGGTTCACGCAAAATGTATTCATTCATGATGTTGACTCCATTGATGGTTGGGTTTATAAGGGGCGCGGATCAAAACCAGTCGGGCGGCCACGATAGGTTGGGAAGAGCCGAGCCGCTGCCGCAAGGCAACGATGACTTCCGCACGGGGCTTTCGCAACCCCACTTTTTTGGCCGATGACTTTGCGTTGATAAATGCGGTTCGTCTCGCGTTCTCCTTCATGCGTATAGCCGGTGCATTTATACCGCAACTTGACCGGCTCTTGTCGAGCTTGTTTTGGGAGCGGGCCGGCTTCGTGTTCCCCCTGGCGAACTCGCGGTGTGCTCGGCACCGCGGCGGTGAAAGTTTTGTCCGGCACCGGGCCGGTGTTATACTGCCCCCGTGCATCCACGCCATGATACCGTCAACGACGAGACGATGATCGCCCGGCGGCGGCCGGCCGGGGAAATCTTTCGCCGGGTGTTCGGTTATCTGCGGCGGTACCCGTGGTTCGGCGTCGGCACGATGCTCTGCGCCATTCTCACCACTCTGGCCGGCCTGGCGTTCCCGAAGTTGATTCAGGTGATGATTGATGACGTGATCGTGGCGTGCCGGGCGGACCTGCTCGGCTGGGTGGCGGGCGGGTTGTTGGCCGCGTGTTTCGCGCGGGACTTTTTCAATTTCCTCCGCATTCAACTCAACAACCGGTTCGAGCAACGCGTGATCTTCGACATGCGGTGTGACCTCTACGCCAAACTCCAGCGGCTGGCCGTCCACTACTTCGACCAGCGGGCGACCGGCGATTTGATGACGCGGGTGATTGATGACGTGAACGCCGTCGAGCGGGTGTTGATTGACGGGATCGAGCAGGGGACGGTGGCGTTGCTGACGCTGGCGGGCGTGGGGACGATGATGTTGGTGTATGACGTGAAGCTGACGTTGTGGGCGTTGTTGCCGCTGCCGGTGTTGGTGGCCGGGGCGCTGGTGTTCACGGTCACGGCGCACAACCGGTACCGCCGGGTGCGCGAGGCGACGTCGGCGTTGAACGCGCTGCTCCACGACAATCTGCAGGGCATCCGGCAAATCAAGGCGTTTGGGCGCGAGCCGCACGAGGCGGCCCGGTTCTCCGCCAAAGCCGGTCAGCTGCGCCGGGCGATGTTGCGGGTGATGGGCGCGTGGTCGGTGTATTCGCCGGCGATGGAGTTCGCGGCGTGGCTGGGCTGTGTGATTGTGTTTTGGCAGGGCGGCCGGGCGGTGCTGGCCGGGGAGATGACGGTCGGGGTGCTGGTCGGGTTCGTGTCGTACCTGTTTGCGTTTTACGGGCCGATCCGGCAACTGCACGGGTTGAACCAGATGTTCCAGGCCGGTCGGGCCGCCGGGGAGCGGGTGTTCGATATTTTGGACGCCGAAATTGAACCCGGTCAGGGCGAATCGCCGGACTCGGCCCGCCCGGCGGTCGCGCCCTGCCCGATGAAGGAATTACCGGCGCGCGTGGCCGGGAAGGTGGAGTTCCGGCAGGTCAGTTTCGCGTACCGGCCCAACGTGCCGGTGTTGCGCGAGGTGAACCTCGTGGCTGAACCGGGGGAGACGGTGGCGTTGGTCGGGCCGACCGGGGCGGGCAAGAGCACAATTGCGAATTTGTTGCCGCGATTCTACGAAGTGACAACCGGCCAGATTCTGGTGGACGGACACGACATCCGGGCGGTCACGCTGGAATCGTTGCGCCGGCAGATCGGGATCGTGTCGCAGGAACCGTTTCTGTTCAACGGCACCATCCGCGAGAACATCCTCTATGGCCGGCTCAAGGCGACGGAGGCGGAGATGATCGCCGCGGCGACGGCGGCAAACTGCCACGAGTTCATCGCGCGGTTGCCGGAGGGCTACGACGCAAAGGTCGGCGAGCGGGGCGTGAAGTTGAGCGTCGGGGAGAAACAACGGATCAGCATCGCGCGGGCGCTGTTAAAGGACCCGCCGATTCTGATTCTCGACGAGGCGACGGCGAGCGTGGACACGGCGACGGAGAAGTTGATTCAGGAGGCGCTGGACCGGTTGATGGCGCATCGGACGAGTTTTGTGATTGCCCACCGGCTCTCGACGGTGCGGAACGCGGATCAGATTTTGGTGCTCCAGGCCGGGCGCATTGTGGAGCGGGGAACGCACGAGGAATTGATGGAATTGAGCGGTTTGTACGCGCACCTGTGCCGGGTGCAGTCCACCGCCCTGACGATCGAGCAGCAGTTGGCAGAGCTGACTTCCCGCGCCCCGGCCTGAAACGTCAGGCGGGTGGCGGGTTCTCGGATTCTTTGTGCAGTTTGACCGCGGCGTCCATCATCTCGGAGAATTTGGCGATGGCGCTGGTGATCTGCGGCGCTTTCTCGAGGCACATCTGGCTGAATCTGGCGTACTGGGCCGGGTTGCGCTGGCTCAACTCCGCCATGGCCATGATGACGGCGAGGTGATTGTTGACGGTGTGGCGCATCGTGCGCAGATTCTGGTGCAGCGTGACCAACTGCTGTTGCAACTCCTGAAGTTGTTGTTCGGCCGGTGTCATGAAGTCTGTCGGGTCCTCTGTGCTGATGCCAGTCATCATGTTCCTTTTAACTCTTTCTGTCCATCCTGAACTCGGCATCAATTGAGCAGGCGGTATGCCACGGGTGCGCATCTTGACATTGCCACCATTCAATAAGTCGTTGTCATTCTGAGCGGAGCGAAGAATCTCCGTCTTTCTTCGGAAAGACGTGACGAAACCAACCGAGACCCTTCGCTTCGCTCAGGGTGACAGATGGTCGCGTGGTGCCAGTGTCAAGATGCGCCCAGGCCACGGTCCGACGCGATTATTTTGCTTGGGCAAATCGTCCGGGCCGCTAGAATGACAAGTTGGAAAAAACGATGCCAACTGACGTCATTACCATTGCCGGGGCGCGGACGCACAATCTGAGGAACATCAGCCTCGCGTTGCCCCGGGAGAAACTCATCGTGGTCACCGGGCTGAGCGGTTCCGGCAAGTCCAGTCTCGCTTTTGATACGCTGTACGCCGAGGGGCAGCGCAAATATGTGGAAAGCCTCTCGGCCTACGCCCGGCAGTTCCTTCAGCAACTCCAGAAGCCGGACGTGGATTACATCGAGGGCCTCTCCCCGGCCATTGCCATCGAACAGCGCACCGCCGGCAGCAATCCCCGGTCAACCATCGCCACCACGACCGAGATTTACGAGTATCTGCGGTTGCTCTGGGCCAGCATCGGCCAACCGCACTGTCACCGGTGCGGCAAACCGATCACGACCCAGACCGCCAGCCAGATCGTGGATCAACTGCTCGCGCTGGGCGAGGGGACGCCGGTCACCCTGCTCGCGCCGTTGGTGCGCGACCGGAAAGGTGAGTTCCGGGACGTGTTCGCCCGGATCAAACGCGAGGGGTTCGTCCGTGCCCGCGTGGACGGCACCGTCATCGAGTTGGAGGAGCCGCCGAAACTCGACAAGAAACGCAACCACAACATCGAACTTGTCGTTGACCGGCTGACGATCAGCGCCCAAGCGCGCAGCCGGTTGGCCGACTCGGTCGAGACGGCGCTGAAATGGGGCAATGGCGTGCTGGTGGCGGCCGACCGGCTGTGGAGCACCCAGAACGCCTGCGCGGAGTGCGGCATCAGCTACGGCGAGTTCACGCCACGGCATTTCTCGTTCAACTCGCCGTACGGCGCCTGCAAGACCTGCCTCGGCCTGGGGACGAAACTGGTGTTCGATCCTGACCTGATCGTGCCGGACAAGAAGAAGTCTGTGGCCGACGGCGCGATTGCGGCGTGGCGGCGCGGCGGCCGGCGGCTGATCATTTATTACAAGATGCTCCTGCGCGGGTTCGCCAAGCATTTCAACGTGGACATGGAATTGCCGTTCGAAAAGCTACCGGAACGCGTCCAGCGGGCGTTGCTTCACGGCACCGGCGACGAGGAAATCGAGTTCACCTACTGGCGCAAGGGCGCGTGGCGGAAGATGACGAAGCCGTTCGAGGGCGTCATCCCCAACCTCGAACGGCTTTACGAGGAATCCAAGAGCGAGTTCACGAAGTCCCGGCTCCAGCACTACATGGTCGGCCTGCCCTGCCCGGACTGCCAAGGCCGCCGGCTCCGTCCCGAAAGCCTCGCCGTCACCGTCGGCGGCAAATCCATTATTGATGTGACCCGGCTCTCCGTGGACGACGCGGCGCGGTTTTTTGCCGGCCTGCAACTGAGCGCGTTCGAACAAAAGGTGGCCGGCCAGATTCTCCACGAAGTCGGCGCCCTGTTGAAATTCCTCCAGAACGTCGGCCTCGGCTATCTCACGCTCGACCGGCCGAGCGACACCCTGTCCGGCGGCGAAGCCCAACGGATCCGGTTGGCCACGCAAATCGGCGCCGCCCTCGTCGGCGTGCTCTATGTGCTCGACGAACCGAGCATCGGCCTGCACCAGCGCGACAACCACCGGCTGCTCGAAACCCTCAAAGGCCTTCGCGACCTCGGCAACACCGTCGTCGTGGTCGAACACGACGAGGACACGATCCGGGCGGCGGATTACATCGTGGACCTCGGCCCCGGGGCCGGTGTCCACGGCGGCGAAGTCGTCGCGGCCGGCCCGTTGCCGGTGATTCTCGAAACGAAACGCTCACTGACCGGCGCGTATCTGCGCGGCGAATTGAAGATTCCGGTGCCGCAGACCCGCCGCTCGCCCGGTCGCGGTTGGCTGACGGTCGTCAACGCCCGGCAGAACAACCTCAAAGGCATCACCGCCCGGTTTCCGCTCGGGTTGCTGACGTGCGTGACCGGCGTGAGCGGGTCCGGCAAGAGCACGTTGGTGGACGACATTCTGCGGCGGGCGTTGTTTCGGAAGTTCTACCGGGCCAAAGACCGGCCCGGCGACCACGACAAGATCACCGGCGTGGACGAACTCGACAAGGTGATCGTGATTGACCAATCGCCGATTGGCCGGACGCCGCGGTCGAATCCGTTGACGTACACCGGGGCGTTCAATCACATCCGGTCGCTCTTCGCGCAGTTGCCGGCGGCGCGGGTGCGCGGGTACGGCGTGGGCCGGTTCAGTTTCAACACCAAAGGCGGCCGGTGCGAGGCGTGCAAGGGCGACGGCCTCATCAAAATCGAGATGCACTTCCTGCCGGATGTGTATGTGACCTGCGAACAATGCGCCGGGCGCCGCTACAGTCGGGAAACGCTGGAGATCACCTACAAAGGCCGCAACATCGCCGACGTGTTGGAGATGACCGTGGACGAGGCGGAGGAGTTCTTTCGGGCGGTGCCGCCGTTGCGCGACAAACTCCAGACGCTCCAAGACGTCGGCCTCGGCTACCTCCATCTCGGCCAACCGGCGACCACGCTTTCCGGGGGCGAGGCACAGCGCGTCAAACTCGCCGCCGAACTCGCCAAACGCGCCACCGGCCGCACGCTCTACATCCTCGACGAACCCACGACCGGCCTGCATTTTGCGGACATTGCGAAGCTGTTGGAAGTGTTGTTCAAGCTTCGCGATGCCGGCAACACGGTGCTGATCATCGAGCACAACCTCGACGTGGTGAAGTCGGCGGATTGGATCCTTGATCTCGGTCCCGAAGGCGGCGACGCCGGCGGGCAAATCGTTGCCGAAGGCCCACCGGAACAGATTGCGCAAGTGGCCGGCTCGCATACCGGGGCGTTTCTCCGCCAGTACCTGAATGAGCGGGGCGCACCGTCCTGATCGTCCCGTGCTCGTTTCCCAAAAGTTTCTCATTGCCAGTGGACAGGGTGCATCTCGACACTGCCACCATCACCCGGCCTGTCCCCCGGAGCCGCGAAGGGGAAGGGTCTCGGGCTTTTTCGTCGCGTCTTTCCGAAGAAAGGCGGAGATTTGCCGCACACGACAGCGGTGATGTCGTGCTGCAGGATGTGGTGGTCACCGACGACCAGATCGCGGGTGTTGTGACCAACGTGCCGGTGCCCGGCATCGGCCAGGCGTTCAGCTACAGCGGCAGTAGTTCGCAGGCGGGCGGGACGAAAGTCCCGCCCGTCCTGTCTTGCAGAACCCACCGGACTTCGCGTAAGATGCCGGCCATGGTCACAATACCTGCGCGCGTGGAGGAACTGTTGGAACAGACCGGGCTGTTCAGCCCGACGCAACGGGCCGAGGTGATGGCCGCGCGTGCCGCCGGGGAGTCGCTGGTGGCGGCGGCGGTCAAGTCGGGCGCGGTGCCGGAGGAAAAACTGCTCGAAACGTTGGCGCAGGCGTTGGGCTTGACGTTCACCCGGCTGACCGAGCCGGAAATGGACCCCGCCGTCCGCGCGCAGGTGCCGACCAAGGTCGTCTTCCAATACAACATTCTGCCGATGCGCGCGGAGAACGGCAGCTTGCTCGTGGCGACCAACGACCCGTTCAATTTGACCATGATCGAATCCGTCCGGTTGGTGGCCCGCTGCCGGGTGAAACTGGCGTTGGCCACCGAGGCCGACATCCTCAAGGCGTTGAAGCGCTACTACGGCGTCGGCGCGGAGACGCTCGACGAGTTGATGCAGAAAAACGTCCTCGATCTCGACCTGACCGCGCCGGTCACCAAGGAAGACCTCGAAAGCGACGATCAGGAAGCGAGCGTCGTCAAGTTCGTCAACCAGATCATTTGGGAGGCGTTCAAGGAACGGGCGACGGACATCCACTTCGAACCGATGGAGAACGACCTGCGCATCCGCTACCGGGTGGACGGCGTGTTGCACCAGACGCCGGTGCCGCCCCAGTTGAAACGGTTTCAGGCGGCGATCATCTCGCGGATCAAGGTCATGGCCAACATGGACATCGCCGAAAAACGCCTGCCGCAGGACGGCCGGATCAACGTCCGCAGCAGCGGCGAAGAAATTGATGTCCGCGTTTCAACCATTCCCACGTCCTACGGCGAGAGCGTCAGCCTCCGGTTGCTCACGCGCAGCAGCATCTTCCTCGGTCTCGACAAACTCGGCCTCAGCCGCGACGACGAGAAGATTGTCCGCAAACTGGTGGAACTGCCGCACGGCATCATTTTGGTGACCGGCCCGACCGGGTCCGGCAAATCCACGTCGCTCTACGCCTTCCTCTCGACGATCAACTCGATTGATCAACGGATCATCACCATCGAAGACCCGGTCGAATACGAACTGCCGGGCGTGAACCAGATTCACGTGAAACCGGACATTGGCCTGACGTTTGCCAGCGGCCTCCGGCACATTCTCCGGCAGGACCCCGACGTGATCATGGTCGGCGAAATCCGCGACCGCGAGACGGCGGAAATCGCGATCCGCGCCGCGCTGACCGGGCACCTGGTCTTCTCCACCTTGCACACCAACGACGCCGCCGGCGCGGTGACGCGCCTCGTGGACATGGGGATCGAGCCGTTCCTGGTGAGTTCGTCCGTCGAGGCGCTGATCGCGCAACGGCTGGTGCGGACGATCTGCGCGAAATGCAAGGAGGAGTACCGGCCTGACCCCGAATTGCTGCGCGAAGTCGGCTTCCCGGCCGGCGACGGCCCGGTGACGCTTTACCGGGGCCGCGGGTGCGAGGATTGCCGGTTTACCGGGTACAGAGGGCGGACCGGCATTTACGAGATTTTGGTGCTGCATGAATACCTCCGGCCGCTGATTATCGAGCGCGCCTCGTCCACGACACTCAAGCAGGCCGCCGTCAGCCACGGCATGAAGACGTTGCGCGAGGATGGCTGGGCGAAAGTCCGCGCCGGGATCACCACCGTGGAGGAAGTCAGCCGCGTCACCCAAGAAGACGAAGCGTTGGCGGAAACGTGATTGCGGACTTTGGCGTGCGGCAGCTTGCCGCCGCCTTGCCGGTCGCGGCCGATTCCGGCAGGATGTGCACGTGATGAAGCGGGGGAGTCTAGCGGTCGTGTTGACCGGCGTTTTTCTGACCGGCAGTGTCCACGCGCAGTGGAATTACACCACCAACAACGGCGCGATCACCATTACAGGATACACCGGTTCGGGCGGGGCGGTGGCGATTCCCGGTATTCTCAACGGCCTGTCTGTTGCCAAGATTGGGACCAATGCTTTCTTACGCAATACCGGCTTAGTTTCCGTCACTGTGCCCAACACTGTGGCCATCATCGAACTGGGTGCGTTCGCATACTGCCCGTCGCTCACGGGAGCCTGCTTCAAGGGAAACGCTCCCAGCATTGGCTCGTCGGCGTTCGACCTGAGTACGAATGCAACTGTCTACTACCTGCCGGGGACGACCGGCTGGACGAATCCGTGGGGCGGGCGGCCGACCGTGTGTTGGAATCCGACGGCACGGAATCTGGGTGCGGCGTCGAATCAGTTCGGGTCCGACATCACCGGCAGCAGCAACTTGGTCATCGTGGTGGAGGCCTGTACGAACTTGGCCGGTAACGGTTGGGTGCCGGTCAGCACCAACACGTTGACCGGTGGGGTGTCGTCGTTCAGCGATCGGGAGTGGACGAATTCTCCGGCCCGGTTTTACCGGTTTCGCCCGGGATTGTGACCGGCGGGAAGCCTGAGGCAGGAGGCAGACACAGGCACGGCGGCGACAGCGCGCCGCCCTCCGGAAGTTCGCAATTCGCATTTCGCGATTCGCATTCAGGTGTAACCCGGTGTTGCCATTGGGGTGGTCTTCCGGTACGGTGACGGGCGTCGAACGGATATGGCGACGTTTCAATACAAGGCGAAGACGCCGGGCGGGGAAGTGGTCACCGGGACGCTGACGGCGGGCGACCGGCGGTTGGCGTTGGTGCAGCTCAACCGGATGGGATATTTCCCGTTGACGGTGGATGCGGCGGGCGCCGCGTCCGCCCAGAGCGCGGCGAAACCGAGCGCGGTTGCGGGGTGGCGGCACCGGGTGAGCCGCCGGGATGTGCTGACGTTTTCGCAGCAGTTGACGAGTCTGCTGCGGTCGGGGATGTCGCTGAGCGAGGCGCTCGGCGTGTTGGAGAAACGGACGCAGAAGAAGGCGATGGCCGAGGTGTTGGGGCAGATCCGCAACGACATCGTGCAGGGGGCGAGCCTGTCGGATGCGTTGGCGAAACATCCCAAGTTGTTTTCCAAACTCTACGTGAATCTGGTGCGGGCCGGGGAGGCCAGCGGCGCGCTCGACGAGGTGTTGGTCCGGTTGGTCCAGCACTCCGAGCAGACGGCGGAGGTCCGGGAGAAGATCGTCAGCGCGTTGATTTACCCGGCCATCGTGGTGCTGGGCGGGGTGGCGACGATCATTTTTTTCATGACGGTGATGGTGCCGCGGTTCGCGCAGATGTTCAAGGAACTGGGCGGGACCATGCCGTTGCCGACCCGGATCCTGATCGGGCTCAGTGACGCGGCGGTGAAGTTTTGGTGGATCCCGGCGGGGCTGATCGTGGTGGCGGTGATTCTCTACCGGCAACAGGCGCGCACGCCGGCGGGACAGTTGCGGCTGGACGACTGGAAACTCCGGTTGCCGATCATCGGCCGGATGATCAAGCTCGGGGCGTTCACGATGTTTGCGCGGACGCTGGCGACGTTGCTGGAAAACGGAGTGCCGGTGCTGAATGCGCTCCAGATTGTCGAGGAGACCATGAACAACCGGCTGATTGCGCAGGAAATCCGCGAGGCGCGCGCGCGGGTGACGGACGGCACGAGCATTTCGGCGCCGTTGGCCAAAGGAAAAATCTTTCCGCCGCTGTTGATTGACATGCTGGCGGTCGGCGAGGAAAGCGGCGAGGTGGTGCCGGTGCTCAAGACCATTGCCGACACCTATCAACAGGAGTTGGCGCGGACGTTGAACATTTTCACGACGGTGCTCGCGCCGGTGATCATCATCTTCGTCGCGCTCGGGGTGGGCGCGATTGCGTTGAGCGTGTTGACGGCGGTGTTCAGCATCACGTCGGGACTGGGGAAATAGGGAGGAACCATGAAAATCAAATCGCAAGCCGGGTTTACGTTGTTGGAAATCTTGTTGGTGGTGGTCATCATCGGGATGCTGGTGACGATTGCCGTGGTGCAACTCGGGCCGCGCACCGCGCAGGCCCGCGACGTGGCCTGCCGGGAGCAGATCCGCAACTACGGCACCGCGCTGGACCTGTACGAGTTGGACAACGGGTTTTATCCGACGACGGAGCAGGGGTTGCAGGCGTTGATTAGTCCGCCGTCGTCGCCGCCGGCGCCGCAGAAGTGGAAAGGGCCGTATCTGAAACCGCCGGTGTTGCGGGATGATCCGTGGGGCAGCAAGTACATCTACAAGTATCCCGGCGAGAAGAACCCGACCGGCTATGATTTGTACTCGCCCGGCCCGAACATGGTCGAAGGCGATGCGGACGACATTGGCAACTGGCAATAAGTCGCCCAGCGGATTCACGCTGATCGAGCTGAGCGTCGTGGTGTTCATCCTTGCGTTGCTGGCCGGGGTGACCGCGCCGTATTTTGTCCGATCCTACAACAGCGCCGTGCTCGCAGCGGCGGGCCGGGAGTTCATAACGGCCTGTGAGTTTGCCCGCTATCACGCCGTGCTCCGGCAACGGGAGGCGGCGTTGCATGTGGATGTGGGCCGGCAAGTCTACTGGGTGGCGCAAGCCGCCGACCCCGGTGGGGCTGAACAACCGCTGAAAACCATCGAGGTCAATCCCCGGGTCCGGTTGGTGGCCGCACAGGTCGGACAGGAAAACGCGGAATCGAAGGGCGAAGTGGTCGGCCGGTTCTACCCCAACGGCACCGCCGACTCGTTGCAAGTGGTCTGGGAAGGCCGGGAACGCGGCGAATCGTTGACGATTCTGGTGGATCCGGTGACGGGACACGCCGCGTCGCGGGAGGCCTCGCGATGAGCCGCCGCGGCGAACAGGGGTTCATGCTGTTGGAGGTGTTGCTGGCCTCGTTTCTGGTGGCGGTGGGGTTGATGGTGCTGATTGAGAGCCTCGGCCGGTGCATCGCGGCGGCGCGGACGGTGCAGCATTACGCCATCGTCGAAGTGTTGCTGGCGAACAAGAGCTACGAGTTCCGGGTCGAACGCCCCAAGGACGTGGATGACGCGACGGGGACGTTCCCGGATTATCCGGGATTCGAGTGGCAGCGGAAGTTGGAGGCCACGGACGTCGAGGGCCTTTGGAAACAAACCATCACGGTGTCGTGGACGGAACACGGCGAGCCGTGCACCGACGAAGTCGTCGAGTACCGGTACCTGCCGGACAAACCGCAATGACCGCGCGCGCCCCCAAAGGATTTACGTTGCTGGAGCTGCTGCTGGCGGTGACCGTGCTCGGGCTGGTCATCACCTCGGTCTACCGGACCTGGAACACGTCGCTGACCGGCTGGAAACGCGCCGCGGAAGTCAGTGACGCGTTCCAACGCGAACGGGTGGTGATGGACGTGCTGGCGGAACTGACGAAATCGGCGGTGTACTTCCGGTCCACGCGGGACCTGTACCAGATCACCGGCACGTCGGCGACGACCAGCGGCAGCAACACGGTCAGTTTCGTGACCGGGTCGGATGTGCTGTTGCCGCCCGACGAACTGATGGTGGCCGGCTTGCGCCGGGTGACGATTGCCCTGCACCGGGACGAGACTGGGCAGACGTTTCTGGGCGTGGAAAGCGTGCCGGCATTGCAGGCGGAGAATGCGGAGGCGCCGGCGCTGCGGGTGATTTCGACGGAAGTGACCGGGTTTGCGGCGCGGTTCCGCAACCCGCGCGACGGTTCGTGGAAGGACGAATGGTCGGACCGGGCGACCATCCCGGACGCCATCGAATACACGGTGGCGTTTGGCGACCCCCCGGTGACGGTGACGCGGGCGATGGAGCTGCCGGTCGCGCAGGCGACGCTCGGCGACAACCCGAACACGCAGGACACCACAAATGAAGTCCGGCGCCGCGAGTTCGACCCGCAGACCGGGGGGTTGGTGACGCCATGAACCGGGACCGCGGCGTGGCGATGGTGTTGGTGCTGTGGGTGCTGTTGGTTTTGTCCTTGTTGATTGGCGGGTTTGCCTTCACAATGCACGTCGAAACACGGTTGGCGTCGTTTCGGCGCAAGGAGTTGAAAGCGGAGATGTTGGCCCGCTCCGGGGTCGAGGTCGCCCGGATGCAGTTGTTGTTGGCGGCGCAGGCGGCCACCAACGCGCCCTACGATGCGCGCAACCAATCGTGGGCGACGAACGACCTGTTGTACGTGGATCATGAGTTGGGCGAAGGAACGTATTCCGTGACGGTCATGGACGAAGAGAGCAAGTTGCCGGTCAACAAAATGTCGGAAGCCCAATGGAGCCGGTTGTTGACCCAGCTCCAGGTGGACCCGTTTGATGCGGATGTGATTGTGGACTCGATTTTGGACTGGATTGACGAGGACGACCGGCACCGGCTCAACGGTGCCGAGGACGACTATTACACCACGCTCCAGCCGCCCTACCGGGCCAAGAACGGGCCGCTGGACCGGGTGGAGGAGTTGCTGCTGGTGCGCGGCGTGACCCCGGAACTGTTTTACGGTAAACCCGCGGAAAAACCGGATGATGTCGCCCTGCCCGGCCTGGCCGAGTTGCTGACGACCACGTCGTCCGGGCATGTGAACGTCAACACCGCCAGCCCGCTGGTGCTGAAAGTCTGGTTCGGGTTGGACGACGTGCACGTGGATGCCGTCGTCGGCCGCCGCGAAGGCGCCGACAACATCCTGGGCACCGACGACGACCAGCCGTTCACGAGCGTGCAAGATTTTGCCGCAGTGGCCAGCAGCGGCCAGGGGGGACGGGTGGTTACGACCGGCGCGACCGTGAAATCCACCTATTTCACCATCAAGTCAACGGGCGAAGTGGCCGGGGTCAAACGCACGATTCTGGCAACGGTGCGCCGGCAGAACAATCAGGTCACGGTCGTTCTGTGGCGCGAAATGCGCGGCGGAGGGGGCGCGTGAAATTCGACGCGTGGATCGGGCGGTGGACGAGCCTCCGCAAATCGCGCGGGTGGGCCGGGGTCTTTTTCAGTCCGGCCGAACTGCAAGCCGTGATGGTGGCGCCGGCCGGCGAATCGCGGGCGGTGAGCGCGCCGTTACCGGTGGAAGCGGCGGTCCAGAGTCTGCGCCAGCAGATGGCTCCGGACCAATTTCAGATCGTGACGGCCGTGGGCGCCGAGGATGTGCTTTGTCAGATCCAGCGGTTGCCGACGGCCAACGATGCCGAATTGCGGCAGATGGTGGAACTGCAGATTGACAATCTGCTGCCCGTTCCGGCGGAGGAGGCGGTGTACTCGTTTGAGTCGTTGGGGACCGCCGACAATCAGACCTGGGTGGTCGTGGCGATTGCCCGCAAGGACGCGGTGAATCAGCGCGTGGCCGCCCTCGAAGCGGCCGGGTTGCCGCCGGCGATTGTGACCGTGGACGCGCTGGCGGTGTTTCGCGCGTTGCTGCGGCGCGAGGCGTTGCCGGTCGATGACCGCCACAACAGCGCGCTGATTGTCACCCCCACCGCGGTCCATCTGGTGGTGTACGCGCGGACGACGCCGCTGGCAATCCGGTCGCTGGTGTTGCCGGTGGACGGGGATTGGCGGGCGGAGTTGCAGCGGACGTTGCTTAGTCTGGCCGCGGGCGGGGCGGCCGGCGCGCCCGGCCGCGTGACGGTGGTCAACCTGACGGCGGCGACACAGCCGGTGGCCGCGACGGTCGCCGCGGAATTGGGCGGCACGTTGCTGGCGGACGGCGCCGTGCCGACGCCGGCGGCGAGTTTGTGTCAGGAATGCGCGGAGGGCGGCGGGTTGAATCTCCTGCCGGACGAATGGCGGCAACGTCGCCGACAGGCCCGGTTGCGCCGGGATTTGTGGCGCGGCGGGATCGCGGCGGCGGCGGCGGCGGCGGTGGTGACGGCGGCGCTGGGCCTGTCGCTGCTGTGGCGCCAGTGGCAGTTGCGCGACGTGCAGGCGGCGGTGGCCCGGTTGCAACCGGAGTATCGCCGGGCGCGCGACATGCACAGCGAAATGGTGGCGATGCAGCGGCAGTTGGACACGAAGTATTCCGCGTTGGAAGTGCTCCGGGAAGTCAGCCTGCGGTTGCCGGATGCGGTGAAACTGACCGGGTTCGTTTTCAAGAAAGACCAGAAAGTGACGTTGCGCGGGCAGGCGCAGACGGCCGGCGCGGCGTTGGAATACGTCGGCCAGTTGGACAAGTGCGAGTTGTTTGGCGAAGTGAAAACGGTTTCCATGTCCACGCCGCCCGGTGGCGGTTTGACGAAGTTCGAGGTGGATTGTAGGCTCAAGACCGCGGCCGCGGTGGCGCCGGTCGTCACTCCAGGCAATCGAAAATGGCGCTGAACAAACGGGAACGCAATTTGTTGGTCGCCACGATCGCCATCTTGGTGATCGGCGGCGGCTATTTTCTGCTGGTGCCGCTTGTGCGGGCGTGGCAGCGGGTCGGCGCGGACCTGCGCAATCAGCGGCGCGAGTTGGCCCAGATTGAGGCCACCGTGGAACGCGCCCCGCAGTGGGCGGTCGAATATCAGGAACTGCAACAGAGCCTCGGCCAGCGTTCCGAGAAGTTCACCACGAAACTCGACGTGATGAAACGGATCGAGGAAATTGCCGCCGCCACCGGGGTGGTCATCAGCACCCGGCGCGAATTGCTGGAGGTGGACAAGGGGTTGTATCGCGAGCTGCCGGTGGCGTTCACGTTGGAGGCGACGACGGAATCGCTGGTGCGGTTCCTCTACGCGCTGCAAACCGGGTCGGGCTTCATGAACGTCGAGCAACTGCAGGTGACCGGCCGCGCGGACAATCCGACGATTTTGCGGTGCGACATTCAGATTCGGGCGTTGGCCGGCAAGACGGGGGGACCGGCGGCATGAGGCGGTTCTGGTTGTTGTGTTTGGCGGCGGCGGCCGCGCGCGCGGCGGAGACCCCGGACTTTGCGCGGTACCAGCCGATCATTGAGCGGTCGCCATTTGGTACCGTCGGCCCGATCGGCGCCGCCGCGCCCGCGGGGTTTGCGGCCCGGTTCGCATTTGTGGGCGTGGTCACGACGGTGGACACCAACCAGGTGCTGGCGATGATTCAAGACAAACAGACCAATCGGACCTACTTCAAAGCGGTGGGCGAGATGATTGATTCCGTGAAGGTCCTGCAAATCCACGAGCGACCGGCCAAGCTGGTGTTGCAGCAGGGGGTGGAGCAGGCGACACTCGCCTACGAAGCGCGGGCGGCAACGCCGCCGCCACCGGGGGCCGGGCCGGGCGGCGCGGTGCAACAACCGTTGCCCAATGGCCAGCCGCCCATGCCCCTGCCGTCGGTGCCGCGGCGGATTCCATTCAGACGAGGAGGTTGATGAACGTGCGGACACAAGATTGTTGGTTGATGATCGGGTTGAGTTGTGTGCTCGGCTTGGCCGGCGCAGCGCGGGGGCAGGAGCCCGCCGGCGAACCGCCGGCGCCGGACCTGGAACCGCCGGCGCCGGCAGCGGCCCCGCTTCCCGGGCCGGTCGCGGCACCGGAAGCGGCGCCCCGTCCGTCGCCCCCGCCGTTGCAACCGGCCGCCAAGACGGGCCCGACCGTGGAGATCATTGATTTCAACAACACGCCGGTGCCGGCCGTGTTGGAGTACTACGCCCGTCTGACCGGCCGCTCGATCATTGCCGCTCCGAATCTGGCGGGGACGATCACCTTCCGGAGCCAGTCGCGGTTGACGTTGGACGAGGCGTTGCAGGCGTTGGACAGCGTCCTGGCGATCAACGGGGTCGGCGTGGTGCCGATGGGGGAGAAGTTCCTGAAAGTCGTTCAGATCGCCTCGGCGAAACAGGAGGGGCTGCCGTTCGGGTACGGGCCGGGGCGGCAATTGCCGGCGGGCGACACGATCATCACGCACGTGTTGGGCTTGAAATACGCGGATGCGGCGGAGGTGGTGGCGGCGTTGCAGCCCTATTTGCACCCCTACGGTCAGTTGCTGCCGTTGGCAAAGTCCAACAGCATCCTGATCACCGATACCGGCGCGAACATCAATCAGATGACCGAGATTGTGAAGTTCATTGACCAGCCGTCGGCGTTGCGGATGGAAACGAAAGTGTATACGTTGGAGCGGTCCAAGGCGGCCGAGGTGGTGCAGCGGTTGCAGTCCATTGTCCAGGAAGCCCAACAGCTCGGCGCCCGCGCCAGCGTTCCCACTTCGCTGCCGGCTCCGACTCCGTCCGCGCCCGCCGTGCCGACACCGGTGCCGACCACGATTCGCACGGTGCGCGCCGGCACGACCGGGGCCATCGGCGAAGAATCGGTCGTGGAAGGCAAGGTCATCATCACCCCCGACGAGCGGACGAACAAAATCTTCCTGCTGAGCCGGCCGTCGAATTTTGCCTTTTTTGACCGGTTGATTCAGGAACTGGACGCGAAGGTCGAGCCGGATGTGGTGATGAAGGTGATCGAGTTGAAGTACGCCAGCGCCGAGGATGCGGCGTCGTTGTTGAACGCGCTGATTACCGGGTCGAGCCTGGTGACGACGCGGCGGGCGACGACCGGCACCGGCGCCACCGGCGCGAAGACGACCGCGCCGACGATTTCCACCACCGGGGGCGGGACGAGCGGGACCGGGCAGCCGGCGGCGTTTTTGCAATATGCCGGGGGAGTGCGGGTGTTGCCGGACACGCGGACGAACTCGTTGTTGATCATGGCGACCAAGGAAGACATGGAACGCCTCGAGGAACTGGTGCGCGGCATTGATACCGCGGTGGCGCAGGTGTTGATCGAGGTGGTCATCGGCGAGGTGAAGATGGACGGCAAGATGGAGCTGGGGGTCAACTTCCTGCAGCGGGTTTTCCAGGGCGGCGAACTGAAGAACATTCTCGGCACCGCGGTCTCCGCAGACAGCAGCGGCAACGCGACACCAAACCCGCAGAACTTGACCGCTGCGGCGCTGGGCAGCTCGCCGGCCGGGGCGACGGTCTCCAGTGCGTTGACGTACTACGGCACGTTCCAACACATGAATCTCGACGTCGCGATCAAGGCGTTGGCCAGTTCGTCGAAGTTCAAAGTGTTGTCCACGCCGATCATCCAGACGTTGCACAATCAGGAAGGCAGCATCGTCGTGGGGGAATCCCGCCCGGTGGTGACTTCGACGATTTCTTCCATCACCAGCACGACGACCACCAACACGTCCAGCGGCTCGTTGCAGGCGAGTGTGGACTATAAGGATATCGCCATTGAACTGAAGGTGACGCCCCGGATCAATCCCGACGGGTACGTGACCATGGACATTAATCAGAAGATCAATGACGTGGGCACGGAATTCGTCGTGGGCGGATCGTCGGTGCCCTCGATCACCAAACGAGAAGCGAAAGCCTCGGTGATGGTGAAGGACCGCAGCACCATCGTGTTGGGCGGGTTGATCCGGGAAAACAACACGGTGACGGAGTCGAAGGTCCCGTTCTTCGGCGATATCCCGCTGCTCGGGCACCTGTTCAAGAACAAGTCCACGGTCAAACAACAAACGGAGTTGATCGTCTTCATCCGGCCGACCGTCCTGCGCAGCGCGGCGGAGGCGGCGTCGGCGGCGCGGAACCGCGCGTCCCTGATGAAAGCCGGCGCGGAGTTGAAACTCGACGAGCACATCAGCGGGGATGGGGCGTCCACGAACAATGTCCCGGCGCCGCCTGCCCCCAAGAAGAAGTGGTGGTGGCCGTTTGGCCCTTGAGCGCGCGCATGCACCGGTGGTGGGAACGCTTGGTTGGCCTGGTGTACCCGCGCAACTGCCGGCTGTGCGCGACGCCGTTGACCGAAGCGGAGCCGGGCGTCGTCTGCGCGGCGTGTCTGGCCCAGGCGAAACTGATTGAGCCGCCGTTCTGTCAACGCTGCGCCCTGCCCTTTACCGGAGCGATCACCGACACGTTCACGTGCGGCTACTGCGCGCGATTGGAATTCCGGTTCGACCGGGCCGTGAGCGCCTGCCGGGCCGAGGGCGTCGTCCGCGACTGCATCCACCGGTTCAAATACCACCGGGAACTCTATTTTGAACGGCATCTGGCCGATTGGCTGATCGGCGCCGCCCGGCGGTGGGTGGATTGGACGGCGGTGGACGCCATCGTGCCGGTGCCGCTGCATCCGCGCAAACGGCGGCACCGGGAGTTCAACCAGGCGGAGGTGTTGGCCCGGTCGTTGAGCCGGGCCATGGCCAGGCCGGTGATGGTTGGCAACCTCCGGCGGATCAAGGATACCGAGACGCAAACCCGGCTCGGTGCCGCGGAGAGAGCGGCGAATCTGCGCGGCGCGTTTGCGGTGCGCGACCCCGCCGGCGTGGCCGGGCGGCGGCTGGTGCTGGTGGACGACGTATTTACGACTGGTGCGACGCTGGACGGCTGTGCTAAGGTTCTGCGCCTTGCGGGAGCGGCTCAGGTGACGGCCCTCACGGTGGCCCGAGGAATCTAAACCATGACGGTATTCAACGACAAAGAAAAACCCAAGATCACGGCAGCCACGACCAAAAAACGGGAAATCCCGAGCGGGTTGTGGGTGAAATGCAAGGAATGCGGCGAGATGCTGTTCAGCAAGGAACTCGCCGCCAACCTCGGCGTCTGCCCCAAGTGCGATTACCATTTCCCCATGACCAGCCGCGACCGGATCGCGATGCTGGCCGACGAGAACACGTTCCGGGAATTTGACGCGGATCTGACCAGCGTGGACGCGCTGAAATTCACCGGCGTGGCCGCCTATGCGGAACGGCTCAAAACCTATCAACGCCAAACCGGCCTGCGCGACGCCGTCGTGACCGGCCTGTGCAAGCTCGACGGCCACGACGTTTCACTGGCGGTGATGGATTTCAGCTTCCTCGGCGCCAGCATGGGGTCGGTGGTCGGCGAAAAAATCACCCGCGCCATCGAGAAGGCGACCGAGTTGCGCATCCCGGTGATTATCGTGGCCGCCTCCGGCGGCGCGCGGATGTACGAAGGCATTCTGAGTTTGATGCAGATGGCCAAGACCAGCGGCGCGCTCGCCGTCCACGCCAGGGAAGGCCTGCCGTATCTTTGCGTGCTGACGCATCCGACCACCGCCGGCGTGATGGCCAGCTTTGCCTCGCTCGGCGACGTGTTGGTGGCCGAACCGCGCGCGCTGATCGGGTTTGCCGGGCCGCGGGTGATCAAGGAAACCACGCAACAGGAGTTGCCGGAGGGCTTCCAAACCAGCGAGTTCCTGCGCGACCGGGGTCTGGTGGACCTGATCGTCCACCGCAAACAACTCCGCGCCACCCTGGCGAGTTTGCTCGATTACTTCTCGGGCCGCGGCCGCCGGAAGTTCCGCGCCACCGAATAACCTCATGACCTACGCCGCGGCCGTTGATTTCCTGTACGGCATCCGCCTGCACGGCCAGAAACTCGGGCTGGACACCATGCGCGAGTTGGTCCGGCGACTCGGCGACCCGCACCGCAACCTCCGGTTCATTCACATTGCCGGCACCAACGGGAAGGGGAGCGTTGCCGCGATGTTGGCCGCCGTCCTCGGCGACCGCGCCGGCCTCTACACCTCGCCGCATCTCGTCTCGTTTTGCGAACGGTTCCAGATCGGCGGCCGGCCGATCGCCGAATCCGAGGTCGTGCGGCTGGTGGAACACCTCCGGCCCCTGCTCGCGGACTTCCCGGAACGCGCGCCAACGTTCTTCGAGGTCGTGACCGCGATGGCGCTGGTGTATTTCCGGGAACAGCGCGCCGACCCGGTGGTCTGGGAAACCGGCCTCGGCGGCCGGCTCGACGCCACGAACATCGTCACGCCGCTCGTGGCGGTGATCACGCCGATTTCGTTCGATCATCAGCAATATCTCGGAACCACGCTGGCGGAGATTGCCGGGGAGAAGGCCGGCATCATCAAGCCCGGGGTGCCGGTCGTGACCGCGCCGCAACCGCCGGCGGCGTTGGCCGTCATCCGGCAGGCGTGCGCCGCGCGCGGTTGCCGGCTGATCGAAGTGCGCGAGCCGCTCGATTGGGAGGTGCCGCTGGTCGGCGCCCATCAACGGTGGAACTGCGCCACCGCCGTGGCCGCGCTCCGGCTGTTGGGATGGGCCGACACGGCAATCCGCGCCGGGCTGAAGAAAACTTCGTGGCCGGGACGGTTTCAGGTGTTGCCGGGGCCGGTGGTGTTGGACGGCGCCCACAACCCGGCCGGAGCGGAGGCGTTGGCGGCGACGTTGCGGGCGCAGTATCCGGGCAGGAAGATCGCGTTGATTCTCGGCGTGTTGCGGGACAAGGATTACCGGGCCGTCTGCCGGATCCTCGCGCCGGTGGCGGACCAGATTTATTGCGTGCCGGTGCGGA
>Ga0207433_10004110_pt1 | contig 27046 bp, 24 predicted proteins | sample YelNatPaOPGAMG01_FD_187559 | JGI IMG/M metagenome (GOLD analysis project Ga0207433, IMG submission 187559) | Hot spring thermophilic microbial communities from Obsidian Pool, Yellowstone National Park, USA - OP-RAMG-01 (SPAdes) (version 3) | ecosystem: Environmental > Aquatic > Thermal springs... | reverse complement strand
GGTTTCCATCTACTTGTGTTCCGTCAACATCCCAATACAAAAACTTGTAACGTACACCCGTTGAAACTGGAACCGGGTCCGGAGCGGTTAAGGTGACTTGCGTGCCTTCGCTGTACCAGTTTTCTCCAGGAATTGTTGTTACGCCTTCTGGGTCTGTTTTGACTGTTAGGTAATACCTTTTTGGAACAACTGTTATAGTTCGTGTTTCCATGTCCCATCTGCCCTCACTATCAGTGACATTTAATGTGACTGTGTAGTTGCCAACCGAGGCATAAACATGTGTTGTTATCGGGTCTGTTTCAACAATGATTGGTGTTCCGTCGCCGAAGTTCCATGCATAGCTGATTATTGTTCCACCGTCAGGCGTGGATGTTGAAGCGTCAAATGTTACTGTTTCGCCTCTCTGCGGATAGTAGGGGGTCCACCAAAAATCGGCTATAGGTGCCTTTTCCACCGTTATCTGTTGGGATGTTGTGTCCCATTTTCCTTCGCTGTCGGTGACTTTTAACGTGACGGTGAACGTGCCATATGTTTCATATGCGTGGGTGATTATCGGGTTATTTGTAGTTGTTATGTTGCCGTCGCCAAAATCCCAAGTATAGCTGACTATTTCGCCTCCATCGGGAGTGGATGCCGAAGCGTCAAAGGTTATAAGTTCGTGCACTAATGGGTCTGGAGGCGTAAATGTGAAGGATGCGACTGGATGCTGGCTAACATGGATTGTGGCTTCTGTCTGGCCTGTTAAGCCGTCGTTATCTGTAACTATTAATTTAACAGTATAGTCTCCATAAGATGTGTAGGCGTGATAGGTTATAGGATCATTTTCCGTTACTGGCGGAGTGCCGTCGCCAAAATCCCAAGTATAACTTACAATGCTGCCGTCTGGGTCATAGCTTGCAGAAGCATCAAAAGTTACGATTTGGTTTACTTCGGGATATGTTGGAGTAAACGTGAAACTTGCAATTGGGGGTTGAGGTGGAGGGACACCAGGATTCAAAAACACCGTCGAGTCTTGACTGAGCGAGTTATGCGTTATCTGCCCATCGGAAGTTGGGGTTTTAGAAGTTGTCTTTCCATAGGCATCAAAGTGCATCCTAACCCCGTCAGGGTCTGAAAATGTTACAGAAACTACCAATTCCTTGTAGCTTTTTGTGGGAATCAAACCCACATTAATCTTTGTGTCGTTGAACCATGTTGGATAAACGTCGCCGGAAGGCCAAGTCCAAAGCTTGTAAGGGTTAGGTGTACCCCACTTAAAAGCGGATTTCGGCACGCTTGTGCCATTAACAACTAAAGAAACAAGCTTATTATAGGCAGCATCGTTAAGGGCAATAACCAAACGAGTGTCATAAGACCTTAAAGAACTACTCGTATTGTTTATCCTAACAGTGAAAGTTTGAGAAGCCCCAGTCAAATTCAAAAACCAACACTGATTAAGCCAAGGATCCGCATCATACCCGTGGTAAGTGCCTTCAGGCAAAGAAACCTTCAAAACAGCACAAGGATCAGCACTAACAGGATAGACAAAAACCGCACAAGCCGTAAGAAAACTAAGCAAAAACAACGATAATACCAGATACTTAAGCTTAGGATCCGTAGCCCTCTCCCCTTCGGCAAAAAATAATATCGCATTTACCACATATAAGCCTTGCTAGAATTATCTTCTAGAGTGCAACTCTCCTATCCATTTTAAATTTTTTAAAATGACGGATTTTCTAAATTGGAAACTAGTTTTATAAGGTGCTTCCTTTAATTTTATGATTGACTTATTGAAAGCATATGGAGAGGAGACTATGCCCAAAAAACACATAATAATATTGGCCATATTACCAATATTATTCTTTTACACTGTTTTCCTTACTGATTTTGGTTTCGCAGCTCCTGACCCAAATAGGGTTATAATCGTAAATCCTGAAGGCTCCAGCTCCATCCAAGCCGCTATAAATAATGCAAATGAAGGAGACACAATCATAGTTGAAAACGGAATCTATCATGAATGGCACATATTGGTCAACAAAACTCTAACAATAATTGGAAGAACCATGGAAAACACAATTATAGATGGCAATGGAACGGCTGATGTCATATTCCACGTTACTGCGAGCAACGTCGTAATAGAAAATTTCACCCTTAAAAACACAGATGTCAATCCTGGCGTTCAAGGCACAGCTATTCGCGTATCTAAAGCAAAAAATGTCAAGGTAAACAGCGTTATTGCGAAAGATACGTATTATGGGATTGAACTTCTCTCCTCAAACTTTACAAGAATAACACGTTGCCAAATTTCTGATAGTGTATGGGGAGTTTATCTTCATGATAAAAGCCTCAACAACACTTTTATAGGCAACACTATAGCAAATAACAAAATAGGCATAAACATTCCGGATTCCAAATCACAATACAATATATTCTACCATAATAATTTCATAAACAATGATAAGCACGTTTCTCTTCTCGGGGGCATAAATTATTTTGATAATGGTTATCCTTCCGGCGGAAACTATTGGAGCAGTTATATTAATGGCCAAGATTTGAAGCATGGACCATACCAAAATGAAACAGAGAGTGATGGAATACTCGACGAGCCTTATGCAAATGCACCAGACAAATATCCCTTTGCATATCCACTCACATTCATTGAAATTCCAATAGCGGAAGAACACTTCCAAGTTATAGCTTCAACAAATTCAACCCTAAATACCTACGAGTTTAACCCGCAAATAAAGAGTTTAAGGCTGTCTTTAAGCGGAGCGGATGAAACTTGTGGCGTCTGCAGAATCACGATTCCTAAAAGGCTTTTATCATGCGACCAGCCAAACCAATGGAATATTATACTATCTGATGAACAGCTAAACTATCTTGCATTGGAAGACGAGGAAAATACATATCTATATTTTACATACGCCCAATCAATTAACTTCGAAATAGAAGTAATAGGGATAAATGCAGTACCAGAATTTCCCGATATTTTTACACTATTAGTTTCGCTTGGGATTATTGCTTTGGCCATTGCCAAAAAATTGAAAGGGGGATTTTATCGGACACTTCCAAAAACTCTTCGCATTTCTGGGCGAAAAATGTCTATGTCAGAATATACCTATTATATATCTATTTTATTTGGTGATCTTTTAGGGCATTTGAAGAAGAATTGTTAATCACCTGATAATGGGAGTATATCTTCAGGACTTAAATATACATAAATGTCCTCCGGTTCTGACTCAGCACATTTTATCCCTATTTGTACTCTATAATATCCATTGATGAAAAGTGCACGATAAGGCTTCGAATACATCATTGGGAACGAGCCTTCCTCCCCTCCCCCCACAACTTGCCAACTTTCACCAGCTGCCAATTTATCTTTGTAGGCATATTGATATTCAGGATTTTTAGCGCTAAAAGGTAGACGTACCATTATATATGTTGCATCTTTTTTTGCAGTAACATTCAAAGCTATTAAATATATTAAAGCGTATTTGCCCTCTGAGATTTCTCCTAAACTTCCACCGGGTATTGGTTTTACATCCAAGTATTCGCTAGCCTTTGGTTTTAATGTACGAGAGCCAGGAATACTCGTTGTTATAGCTAATATTGCAAGTAACATGAATACGAACATCAGTGCAAACAAGTATTTGATTTTACCCACCCTTCCTCTCCCTCTTGACCAATGTGATTTTGTCCAGTCTACATGAATATTTAGACAATAAAAGATAAAAACTAATCGCCTATAAAAATCCTCCCAGATAGTATAGGACCATTCCTCCCAAAATCAGCAATAATGCTACACCACTAACTGTTGCTGTGTGCTTTCTCTCAATGCTACCCCCTAACGTTTTAATACTAACATAAAGCGCAACGAGAAAATATAACGCTATAAATCCGCAGATCTCAAGAACTGCGCCAAGTAGCTGTAAAATTAAATTTGCCAATAGACGCCCCCATTCGCTAACAATTCAATATCTATTGTTCCGTTTTAAATAAAAAAATCGGGGAGATTATTTTTGTGTGGACTCCTCTTATTTGTTAAGAAAACCGTGGAAGCAGCGCTTATAAGTAATATTGCTGTAAGTAGATATACGTTGGGCAGTTCTGGCACAATCCATGAGCCTTCAATTTCTACGTTCACGGTGCTGGCGAAGACAAACTCGATATACACATAGGTGTTGGTTGCATCTTCAGTTATTTGGGCGTCTGAAGTTTTATCCACTCCATTTAGGTAGATAACCCATGAATCTGTTAGAAGAGCTTTGGGAATTGTTACGTTGACAAAAGCGGATGTCCCGGGTGCACCGTAAACGTTAAAGTTTATTGCAGTTTTACCTTCGCTTTGAGTCACAGAGTTTGCAAGTATAATTGCGTTGCTGTAGGTTTCCACCGTGTAGCCGAGCAAGCTATGTCGAACGCGTTCAACAAGCACGTAATTGTAAGTGGCGTTTTCTATATTAAATGGAATATTCTGTCCTGGAGGGATCCATGCTTCAAGGAATGTGGTATCGTATTTCTCCGCGAGGCCAATTGTACATGAAGATTGCGGTGCAGAGGGTTGGCGTATTATCTCCAATTCTATTTGACAAAGAACTCCTGTTCCATTAAATGTCCAGTAAGGCAAGTCTTCTGTAATTGTGCAACCATATACCAAACTTCCAGGCTCTATAACCGGACCTGCATAATATAGTGCTTTTCCGGCTTCTTCAGCTCCTGCGAACACGTGATCTTCTGGAATTATAATGTTTGAGAAGTTTAGAAGTTCAGGATCCCATGTCACTTTTATTTGCCAGTTGTACAATTGCTCAACATCTTGCACTGTTACATTGAAAACTATTTTTTCTCCAATAATGGTTTGATTTGTGTAGAACGTTACTGTTTCTGGTATTATTTTAACTGTTGTTGTTGGCGTTGGATAAACGAAGACAATTGAAGTCTTTATATCCCATTTTCCCTCAGCATCTGTTACATTCACTTTAACCTTATTTGTGCCGACTTCAGTAAAAGTTATGGTGCAAGAAGCTTGTCCTTTTGCTTCTGTAACTTCCACTTCTGTGTTGTTAGGATAAATAAGATACCATGTGTAGTCGTATGGTTTCTTACCACCTGTAACTGTTGCAGTAAAAGTCTTTGAGAATCCAACATCAACCGCCGTACTCGATGGTTCTAACACTACTGATAGAGGCCTTGTTTGAACAACAGCTGTCGCTGTAGCATTATAACCTAAATCATCTGTTACGACAACTTTAATGTTATATCTTCCACTAGAACTAGCCTGGAAAACAAACGTTTCACTTTCAGCTCCCGGTACTTTAACATCGTTTACGAACCAACTATAGTTGTAAGGCGGCACCCCACCAGAGGCGCTTGCTGTGAATGTTACGCTCTCCCCAACTTCAACATATATTGTTCCAGATGGCGTTAGGGTAACCTTAAGAGTGTCGGTGTAGCTAAATGAACTAGCTTCTGGGGTGAATGTTATATCCATCATTCTACCGTTTAAGAGAAATGTGTCATCAGGAATGTTGATCAGCTCTAAGTCGCATGAAACTGGCGGAGGAACCGGCGGAGTCAATATTGTAAGGTTTACTTGGCATAAAGTCCCCGTTCCGTTAAAAGTCCAGTATGGATATGGATCCACATTTATATATGTACATCCGTATGTCACTGTTCCAGCTGCGTAATCTACTATGGGTCCAGCCGTTATCATTGCTCTAGCACCTGGAGCGGTGGGGTTTATACTTTGATCAATCGGTGAGAACACATGGTCCTTTGGAAGCCAGATTTTAGAGAAGTTTAGCAGTGTTGGATCCCATTTTAGCTTTATTTGCCAGTTCTGGAGATCCGTAACATTTATAACTGTTATGTTAATTGTGAAAACCGTTCCCGGCAATGTTGTGTTTGTAAAAAATTCATTTGCCTTTGGTAAAACGGCTAATTTTGTCTCTCCACTCGCCTCTACAGTTTTTCGAGAAACAAATGCTGAAATCGCTGAAAGTGCCAGAATTGTTAGAATCAACAAACTGGATGTTTTCCCCTTTTTTGACAAATTGGACATATTCATTTTTCACCTTGAAAGATGTTCTATTATTATACCACATATTTGAATTTTACGGTAAAAAGTTTATATCACTCTGTAGCGGTATCGCTTGTCCAGTTCCTTTTCAGGTCTTCTCCTATTCCAAATAACTGCAATTAGAATGCCGCCAATTATGACCACAGTGACCACGTAGGGGGTTATTTCACCGCCTCCAACGCTGCTTTCACCAGTCAATGTCACATTAACCACGTGAACCACAGAGCTATATAATCCATCGTTATCATAGACGGTTAAAGTTACAGGATAAGCGCCGCCCGCACTGTAATTGTAGTATGCCTTAAACGGTTCAGGATTGCTTGGATCGGTCACATCAACCTCAAAGAATTCATCTAAGAATTCACCAAAGTTCCAGACAAGTAACACAATGTAGCCGTCGTCGTCGGAGCTTAAACTGGCATCGAAAACAACCGTTTCATTTACTGCTGGAAATTCTGGTGAGAATGTAAAATCTGCTCGCGGTGGGATTCCCACCATAAGTACTTTGGAAGTCGAATTAGAAAGTGTGTCATTATCGTACACTGTTAATTTGACAGTAAAAAGTCCATTTCTGCCAAACACGTGGGTTACAGTTGGGCTATCCGAAGTTTCGTTTGTACCATCACCAAAATCCCAATGATATAGAACTATCTCACCATCAGGATCATAACTAGCCGAAGCATCAAAAGTAACAGTCGTAGACGCCAATATGTTTTCTTTAGGCTCATATGTAAAATTGGCAATCGGTAAATTCCCAACAAGAACTATTTCCACAGCGAAGTCGCTCAGCCCGTCGTTGTCGTAAACTGTAAGGTTAACTTGATAAAGTCCATTTCTGCCAAACACGTGGGTTACAGTTGGGCTATCCGAAGTTTCGTTTGTACCATCACCAAAATCCCAATGATATAGAACTATCTCACCATCAGGATCATAACTAGCCGAAGCATCAAAAGTAACCGTTTGATTCGACTTTGGATTTTTCGGATTAAACGAAAAGGATGCTACTGGTGGTGTTTTTTCGGCTAATATTGTAACCGAGAAACTTTCCGAACTATAATTTATGTAACGCAAATCAGAGTCCCTCAACTCCCAGAGGAATGTGTCGTGGCCGTAGTATGGGGAGCGGCTATCTTCGGTTGTTGGTATAATCTTTATTGTTGTTGTTCCTGTTTTTATGACTGTGAAGTTTATTTGGCAGAGAATTCCTTGGGAAACATCTTTAGCGTCTGCGGGGTTAACAAGTGAAGCACCTATAGTGACGTATCCAATTTCTGGCGTAATATCACCTATATCTGGACGTACTGTTTGCACAGTTTTGCCGTAAAAAACAAAGTTTGGATCTTTTTTGGGAATACTGGCGCCGGTACATCTAATGATATTCTTGTCGAATTCCACTCCAATCTGATATGTATAGAGTTTTGGGGCTAATTCATTTAACGTAACGTTCACTGTGAAACTGAAACCCTCCCTTGGCATAGGCTCAGTTGGGCTCCCAAGCGATATGCTTTGAATCCCAGTTTTAGAATCTATTATACGAATAATTGGAGAAGCGCTCTGTCTAGAGGTGTTTATCAATAGAGAGTAAGCCGTTAAACTTAAAATGCCAATAATCATCCAAGTAGTAATAAATAACCTGCAAATGAGCTTCATTTCGAGACACCTTACTCTTTATTGCTTGTAGAAAAGTAAAGTGAATAAATATTTATGCTTGTTGGCTGACCGCAAATACATTTAATCTTAGAGTTGAAAGAAGCTTTAACAACCTTTTCTGTAGTTGTTACAACATATTCCTATGTCTCGCAGGTCTACTCTTCCATCCCTGTTTAAATCTGCATAGAAATTCCAGTTTGGTCTACCCGGGTAAGATCCGAAAGCAGTACATGCGTCACTAATGTCCCGCATATCAACAATTCCGTCGCCGTTGATGTCGCCCATCCATCTTATCTTTACAGCTCCATCAGTTAAAGTGTTGTCCGCTGTGTCAAACTCGTAGGGCAATGGGTCAACCACAGCTAAAATCGTATAGTTTGTACAAGGCGTCACATGAGTTGTATTCCAATTTATAACGATTGTCGCTTCTTGACTTGGAGGTAAATCGGTGATTGTGCCCACACCGCCAAGTCTGTCGTTATAATATACCTTAATGTCAAAAGTTTCTGTCAGATTTCCCTCGTTTCTAACTGTAACGTTAATTTTAACTATCCAACCCTTATATGCGACACGTAGGTCTGGTATCACCCCGACCACAGCGACATCCCGTATTAACCCGATGAAGATTCCATGGTGGATCTCGTGAATTATTGACTTTCCAGTTACATCGAGAAGTTGAGTGTCTGTTAGGTTTATTGGGCTAATGCCAAGCAATACCACTTGAAATTCTATTTGCATTAATGTAACTGGTTCATAAGTTGTTATTTGATCTGGATATGTAAGCTTAGTCCATATGTAGCCTGCTTCATCGTCTATTTGAAGTTTCTTGCTGGGAATTTGACCTAAAACTGGTGGAATGTATATGTTGATTTCCTGTATTACTGATGGGGTGTATGTGAGATTAAATATGCATGTTTTTAAGCTTTCAACGGCTTCCATGGTTACATTAATTTTGAAAGTTGATCCAGGGGTGTATTCTGGACCACTGACTTCGTTTGGCTTAATTTCTAAAATAGCTATTAACATATTATTGAAGTATCCATAGGAGACCATGTAGGGAAGCGCTATATTTGAGGGGTCACGTAAATCTGCTTCAAAGATTACTACATTGCTTTTACCTAAACCTACAACCTCAAAATTGATTATTGCAAGTTCCCCATTTCCATCCACACCAATTTCAGTAACTAAGCTGCAGTCCATCTCAACCATACCGTGTGTCTCATTATAGTCATTTTTGATATTAAAAGTGAAGCTTGTTGAACCTGCAGACTTTAGGAAGCCTCCCTCAAAAATGACATTTGCGTTCAATATGCTATTATTATATAATATTTTGGTTTTCCATGAATGCAAACTTGTAGCGTTTATTATACTAAGACTTACGTTGAAAGCGCTTCCAACAGTTAAGGTGGGGTCGGAAATTCTGGGCGGATTGATGTAAAGCTTTGCTGGTGGCGGTGGGATCCAATTGTTGAAGCTTCCATCTTCAACGGTCACAGGAATATCGCGTAACTTTGAATTTAAAAGGAATGTATTCTCACCGTAGGGTTTTGAATACTCAATCTTTGAGAAGCCTCTGCCGACAACTCTGAATTCTATGCGTGCAAGTACATCGCTTCCATTAACACCTGGTGGGTTTATTAGAGAAGCGCCCAACGTGACTATTCCACGTGTATTATCAATAATCACAGGGGAGGTTACTGGAAAGTTGAACTTGCTTCCAGCTGGAATCCAAGCTCTGGTGCAGTTTAGGATTGTCGGGTTAAACTCGATTTGGATCTGCCATGTATATAAGTCGATTATGTTTTCTGCCGAGGCATTTACTATGAATGTTGATCCGGGTCCTAGCGAGGGATTATCTATAACAGCAGGAGATATGTAAATACGTCCTTCTTCTGGAGAAGCTTTTAATGTTTTAATATCTAAACTTCCTATCAGGAACGCTACTAAAACCAGAGACGCAACAAAGACTCTGATAAAAGATTTAGCCATATCCCTCTCCTCGCATACTACTATTTGAAATTTGTATAAAAAGTTTCTGGAAATAACCTCTACTAAGAGTTAAGACTTTTAATATATTGCTGTTTTACCGAAATTGTTACATTCTATGCCTATATCTCTCATGTTTATTATGCCATCTTTGTATAAGTCTGCTTCAGGGTTCCATCGGGAGTCGCCTTCTTTGGTACCGTAAAGAGAGCATATACTTCCAATGTCACGCATGTCTATTTTGCCATCTTTTACAATATCACCCATTAATACTATTGTAAAGACTTTATAATCCGTGGCAAGCGAGTTTAAATATAACGTCCTTGCTGTTATTGTATAGTTTCCGAGCTTTACATTTTTTCGAGGTATATTAAAGGTTATGTTGAAGTATTGTGGCTGAGGTTTTGCTGATGGGGTGAGTGAAGTTATGAAAAATGATGTTGTGTTTTCTGGGCAATATGGTATTCCTCCAATTGTAGGCGCACCTGAAAACATGCTTGCAAATATCACGGTTTCTCCGGATGGTGCGTCTGTCGGTATGGGTAATGATACAGTAAAGTTAAATTCTTTGCCACCTTCGACGTCTGTTTCAAAGGGGTAAAAGGCTTGTAACGGGGTGTTGTCCGAATACTGTATGTAAAGTGCTGCTTTTATATGAAGTGTTGACGCATATACATTTTTCACCCTTAAGAAAATGTAAGCGGTGCTACCTTTATTAAATAGGCTTTTGGGATTTAATTTTTCGTCACATGTATACAAGTCTAATATTTTAACTTTCCAATATTTACTTGTGTTTTCTCCAGTTTTAATGGTTCTTATTACATAAGGGTTATTATATGGGTTTAATATTTCAATAGCTACTAACGCATCATTTACTAGTTCTCCGTCTATTGTTACATTTCCTGTTAGGTAAACAGGATCGCCAACGTTGTAGGTTTGCTTGTCGGTTTTCATGTCTATATCTAAAATGAAGGCATTTGCGGGATTCATGTTAGCACATAATTGAGTTATAGCTACTATGCCGAAGATTATGGTTAGCTGGAGTTTGCGCAAAAATTGTTTAAGTCTCATAATTCTCATGTTAATTTTAGTGAATTTGGCTTGATTTAAGTCTTATGGAATATTTTTCTACGTCTTTTAAAAGGAAATATTTTGGAAAATAGAGTATTTATCGACGGGTTGTTTGCTTTTCCTTTGGGTTAACAAAAAAATGGGAAAGTTGGGGATTTACGACATTTATGTTGGTTTGGCTATGTAGAAGTCTTGTGTATTCTTTACTTCTGGGCAGTATGGTGTTCCGCCGTTCCATGGGAAGTCGTTAAAGGCGTTGGCGTAGGCTGCTCCTTTGCCGACAACGGCATTTGTTGGCATTGGTATTGATACATCCCATGTGTATGATATGTATGGTGGTTCTTCGCATGCCGTGAAATTGTAGTATTTGTATTCACCCCATCCTACTGTTACTAGGATTTTGTCTGATCCTATGAAGAAACCGAGTTCATCGTATACTGTTGTTGTGATTAGTGCTGGGATTTCTTGCATGCTGTAGGTTATATATTCAACTGTGAATGTTAATGGGTCTCCACCTGTCTTCCGCTGTACGTATATTGTTTGTTTTGGTTCAATGCTTAGAACTTGGACTGGCCACCAAACCCAGAATCCTAGTGTGTCATTTACCTTTTGCTCTGCAACTTCAACAGTAGCTATCACAATCCATTTTCCGAATATTTCTTCTTCAGGATCGGTGCATGGCCATGGTATTCTGAATGAAACATGTGCTATGCCGTCTACGTTTGTCGTTGCTTCCCTCCAGAATACGTAGTCTCCATGGCGGATTTCGAAGCCTACAAGCTTCTGCTGCACTGGATACTCGTTGTATGTTACTAGAGCGTAAAGCTCAACTTGTTGTTGCGGAGCGAACATGTCACTTGGCATGTGTGCGCCTTGTCCACCATACGGACTGTTGTACTGCGTGTAGAGATCTATTGCAAGGCCTAGGGTTCTTACTGGTGCACGGTAGTGGCATGGGACTGTTGAGACTGTTAATATTTTCATGTACCATGTGAGGGCATAGGTGTCTTCAGGAGTCCCGGTTGCATCTTGGAACATTATGAATTCTATCCATGTCCAAGCTTCTTCTGGCGCTATAGTATCCATAATGGCTCTGAAGTAAACCGTTAGGAGTTTGCCCTCACCGCTTGGGAATGGAGCGTGATAGGGACTTGCGGGTGGGCTGTCTGGCAGTAGAATTATCCCAAAGGTTGAGAAGTTGTAGTCGTCTGGAACCGGATGCAATGGTGGAACCCTGTCGTGTTTATTTATGTCCGCCGCGTATAAAACTCCGTTGGGATAGTACTGGAAGGCTTCCATGAAGGTGCCATTGTCATAGTATGTACCTGAAGGCCCTAATGCCGGCTCAATAAAGCTTGTGTTCCACATTAGGCTGAACTGGAAGCCTATTATTTCCCAGCCTGCATGTACATTTCTAACCCAGACTTCGAGTGCAAAAACATCGCCCTTCTTGGCTGGTTTGCATACGGACGGCTTTATGTAGAATTCTGGAAGGTATGGCGGCGTCTTCCAGCTGTATTCATAGTAGCCATCAACAGTTGAAAATTCTATGTCAACCCCTCTACCATTCAGCAAGAACGTATCTGCAGGTGGGTTCAATAGTTGCAATGCACAACTTACCATTGTTGGACCAGCGGCAGATACACCTTTCTTAATGCGTAGCTTTAATTGGCATAGAGTTCCTGTACCATTGAATGTCCAATATGGGTCATTTACGTAAGTGCAACCCCAAGTAATCTCTCCAGGTTGAGGCAGCTTCGGAGGAGTTACCATGGGTCTATTAGCTCCGGCAAAGACGTGGTCGCTTGGAAGCCAAATGTCCACATACTCTAAAAGTTCAGGATCCCATCCAATCCTGACCTGCCAGTTCTGCAAATCTGTAACATCGACAACGGTTATATTTACAATGAACTCATATCCCGGCGATACTACATCAGACGTGAAGATGAAGTTGTGGGTACCATCCACCGGATTAACAACCTCTACTGTTGTTGGACTAGCCTTGACAGGTGCTGGTGTAAAGATCAGCAATGCACTCAAAGTCAATAGTATAGCCAAAGCCAAACTAGAGAACTTTCTAAACCCGTTCATATTTCTTCTCCCTTCTCCTTTTTCTGCAAGTATAAATTTTGCACTTTTATAATTTAAGCATTCCGGAATTATCTTCTATCCAAAATTTTAGCAGTTAATAGAGATGTGGGGAAAATTGTTAAAATCTCCTGGTAACAGCGTGGCAAGCAACGTAATGCTCTCCTCCAACATCAACAAGTGGAGGCTCCACTTTCGGACAAACGTCCATTACAATCGGGCATCTAGGATGAAATCTGCAGCCACTCGGCGGATTAACTGGACTTGGAACCTCGCCGAGGAGAGGCGCACGCTCCTTCCTTTTAGTTGGATCAGGGATTGGTATAGATGCAAAAAGAGCTTGGGCATAGGGATGTAAGGGCTTCTCATAGAGTTCTTCTGTTTTTGCAAACTCAACAATTTTTCCAAGATACATGACCGCAACTCTTTGACTTATGCATTCAACAACGCTTAAGTCGTGGCTGATAAACATGTACGTTAATCCCAAATCCTTTTGAAGATCTTGGAAAAGGTTCAGCAATTGAGCCCTAACCGAAACGTCGACAGCGGATGTTGGCTCATCTAAAACTATGAATTCAGGTTTCGTTATAATCGCCCTTGCTACAGCTATCCTCTGCCTCTGCCCTCCACTAAACTCGTGGGGATACCTAAAAAGGTGTTTTTCTGTTAAGCCGACCCTTTCTAAAACTTCAATCACTCTTGTTACTACTTCTCTTCCACTGGCGAGTCCTTGCGCCACAAGAGGTTCAGCTACAATGTCTTTCACGAGCATTCGGGGGTCAAGTGAGGTTGTTGGATCTTGATAAACAATTTGCATATATCTCCTCATTTTCTTAATTTGAGAATTTGGCATGTAGGCGAGGTCGTATTTCCTCAATAGACGTTTTAAATGGGGTGATTTTGGATCTGACTTTTCATACTTTTCAATTTCTTCTATAACATCTGGTGGCGTTTTGAAAAATATATGTCCACCATTAGGATTAAGCAGTCTCAAAATCGTTTTTCCTAGCGTGGTTTTTCCGCATCCTGATTCTCCCACAACGCCAAAGCATTCGCCTTTTTTAATATCTATTGTAACACCGTCAACAGCTTTAACCTCAGCGATTTTCCTTTTTAAGACTCCGCCAAGTACTGGGTAATACTTTTTGAGGTTTTTAACTTTTATTAGAGTCTCATATTCCATTTTTATAATCCTCCTACTAACGTTCTTGATAGAAAAGGTGACAAGCAACCAAGTGTTCCCTCTCAACCTCTCTTAACGCCGGTTTAACCTTTGGACAAATGTCCATAGCGTATTTACATCTATCATGGAAACGACATCCGGGGGGTGGATTTATCAAACTTGGAACAGTCCCTGGTATTGAAGTGAATTTTTTACCCGGCCTTGGAATGGATTCAAGCAGCCCTTGAGTGTATGGATGTAGCGGTTTTTTAAATAGTTCCATAACGTCTGCAACTTCAACAACGTTTCCTCCATACATCACGGCAACCCTGTCACAGATTTCAGCGACCACACCGAGATCATGAGTTACATAAAGTATGGATGAACCAAATTGTTTCTTTAACTCTTTTACCTGCTGCAGTATTTGCGCTTGGACTGTTACGTCAAGGTTTGTTGTTGGTTCATCTGCAATTAATAGTAGAGGTCTGCAAACTAACGCCATAGCTATTACAACTCTTTGGGCCATACCGCCGCTTAATTCATGCGGGTACATATCCACAACTCTGGCTGGATCAGGCACTCTGAGGATTTTTAAAAGTTCTATCATTTCCTTTCGAGCTATGCGTTTCATTCTATTTTGAAATCGTTTTAAAATTGGCATTTTTAGGCAAAATCTCAAGGTTAATGATTTTGGATTTGTTAGCATTTTTCTATACTGTGAAATTTCATATCTTAATATAAAGCGTTTAAACCCGGAGGCTTCCTTAATTTCTTCTTCAAGCTCGGCAAGAGCGCTTTTTATTAAATCTTCTTTTCTGTGCTTGAAGTAAACTTCTGATATTTGATCCCCAACTGTGTAAACGGGGTTTAAGGCTGCTCTGGGTTCTTGGAATATCATTGATATGAAACGGCCTCTTATTTTTAAGAGGTCGCTTTCGCGTAAGTTTAAGATATCAAGAGTTTTGTCGCCTATGTTAAACTCTATTTTTCCATTTTCTATTACTCCCGGTGATATAACCATAGCTAATGAGGAGAGGCTTGTGACACTTTTGCCACAGCCTGTCTCTCCTACCAGTCCAAGCACTTCACCCTTTTTTATTTTAAGGTGTACTCCGTCGAGGGCCTTTACAATCCCGTCGTATGTGTAGAAATTTATGTATAGATTTTTTATTTCCATTAGAGTTTCTTTTTCCACTTTATCTCCTCCTATAAAGTGGGTCTAATATGTCTCTGAAGGCATCTCCTAATAGGTTCCATCCAAGGGCGTAGAGCGTGATAAATAAGCCGGGGAAAGTGTACGTCCACCAGTACTTGAATCCACGGCTGATCCAATCCATGGCTGTGTATATTAGTTGTCCCCAGTCTGCATATCCTAATGGTGCTCCTAACCCTAGAAAGCTTAAGGCGGCTGCCGTTAGGATTATTGTTCCGAAATCAAGGGATGCCACTATTATTAGTGAGTATATGGTGTTTGGAATTATGTGTTTTACTATTATTCGAAGATCTGAGGAGCCTGAAGCTTTTGCAGCTTCGATATAGTCCTCTGCTTTAACTCTCAATACTTCTGATCTGACTAGTCTTGCGTATCCTGGCCATCCTACGAGTATTATGGCTATTATTGCGGCGTCTAGCCTTTTTATGCCTGTAAATGTTATGGGTAGTTCCACTGTGACAAATGCCACGATTAAAGCCATTATTAGTATGAGGCTTGGGAATGCCAATATTATATCTGTGATTCGCATAAGTATTTCGTCTATTATTCCTCCGTAGTACCCTGAAATTAGTCCGATTACGACGCCTATTAATACTATTGGTATGACTATGAATATGCCTAGTCTGAATGCGTGTATTGTTCCCCAAATGCAGCCGTAGTAAATGTCTGTTTGCCATGTTGTTGTTCCAAATGGATTTTCCCATGAAGGCGGTGCTGGTTCGCGTACATACTGCTTTGGAATTGGGATCATGAAAGGGTCGTACATTTTAGGTGGGGCGAGTACAGGGGCAAGTGCGGCAATCGCTAAAAAAAGGATAACAAGGCTGAGCCCAGCCATTGATAATGGGCTTTCTCTTATTTTTTTAAGTGTGAATTTCAGCTCTTTCAGTCTAACTTGGAATGCTCCTTTTGTTAATTCTTTTTCTGTAGATTTCATTTGTTTTCACCCTAACCTTATTCTTGGGTCGATGTATGCGTATAAAATGTCAACTATTAAGTTTGCGAGGACAAAGATTATTGCTGTGAACATTGCGTATGCTATAACTACAGCTACATCGAAATGTTGGGCTGCTGTTGCCGCGTAATTTCCTACGCCTGGAAAGTTAAACACTGTTTCCGTGATAACTAGTCCCGTTAGCATGCCGCCAACCAATAAACCAGAAATCGTTACGACGGGGATTAAGGCGTTTCTTCTTGCGTGTTTGTAGATTACTTCTTTTCGGGATAACCCTTTAGCTCTTGCCGCGACGATATATGTTTTGCTTAGGGATTCGAGCATGCTTGATCTCATTACCCTTATTATGGTTGCGGATTGGATGAATATCATGACTAGTATGGGTAACGCTAAATGTTTTAGTGCGTCAACAAAAAGCGGTAGATCCCCATTTAATAGGGCGTCGATTGTTAATAGGCCGGTGTAGGAGGTGAAGTCTCCGGCTTTTATCCTTTTGAGTAGTAATCCGATGTTGGTTACCCTACCTATTGTTGTCCATTTCAGTTGTGCTACAAATATTGCAATTAAGATTATTCCGAAAAAGAATGATGGTAGGGATGTGCCTAATATTGCGAGTATTCTTGAAAGGTGGTCTGGAAGTTTGTCTCGGTTCACGGCTGATATTGTTCCAAGCCATATTCCAAATAATATTATTAATGGAGCGCTATAGATGACGATTTCAACTGTTGCGGGGAATCTTGCGAGCAATCCCTTTAGGACGGGTTCTTGGTAGTAAACCGAGTATCCAAAGTTTCCCTGCAAAACTTCTTTTAACCAGTCGAAGAATTGTTCAATTGCCGATTTTCTCAGCCCATGACGTTGTATTATTTCCTCTATGTTTTGCATCTGCCTGGGGTTTCGTATGTATATTACTGCTCTTTGTTCTGGCGGTATTATTTGGAGTACAGCGAATATTAGGATTACAACGCCTATAAGTATTGGAATGAGGAGAAGTAACCTTCTGATGATGTATTCTCGAAGGCCCATGTTGATTCTCCTTTAGAGAAAAGAAGGAGGGTTTACCAATTTATAACTTTGTCGCTATAATAGCTCGGCATTCTGATCTTATATTTATTTATAAAAGAGAAAAATGGGGATATTGTAGTTTTTAATTTTATGGTTTTGTCGTGTGCAGGAAGTGGCTGCAGGCTAGGCCTACGTCTCTCATGTCAATTTTGCGGTCTCCGTAGACGTCTGCTCCTCCGCAGCCGTATACACCTGGGGCCCATCTTGGGTCATATATTGGTGTTTTTGTTGGGTCTGGGGCTCTTGCTCCGAAGTGGGCGGCTATGTAGCCTATGTCTCTCATGTTGGTTACGCCGTCTGGTACGCCGGGTTGTAGGCCTGTTACGTCACACCAGCATGTGTTTTCCTTGTATAGGTGGTAGTAGTATAGTGCTGGGTAGAGTCCGTTGTAGTACCAGCCTTTAACCCAGTACTTGCGCCATGCTCTGCCTAGTGGTTCGGCTAGTGGAAGGCTTGGGCAGTCCATTAGGTAGATGTCGTCTAGGTCTGCGTATAGCTCAGCTCTTTGTGGACCGTCTGGGACTTTGATGGCAAGCTCAATTAGCTGGTCTTTGTTTAGGCCTGTTCTGGGGCCTGGTGTTGTCCAGCCGTTTATGTCCATGTATCTTTGCCATGGGGCGAAGCATACATAGCTGTGCATGTAGGCGCCCATCCAGTTGTCTGCGTCTGTGTAGTCTGATAACCAGCCAATAGCCCATAGCGGGTTGAGGCGTCTGTAGCTGCTTGTTAGGTATGTTGGCCAGTCTACCTCTTGAACTTCAATTATAAATGGTGGACATCCGGCTCTCTCTGCATCGTTGCTCATATTTAGGAAGAAGTCTCTCAGCATGTTTAAGGCTATTTTTCTCTGCTCGTTTCCTGTGTTATAGGTGGCTGTGAACTTGAAGCCCCATTCCCAGACGCTTTTAACTTCGCCTTCTTGGCCGCCTGTAGCATTCATTCTTGCCTGCTTAAGGTGGTACTTGACCTTGCTGTAGTCTATGTTGAACTTGTATGGTGGATCTGGACCCTTGCTGTAGTAGTCTGGTATTAGACCAGATATTAGTGGTGTTTCCCTTAGGGATGCTTCGCCAAAGTATGCTGTTTTAATGTATCCCGTGCGGTTGAAGGCATAGCTGAAGGCATACCTAACATCTGTATAGTTGAAGAAGTTTAATGGAATTCCATCTGGCAACCTCTTATTGCCAGCATATGTTGTAGTGTCCCGGAGTAGGAACGTGTAGTGGTTTGCGTCCAGAGCTAAGCCTGGATAAATGTTCTTGATAGTCACTATTTCTGGGTAGAGGGTTATCATTTTAGCAGGGTCTGTTGGGTCTAAGAGGTCCATCATGTAGGCTCTTGGCACAGCGGCTATGTCGAGTTGACATGCAATGAAGGCTTCTTTCCTGGCCTCCCAAGTGTCTATGTATTCGATGTCAATCCATTTGAGGAATGACTTTCTGCCAGGAGCCGGCCAGCCCATCCAGTACCCTGGGTTCCACTCCAAAACCACTATTTTGTCCACAGCGTCAACTGTTAGAACGTGGTAGGGGCCTGTTCCAACATAAACCCAGTTCTCATCGTAATATGATGTTTCTTGCCAGTGAGGCCAATCCCACCAGTCTGGATAATCTGGGTTCTCGTCCACGTTCTTGTAGAGGTCTCCATCCCAGTCTCCATGGGCTATTGAGTACTCCTTATCCATTATTGAGGACCATGTTTGGGCAATAATCTGTTTGAAGGCAATATCTGGAAATTCTATTCCAAGGTTAATTCTGAATACAGGTGGATCTCTACTGATAATCTCATAGGCATCATCTATAAGGTGGGATAGCAGCCAAACGTCTGCAGGATCACCAGTAGTATTAAACTCCGCGCTTGTGTGGGCGTCAACAGTGTAGAGATAAGGCATCCAAGCTACACCAGTGTCTGGACGGTCGTAAACCAAAACCCTTTCAAAGGAGTATTCAACATCATCAATGCTTAAGTTGCCAACCCAATTGCCTTGGTTATCGAAGAACTTTATAGGCTGACCATCAAGCCCAACAGTCCTAATATTGAAGTCGTAGTAGAACCTCTTCAAATTTAAAGTCACAGTGCCAGCAGCAACAGTGCAGCCTTCAACCTCCCATGTGCGGGCTTCCAAAATCTCGCTAGTATCGGGGTCAACCTTGGTAATATAGAGGACGTCAAGCAACCCAACAACATCATCCGTAGAATTATTATTCTTCCAACCAGCAACAACGAATTTAACGTCGGGTGTTGGTGGAACTGTCTGCAACTCCGAACCCTTGGGATCCGTTAAGTTAAAGAATGTTGTATTAACAAAAGTTTGCGCCACCTTTACCCTGGTTGGCACATTTGTGGCAAGCTTTGGCTCAAACTCCCAATACTGCTCATGAACCGCCCAAGGTGTATCCTTGAACTCATTCCGCACGGGAGAACCCATGCTAATCAGCGTTTCATAACTGTTGAATATCAACTCGCCACTACCAGTATCGTAAGCAGCCGCTGGGTCAGCATTCCGCGGACCCCAACCAATAGTACCCACATACAAAGTCTCAGTGTCAACCGGAGGCTGCGTTGGACCGGTAGCAAAAGCCAACGAACACAATGAAATCAGCATCACAGCCATTAAAGCAACAGCCAGCAATCCATTTTCCTTCATACTTCTCTCTCCTTTCCCTTAACTCAGCAAGATAAAATACACCCGACAAGTATATAAATTTGATGGAAAAAAGTTATAGTACTATTTTCGACAACTTTTTATAAAACAACCCCGCCAAAATTAAAAAGGGGAAAGGGAAGTGGCAAACATATTCATAGAATTCCACTGCCCAGAACACGGATTAGAACGCTTCAAAGTGAAAATAATAAAAAAATACAACATCAACCCAAGAGTAATCCAGCCAAAATTCAGAACCAGACCAAAATACGAACTCAGCGGCATAATCATCGGAAGAAACGTAAAATACAATGAAATAAGAGATTACCTAATACATTACTTCAGACAAACAGGCGAAATAGAGAGAATCATAAGCATAAGACTCCAACTGTAAAATCCCCTAATATCTCAAAATAGAATAAACCTTAAGCAACAAACCACATAAAAACAACCCCAAAGCAAAAAGCAAAGAAACATTACTAACCAAAAGATAAGGACGCCTCGAATCAAAAACAAGCACATAATAAATCTTATATCGAAAAGCAAAGATATCAAAACCCACACTTGTGGTTAAAAACTCAAGAATAGAGATTGAAAACGCAAAAAGCACAACAGAACAACAAATCAAAATAACGCTAGCACCATCCAAAGAACGAAACTTCACAGAAAAAACACCAAGCTTAACAAAAACACCAAAAACAACACATGGAAAACCAAAGAAAAAACTCGCAGCAGACAACACCGTCCCAAATGTATTGATGGTTGAAAAATAAATTACAAGCAAAACAACACCTAACAAAAAAAGGATTTCACCCAAATGCTCCTTAATATAAAACCCAAAATCTAAAAAATCAACCATGACCCATCACCAATTATGCAGAATTAGACAACCGCAACAAAACATTTTCAACATACCTCCAAAATTCCTTCTCCAACTTAACCCAATTCTCCTCACGTTTTAAATGCTGCAAAAAGAGCCACCCACCCCCAAAGAGAGCCATCGTAAGAGGACCTGTAGGAAAACTCCTTCTCCTACCTTTTCTATAAAAATTTAACGCAACAACAAAATCGCTAGGGCACCCTTCAACATTAACACTCACATAACCATCCAGCTCAAAAACAGAGGAACCCTCAGCAAAAATCCTAAAACCACCAGAAACATCCTCCTTTCTAACATTAAAATCCCTTTCGCTAAAAAATTCACATAAACAAGACGAAAACTTGCCTAAATCAACATTCCTGCCGCTCCATCGTCTCTGCATATCCAAACACAATAAAATTTAAACTAGTGCACTTTTAAAGTTAACGCAACAACAAATAACCACAACTAAAATCTTTAAATCTACCACAATTATAAACAATAAGCTGAAAAACCATGAAGACAATCACGACAACAGTAATACTAATACTACTCCTTATTATAGGAATAACACAACCATTGATAAGCATTAGTCACCAAGAAGAGACACGCACAATAAAAATCATAGATGCAAAAACCGGCTCAAACTCGATAACCCTTGGAACAAATGAAACTATAGTCCCACCAGGAGGACACCCATTCACTGTAAACATAACACTAGAAGGAGCAACAGACAAACTCTTCGTCTACCAAGTTGCAGTAAAATTTGACAGAACTAAAATTAGATGCACAGCAGCATGGATAAACAGGAATGACCCAAACTTCGTTTTTTACAATTACAGAAGTATTGCAGTTATACCAAATGCCGAAATAAATAACAACGAAGGATACGTTTTCCTAGGCGCATCGCTTATCAACGGATATTATGTCAACATCTCATCAGGGTTACTCTGCCAAATAAGCTTCACAGCCATAAAAACAGGCAAACATACTTTAGAAATTCTACCTTCCGGAGGATCCCCAGAGAGCTTTCTAGCATACACACAACAAGGAAATTTAAGAGATATACCATTTAATACGGAAAAGTTTTTTATAACAGTCATCGCAGCACCAACCCCACCAGTCGCCTCATTCACATTTAACCCACCATACCCCAAGGCAAATCAAGATATTACCTTTGACGCTGAAGAAAGCTACGATCCAGATGGAGAAATAAAACATTATGTCTGGAACTTCGCCGATGGTAACCCAGACGTTACAACCAACGAGTCCATAATTTCACATAGCTTTTCAAAAAATGGAGTATACCTAGTCAATCTTACAGTCTATGACGATAGCGGCTTTAGCAACTCAATATACAAAGAAATTCAAGTTGGACAAATCCCGATGATCAGATTCGGTTATGAACCAGAATTAATAATGCCTAATCAAACAGTTACATTTGACGCTTCTGAAAGCTACGATCCAGACGGCGACATAAACTTATACGTATGGGACTTCGGCGACGGAAACACAACGTCCACTAACGGAAAACGCATAACACATAAATTCACAAAAAAGGGGGTCTTCCGGATTAATTTAACAATATATGACAATGAAGGTCTACATAATTCAACCAGCAGAGAAATTTTTGTCGGAAAACCACCCATCGCCGAATTTGTATATTCACTGACCATTACTAATGGAAAATACGTTGTAAACTTCGATGCCTCCAAAAGCCTTGCCGGAGAAAACAACGATTACATTGTTCGCTACATATGGGACTTCGGCGACTATAATATTACAGAAACCACATCACAAACAATACAGCACGTATACCTAGAAGTAGGAGAATATCCGGTAAAACTCATAGTATACGACAATAACGGGCTTTACAACTCCATAACCAAAATTATAAAAATCCAAAAAACGGCAGAATTTGATACAAAAATTTTAATAGCTGCGGGAATTACAGTTCTCGTTATAACAATCACCGCAACGATTTTAAAGAAAAGAAGGAAAACTTCATTTCCTAAAAAAGGAAGGCCCCACTAAGGTCTTACCTACCGCTATTGCTATTTAAAATGCATATATAGTAAATGCTTCGACATCGATATCTATTTACGAGAGACTTAAAATTTTGAAATTTTAACTCCACATATTCCTAATTTTAAAGAGTTTTACAAAAAGTTGGTTTATGGGTCTGTTTTTGCGAAGTTTTTGCATGCTTCTCCTATGTCCCTCATGTTTACTATATTGTCTGGAACTTTTGGTGTTGGTCCTGTCACGTCGCAGTTTGGGTTCCAGTTTGGGCTTGATGGGGTTGTTCCGAAGTGGGCGCATATGTAGCCTATGTCTCGCATGTTGCATATGCCATCTGGAACGCCTTGAGTGGGACCGGATACATCACATGGAACGCCAACATAAACTACGCCGTCAAATAGCGTATTGTCTGCGGTGTCTGTTTCGCCCTGAACTGGCCATGCATAAGCACTTATAGTATAGTTGCCCTTAGCAAAGCCGGTAGTGTTCCATGTGAAGGCTATTGTTGTTGATGCTCCATTTGTTAAGGTGATCTGTTTTGTCTCTATTGGGGTTGTGTTTATGTAGATTGTTGCGTTGAAGGTTTCTGTTTGGTCGCCTTGGTTTGCTACTGTGACGTTTATATTCATGGTTTAGCCTTGTCCCACAATTGTTTTTAGTGGGTTAACGCTTAACACTGCTATGTCGTGTCCTAATACTTTTATTGTTCCGTCTATTGTTGTGTGTTCAATTAGGTCTGTGGCATTTTCGAGTCTAATAGTTCTGTTTCTGCTAAATGTATGGTTGCCCTCCCGACAGATTTTGCTTTGAATATTATTGTTGCTAATGTTCCGCCTCCGTTTGCTCCTGGGCCCTGCCCTTGTAATACGCAGGCTGCCCATATTCTGCCATGGGTTGTGTTGTAGTTATCTTTAAACTCTTTTAGCATGAAAAACGTGGAGCCCGCCGTTTTTAGGAAGGGGCCCTTCTGTGATTTGTGTGGCGTTTAGTATTGAGTTTGGATAGTATATTTTGAAGCCCCAAGCTGCAAGGTCAACAACTTGGGATATTGATATGTTTATTTATGCAGTTTGGAAAATTTCTACGGTTGTGAAGTTGGGGTCTACATATATTGTTGTTGGGTTTGCTTTTATGGTTCTTACTTGTGTAAGCATAGTTAATTAGTAGTAATGTGATTATTGAAAGGCATTTTATTTTATTCATTTGATCACCTTCTTCCATTTTATATTTTTTAATTAGACTAAGGGGGGAGTATATGTGCATTTTAGCAATCCTCTCCGTAGTAGTAAGCCACTATTTGAAGGTCGTAGATGTCTACTACGCCGTCTTCGTTTAGATCCGCTATTGGGTTGTTGACGGATCTAATGCACTTTCAAAGTGTTATGGAAAGGCTAACATTCATTAAAAGCTGCCTAAAATCCCAAGCGCGCAGGAACGAAGTGTGGTGTCTGATTGGACAAGCTTTAAAATTGTTGTTGTTAATCCCTTTTAAGGTTGAGGCTTATGAGTGTTAGGGCTTTTGACGGAGCTAGGATTTTGCTTACAGATGAGAGGTGGAAGCATATAATTTTGAGGCATCCAGAACTTGAGAACAAGTTAGTTCTTGTTTTGGATGCTGTTGCCAACCCAGACGAGGTATACGTTGACCAGGCAGGAGCGTTCCACGCATTGAAAAGGTTGCGTGGCGAATTGTCAGACTACATTGTAGTGGTCTACTATAGGGAAAATGAGGAAGGCTATATAAGAACCGCCTTTTATACAAGTTATAGAAGAAAGGCTAGGAGGTATAGGCAATTCAAAAAGTTGAAACCCTCTTAGATATTAACGTAAGAGAAGTGCTGGAAAAGATTGAGAAGAAGTATGGTATAAAACTGCCTAGGAAAGTTATCACAATAGATTATGGAGACGACGTTGGAGACTTATTCATAAGGTTTAAACATGCTGAAACAACCCATGGAGAACCAACAAAAGACGGGCAAGCAATCATACACTACGATGAAAAAGGAGAAATAGCCGCAATAGAAATCCTAAACATAACATCCATCTAAATAAGCTAAATCTTAAATTCTTGAACAACAGCGCATACATTCTCATTTAAAATTTTCTGTAGGCTGTCATCGCCCCCTTTCTTCCACGCTTTGCCAAGCCTTAACAAGTTTTTAAAGCAATAAAACAGCCACATACACTCCCTCACTAAATTTAAATAAAATCCATTAAAAACTTGTTAAGGAGTGTCCTCAAATGTTAAAATTTCATGAAGAAATACTAAAAGAATTCGAACCAGTAGGCGAAAAGGCAAAGATCATGCTTTTCGGCTACATTGCAAGAGGAAACTATAGGCTAGATTCAGATATTGACTTAGCAATAATAACGTAAGGATAAAAAATTAGTAGAGCTTGCTCAATCCATCGCCGACAAAATACTTATAGAATATGGAAAACTTGTGTCCATCAAGTTCATAAATGAGAGGGAACTTGAAAGACGGAAAAGCCCGTTAATGGATGAAATTAGAAAGGGAATAGTGATATACAATGGAAGAAAACGTTAAAATTCGAATAAAAGAAGAACTTGAAGCAGCAAAAGCGAGGTTAAAGGCAGCTAAACTTCTTTTCGAAAAGGGCATGTTACGCTGTAAACCAGCATACTACGCTTTTTTCCATGCAGCCAAAGCCATGCTTAACACGTTAGGATTTGATGCAAAAACCCCTCGGGTCTAATTTCAGAATTCGGCTTAAAGATAATAAAAACAAAAATGTTAGACAAAAAGTTTGCACAATATTTTAGAAGAGCCTTCGAAATGAGGGAAAGCAGCGATTACGAAATGGGCATAGTGTTCGGCAAAGATGAAGTACAATTGCTAATTAAAAACGCAGAAGAATTTTTGAAGAAAGCTCAAGAATTCGTAGAAGAAAGGCTTTAGCCTAACTTTCAGCTATTTTCTTTAACTGCTTCTGATACATCTCAACAATCTCATTTGATGTTGTTGCATCTTCCGCCGCCTTATCAAGCCTATAATTGCCCGTAAACCTCGGAAAGCGTATGGCTAGGCCGCTTCCCTTTCGGATTGCGTCCATGGCGCATGTGTGAATGGGGCTTAAGGTTATTTCGGCACCTAAAACTTCAATGACAACTTTTGGCTCAAACCAGACGTCAGCCTCAATCATTGAGTTTACTCGGGGATGCTTATGCGAAATAACATGCTTTTTCATCATTTCTGGCAGTTTCGCCAAATCCTCATCCGTGAAGCCCGTCCCGCATTTTGTCACTGTTTCGAAGGTGTCGTTGTCTGGATTATAAGCCGCCAATAATAGGGCGCCATATGTTCCGGCACGCTTTCCTCTTCCATGGAAGGCGCCGACAACAACAAGGTCCACGGTGTCTGTCATCTCGCTCTTATAGTCCCTCTTGTATTTTATCCATAGCCAGCCCCGCGCACCCGCTTGGTAAACAGAGTCTTCGGCTATAGACTTGCACATTAAGCCTTCGCAACCCGCTTCGATGGCTTCCAAAAAGAAGTTTTCAAGCTCCTTAACATCGCCAGTTATAATGTGCTTGGCAAGCTTTACCCTATCGCCTTCCTTGACAACGCTTTCTAGGGTTTTTCGCCTAACCGGGTAAGGCTCGAGGGTTAAGTCTTTCCCGTCCACATAAAGCGCGTCAAACATGAAAAGCGAGACTGGATACTCCTCCATGGCCTTTTCTATGCCATATTTTCGTCTTCTGTGCATAAGCTCCTGGAAGGGCCTCATTTCGCCAGTGTCTGGGTCTATTGCTACGCATTCAGCCTCCAAAATAGCTTCTTTAGCCATAACATGCTGTCTCAAAAGTTGGATGGCGTCTGGGTACTGGTCTGAAATGTCTTCAAGCCGCCTTGAGAAAAGGGTTATTTCGTCGCCCTTCTTGTGGGCTTGAATTCTCTCGCCGTCATACTTGTATTCAGCTATGCATTTCCCGCCAAGCTTTTCGAGGATTTCCTCCGGCGACGAGAGCCTCTCAGCCAGCATGGGCCTTATAGGCTCGCCGACAACAACCTTAAACTTTTTAATTCCCTCAAGGCCTTCTTCAGCCAAGACTTTGGCGACTCTGCCAAGGTCTGATGATATGTTGTAGGCGCGTTCCACAAGCTCTCGGGTTTCCTTTCCGCCACCATAGGCAATAGCCAAAGCATCAAGCACAGTCATGTCCGCAATACCCAAGCGAAGATTCCCAGTCACTGTTCGCATTATGTATTTGGCCTCTTTAGGCGTAGCATCTGCCAAAAGCCCAGCCAAAA
>Ga0207433_10004108_pt1 | contig 27057 bp, 20 predicted proteins | sample YelNatPaOPGAMG01_FD_187559 | JGI IMG/M metagenome (GOLD analysis project Ga0207433, IMG submission 187559) | Hot spring thermophilic microbial communities from Obsidian Pool, Yellowstone National Park, USA - OP-RAMG-01 (SPAdes) (version 3) | ecosystem: Environmental > Aquatic > Thermal springs... | reverse complement strand
CGAGGACAAATTTTGTGGGTTCCATATGCACCCATTGGGTGAAATGAGCCAGAGCGCATTATACCATGGAAAACATGGCGTTGCTTCCACTTCCAGGCAGCAGGCTCACGGATTCAGGTAGGTCATAGATAGATTCGATCAGTAGGATTGTTATGCACGAGGCAATAGAAAACAGCGGCGAAGTGCTGGAGACGGTGACCAGCATCCTGACCCGGCAGCTCGCCCTCAGCCGTGAACAGTTGGAGCAAGCCATCACCGATATTGTCGGTCGCTTTACCGGCCTGCACCGTCGCTTGAGTGAAGCGGTGCTTTCTTCCCAGGGTACATCCGGCGAAGAAGGCGCCGCGGAGGCGAGACAGCACTTTCGCGAAACCGAAAGCGAGCTGCAGATGATCCTGCGCCATATCGAAGCTTCGGTGCAGCAGCACGAAGCCAACCAGGCGACCATTGCCGCCCTCATGCAGCAGGTCAATGTCCTGGAACAAATGGCGCGAGAGGTGGGGGAGATTGCTGCGCAAACTACGCTCCTAGCTCTCAACGCGGCCATCGAAGCTGCCCGTGCCGGCGAACAGGGGCGTGGCTTTGCGGTGGTGGCTGACGAGGTGCGCAAGCTTTCCTCTCGTTCCAAGGAAAGCAGTGTGGCGATGGCCGAAAACGTCAAGGAAATCGTCAAGGCTATCCGCCAGGTCGTCGCGGCAGCGGATAAATCCATCGAGGAAGAAAGGGCTTTCCTGAAAAATGCGAGGGAATCGACGCGCAACGCCCTGGATCGCGTCGAGCAGATGACCGAAGAGCTCTGCACCTCTCAGGCCAGACTACAACTGGAAGGAACGCAAATCGCTGAGGATATGAATCAGCTCCTGGTCACTCTGCAATTCCAGGATCGCGTCAATCAGATTCTGCAGCACGTCGAAGAAGGTCTGGCTGAATTGCCGCGGCATCTGCACCCCAGAGAAAGCCTGCAGAGCGTCCAAGACTGGCTGCAGTCCATGGAGGACCGCTACAGCACGGCCGAGGAGCGGGCCGCCCACCGCAATGAAGGTGTCGCGACCGCTGGCGGTGGCGACGACATCACCTTTTTTTGAACCAAAGGGATAGCGCAATGGCAAAAACGATTTTGATAGTGGACGACTCGGCCTCCTTGCGGCAGGTAGTACGCATTGCTCTGGAGGGGGCGGGGTACGAGGTGCTGGAGGCTGGTGATGGTGTGCAGGGTCTCGCCCAGCTGCAGGCTGCCGCTCGCGTTCATCTGATCATCAGCGACGTCAATATGCCCAATATGGATGGGATCACGTTTCTGAAAAATATCAAACAACTACCCAACTACAAGTTCACGCCGGTCATCATGCTGACCACGGAAAGTGGCGACGAGATGAAGCAGGAAGGCCGCGCCGCAGGTGCCAAGGCTTGGGTCGTCAAGCCCTTTCAGCCACAGCAGTTGCTGGCGGCCGTTGCCAAGCTGGTATTGCCTTGACCATGGAAATCCGCGAAGAACGGCACGGCGAACAACTGCAGCTTGGGCTGCTGGGTAATCTGGATATCTACGCCGTTGCGCAGTTGCGTGAACGCCTGCTTTCCGCTTTGGCGTCCGCGCACACCCTCAATATCGATCTGCAGCAAGTGGAGGAAATCGACGGCGCTGGTCTGCAATTGCTCCTTGCCCTGAAGCGGGGTGCTAGCGAACAGGGTTGCCAATTGTCCCTGAGTAAGCACTCTCCTGCGGTCGTCGAGGCCATGGAACTCTGTCGCTTGTCGTCCTTTTTCGGTGACCCGATTCTATTGCAGCGTGAGCAAGCATGATGATGGATATCGATCCCGCGCTCCAGGGCGCCATGGAAACCTTTTTCGAGGAAAGCCGCGACCTGCTGCTGGAGATGGAGCAGATCCTGCTCGGCGTCGAAACCCATGGCCTGGAGGCCGAGCAACTGAATGCCCTGTTTCGGGCCGCGCACACCATCAAGGGATCAGCCGGACTCTTTGGTCTGGATCCTTTGGTACGTTTTACCCATCGGCTGGAAAACCTGCTGGACCGCATCCGTGGCGGGCAGCAGGTCTTCGCTGCCGAACAGATGGTTCCCTTGTTACTCGCCTGCGCCGATCATCTCGGGGCGTATCTTGCGATGCTACAGGGGTCAGACGCCTTTCAGCCCGACTTTCTCGCCGAGGACGTGCGTCTTCTCGAAGCCCTGGAGGCGGTGCAGCAACGCCAGCCGGAACGAAGTCGCCTGCCAGCACCGGCAAGTGATCGCCCGGCGTCACCCGTGGCGCAACAGGCAGATACCTCTGCCCCAGCAGATCAGCCGCGTGCGTCCCAATCTGCCAGCTGGCATATTTCTTTGCGCTTTGGCGTGGACACCTTTCGTGACGGCATGGACCCGCTGTCTTTTCTGCAGTACCTACGACAGATGGGAGAGATTCTGGGCCTGGTCACCCTGACCGATCAATTGCCCAAGCTTGCCGAGCTGGATCCTGAAAGCTGCTATCTGGGTTTCGAGATCGCCTTTGCCAGTACTGCCAGCAAAGCGGAAATTGCTGCGGTCTTCGATTTTGTCAAAGACAGTTGCACTCTCCACATCTTGCCCAGTCATGATCGCCTCTCGGAATACCTGCGGATGATCGAGTCCCTCCCCGAAGCCGATCACAAACTGGGGGAGATCCTGGTTGCTGTCGGTTCCCTTACCCCCGAGGAGCTGCAGCAAGCCCTCGGGCAGCAACGGGAGGAAGAAGATCGTAGTGGTCAACATCATCCCTTGGGTGAGATTCTGGTTGCTTCTCAGATGGTCCAGGAGCCGCTGGTCCAGAGCGCCCTCGCCAAGCAACAGCAACAACGCGCCCAGCGGCAGATGCTGCGCATCCATGCCGAGGAGCTCGATCAACTGGTCGATCTGGTTGGCGAACTGGTCATTGCCAGCGCAGCCAATCGCCTGCGTGCCCAGGAAGAAGAGCGTGAACTCAGGGTGGAGGCGGCGGTGCAGGTTGCACGTCTGGTCGAAGAAATCCGCGATCGTGCCCTGCATTTGCGCATGATCGAGGTCAATGAAATCTTCCAGCGCTTTCCGCGCGTGGTGCGCGATACCGCCAAGCAGTTGGGCAAGGATATTCGCCTGGAGATTCATGGGGAGCAGACGGAACTCGACAAAAGCATGGCGGAGAAAATCGTCGATCCCCTCATGCATCTGGTGCGCAATGCCATGGACCATGGCATCGAGCCTGCAGCAACGCGGCAGGCCACCGGCAAGGATCCGCAGGGACGCATCCTGCTGCTGGCGCGCCACGATGCCAGTGGCATCCTGATCGAGGTCCAGGACGATGGCGCCGGCCTGCAACGCGACAAGATCCTGCGTAAGGCGATCGAAAAGGGCCTGGTGCAGGAAGATCAGAAACTGAGCGATGCCGAGGTATTTGCCCTGATCTTCGCCCCGGGATTTTCCACTGCCGAGAAAATCAGCGATATCTCCGGACGGGGCGTGGGTATGGACGTAGTCAAACAGAATATCGAGTCCATCCGCGGAAGCATCGATGTCGAGAGCCAGCCCGGTCAGGGTACCACTATTCGTATCCGCCTGCCGCTCACCCTTTCCATCATCGACGGCTTTGTGGTGCGGATTGGTAAGGGCCTCTTCGTGATTCCTTCCGACGCCGTCGAGGAGTGTCTCGAATACCCGCAAGTCGAAGCGACGGGATATCTGCAATTACGCGGTCAGCCCCTGCCACTGCTCGATCTTGCGGCGATGTTCCAGGTAGAGCGGGACGCCGGGAGCCGACGCAATGTCATTGTCGTGGGGCAGGGCTCCGAACGCATGGGGGTGCTGGTCGGCGCTATTCTGGGCAATCAGCAAACGGTCATTAAACCCCTGGGACGCCTTTTCGAATCCTTACCCGGCATCTCGGCGGCCACCATTCTGGGTAACGGTGAGCTCGCCCCGATCCTTGATATTGCCAACCTACTCCAACACCACACCCGGCCTAGCCGCACGGCCCAGCCGACCAAATCTTCATAGGAGATCCAACGATGTTTGCTAATCTGCGTATCGGTACACGGCTCAGCCTTGCCTTTGCACTCTTGATTATCTTTCTGATGGTGGTCGGTGGTATCGGGTGGTGGGGTGCGCAGCGGCTCAAAGCCGATCTGGAAACGGTTACCGGAACCGTTGCCACGAATGTCGATAAAATCAACTCCATCATGCTGCATGTCGGGCGGATGAAGGCCGACTTCAATCTGGCGTATGGTCTGCCCGCGCAAGCGGCGCAGGCATCTGCCCAGATCGCTCAGATCGATAGGCAGATCCGTCCGTATTACCCATATCTCGAGAAAAGCCTGATCAGCCCGGAAGCGCGCACGGATCTGCGCGAATCTCAGGCCACCTACGATACCTTCTATCGTGCCGAGCAGCGGTATTTACAATTGCTCCGCGCTGCCGCCCAGGATCCCAAGACGGAAACCCAGGCGATCGACGCAGCCAATAATTTCTTCAACAGCCAGGTTATTCCCGCGGAGCGGCATCTATACGCCGTCAATCATTCGCTACGTAGCGCGGCAGCAAGCACCCTGGAGGCCAAGCGGAAACAGGGAGCAGCGGACGCAAAGATGGTCAGTACTGTAACCGTGGTCATCGCCGTGCTTGCCATCATCGCCAGTATCCTCATCGCTTGGGGTTTGTCGCGCTCCATCACCCGTCCGCTGCTCGAAGCGGTACGGGTGTCTGAGCGGGTCGCCGAGGGGGATCTCAGCGTGCAGGTCGAGGCGCGGAGCAAGGACGAAACGGGACGGCTGATGAGCGCCATGCAGGCCATGGTGCAAAACCTGACCCAGATCATTGGCGATGTCCGTGCGGCCGCCGACAATCTGTCGAGCGCCTCGGAAGAGGTCAGCGCCACTTCCCAATCCCTGTCCCAGGCGGCCTCGGAACAGGCGGCCAGTGTCGAAGAAACCTCCGCTACCCTGGAGCAGGCGGCTGCTTCCATCAAGCAGAATGCCGAAAATGCACGGGTCACCGACGATATCGCCACCAGCGCGGCAAAAGAGGCGCAAAGGGGTGGCGAGGCGGTCAGTCAGACCCTGCAGGCGATGAAGGACATCGCCGAGCGGATTGGTATCGTCGACGATATCGCGTATCAGACCAATATGCTGGCGCTGAATGCCGCCATCGAAGCGGCACGGGCCGGAGAACACGGCAAGGGCTTCGCCGTGGTCGCCGCTGAGGTGCGCAAACTGGCGGAACGCAGCCAGGTTGCGGCACAGGAGATTGGATCTCTGGCCAGCGGCAGCCTCAAGGTCGCCGAAAATGCCGGCCAGGCCCTGGAAGCCGTGGTACCTGCCATTGCCAAAACCTCGGATCTGGTACAGGAAATCAACGCGGCGTCCAACGAACAGGCCGCTGGCATCGATCAGATCAATGTGGCCGTGGGACAGTTGAATCAGGTAACGCAGCAAAATGCCTCGGCCTCCGAGGAGTTGGCGGCGACTGCCGAAGAGATGAGCGGGCAGGCAGGACAGCTACAGGAGCTCATGGCCCGTTTCCGCCTCGGTAACGAGGCGCAGCGCCAGGGGCGCAAGTCGGCCAAAGCACCGGCGAGCGAGCACGGCGTCGCGCACCTGCCCAAGGGTACGTCAAGCATGGCAGCGTCCGAAGAATTCGTACGCTTCTGAGGAGGGCAAAATGGCACAGGTCCCTGCTACTACCGGCGAGCCAGCGACAGGCAGCGCCGGACAGTTTTTGATTGTGCAGCTGCAAGAAGAAGCCTTCGGCCTGGATATTACGGTGGTGCGCGAAATCATTGCCTATGTGGCGCCGACGCCGGTCCCGATGATGCCGAATTTTGTGCTGGGCGTCATCAATCTGCGTGGCCAGGTGGTGCCCGTCATCGATATGGCACGTCGCTTTGGCCGCAAGCCAACCACTATTTACAAGCGCAGTTGCATTATTATCCTGGATTTTGCGGACGACGGGCAACGCCAGCGTATTGGTGTCGTTGTCGATGCGGTCAATGAAGTCATCGAGTTCTCTGCGCAGCAAATCGAGGTGCCTCCCCAATTCGGCACGGGACTGCGCACCGATTTTCTGCGCGGCATGGGAAAAATCGATAGTCGATTCATTGTGCTGCTGGAAATGAAAAAGGTACTTTCCCTGGAGGAAATGGCGCAATTGGTAGCTCTGCGTGGCACGGAAACCGAAACGGATGAGCAAAGCGTCTGATTCTTCGGGTGTTGTTCCTACCCTCCAGGAATATCAAAAATTGCAGCAGTTTCTGTTTTCCGAGGCGGGTATTACCTTGGGACCAGGAAAGCAGGCCATGCTGGCCGGGCGTCTGGGAAAACGGCTGCGGGCACTCAATCTACCCAGCTTTTCTACCTACCTGCAGCATCTCTCCAGTGATGCTGCGGAGCGCCAGCTGGCCGTCGATCTACTCACCACCAACGAAACCTATTTTTTTCGGGAACCGAAACATTTTGCCTTTCTGAGTGAGGTGGCAATTCCGGAGTTTCATGCGCAACAAAAGGTACGTATCTGGAGTGCTGCCTGCTCCTCGGGGGAAGAGCCCTATAGTATCGCGATGGTACTGGCGGAAAGACGTGGCCAGCGGCCTTGGGAGGTTCTCGGTTCAGATATCAGCCAAAGCATTTTACAGAGAGCCCGCGCTGGCGAATATCCCCTCGCCCGTGCCGAGAAAATCCCGCGCTCCTATCTGCAACGTTTCTGCCTCAAGGGCATTGGCGCACGGGAGGGAACTCTACAAATTGATGCAGCCCTGCGGCAGCGCGTGCAATTTCAGCAGATCAATCTAATTGGCTCATTGGGGAGTGGGGACGATTTCGATATGATCTGGTTGCGGAACGCTCTTATTTACTTTGATATTGAGACAAAGGTAGCGATTTGTCAAAAGTTGTTACAAAAACTGCGACCTGGGGGCTATTTTCTGGTGGGGCATTCGGAAACCCTGCAAGGCATGATCGGTGGGCTGGAGATGGTGCAGGCCGCCGTGTATCGCAAGCGATGAATGTACAGCGGGAAATTTTTCTGCAGCCGGGGGATTGGTACTTTGGCGGGCCCGATCTGGTGCTCCGTACTTTGTTAGGCTCCTGTATCGCCGTGACCTTGTGGCATCCGCAGACACACACGGGTGGCATGTGTCATTTTCTGTTGCCGCGCCGTTTTGGTGCCTCCGATGGTCGCCTGGATGGCCGGTATGGGGAAGAGGCCATCGCTGCCCTGCTGCGCGCGTTGCAGCAGCAGGGAAGGCGGGCCGGGGAGTTTCACTGCAAGATTTTCGGCGGCGGTAACATGTTTGGCAGCCCTTTGAACAAGGAGCCGGTGGCCAGTAACGACCAATGCACCGATGTCCCCTGTCGCAATATCCGCGCCGCCACCACGCTGGTACGCGATGCCGGTTTCGATCTGCAGGGTGTACATGTGGGTGGCGCGGGTCATCGCAATCTCTCTTTTTATCTCCATTCGGGGGAGGTGCTGTTGCGTTTTGTCGGCAATGATGCCCAGATCTGGCGGAAATCCCAATGAATCCCATCCGCGTTTTTATTGTGGACGACTCGGCGGTGGTCCGGCAGATACTGCAAGCGGCCCTTGACCAGGATCCCGGCATACAGGTGCAGGGAACGGCGCAAGACCCCCTTTTTGCCTGGCAACGCATTCAGGGGCACTGGCCCGATGTCCTGATCGTCGATATTGAGATGCCGCGCATGGACGGTATCAGCTTTTTGCGCAAGATCATGGCCGAGCATCCCCTGCCGGTACTCATCTGTTCGAGTCTAGCCGAGTCGGGCAGTCAATTTGCCATCGATGCCTTGGCCGCCGGTGCGGTACAGATTATCACCAAGCCGCAGTCCGGTGTGCGGGAGTTTTTGCAGAAGGATGCGCCGGCGATCATTCAGGCGGTCAAGACCGCGGCGCGGGCGCGGGTGCGAGCCCTGCCGCAAGCCAGCGCACCAGCGACTCCAGCCAAAACCGCGGCAAGTTCTGGTCTACAATTGCTCGCCCAGCGCAGTACGGAAAAGGTCATTGCCATTGGCACCAGTACCGGCGGCACCCAGGCGTTGGAGTTTGTCTTGCAGCGACTTCCTGCCACGCTGCCGGGCCTGGTGATCGTCCAGCATATGCCGGAAAAATTCACCGCTGCCTTTGCTGCGCGGCTGAACACGATCAGCGCCCTCGAGGTACGCGAGGCCCAGGACGGTGACCGAGTACTGAGCGGCAGAGCACTGATTGCTCCAGGTGGCAAACATATGCGTGTAGCGCGTTCAGGTGCGCAATTTATCGTACAGGTCTTCGACGGGCCGCTGGTGAAGCACCATCGGCCCTCGGTAGATGTGCTTTTCCGCTCGGTGGCCGAGGTGGCAGGGTGCAACGCTTGGGGCGTGATCATGACCGGTATGGGTGACGACGGCGCCCAGGGCCTTGCCACCATGCACCAGGCGGGGGCCCATACCCTCGCTCAGGATGAGAATAGCTGCGTGGTCTTTGGTATGCCCAAGGAGGCCATTCGGCTCGGTGGAGTGGACGAAATTTTGCCTCTTGAGCAAATTCCGCAGCGGTTGATACAAGCGACTGGAACGGGCAGTGTCATCAGAGCCTGAACCCAGGAGCCTTCCAGCCGTCCGCGTGCGTGAACCAGAGGCCCTTGGCACACCTCTCTTGCAACGCAGTCGGTTCTTTTATGGCGCCTGGACCCTGCTCGTTGCACTGCTGGTCGGCGCCACAATCCTCATCGGTTGGCAATGGCAGGCGACGTTTCGGGAAAAGACCGTCACGCGGGCCGAGCAGCGCGCTCTCAACGATCTGGGACGGATGAGTGATCTGTTGCGGGTCATGCTGCAGATCCATGCCCGCGACTTGATCCCCCTAGCCAGCTCCAGCGCCTTGCAGCAGCCTGACGTCCTACGCCTGCATGAGCATGTCCATCCTTACCTGGACAAGCTCTCCTGTGCGCCTTTCCAGGCCCCTCTGCATTCCCGACTCCGGGGTTGCGTGGCAAAGAATGGCTCTTATCTTTCCTACAGCACCGCCTGTCACCTCGGCAGACCTAAAATTCGCGCGGATGGCTTCCTGGGCATTCCTATTCAGGCCGAGAATCTGGAGACCGGCGACGCCTGCAGTGCCGAGCTTCTATTTCGCAGCCCGCCCATGCAAGACCCAATCCATTTTACCCTCTATGCTGGCGAGGAAGCGCTCAGTACCTGGCAGCGAGGCAGCTGGGGTCAGCCGTCTGCAATGCCCAGTTGGCGCAGTGCCGAGACCCCAGTGGTCGCTACTCCCTGGACTCTGCAGGTATCATGGCAGCCCGAGCTGCCACCACACATCCAGGTGATCCTGGCACGTCTCCGTTGGGGGACGGCGGTCATCGTCGTGGGTGAGATCCTGTCAGCGCTGCTGCTGCTCTTCTGGCTCTACCGGCGAGACATGAATCTCCGCTTTCGCTGGGTTCAGGAGCAGATACGCGCGCAGATGCTGGAGGACTCCTCTCTGCCCCAGCTCTTCCAGCGCATGGTTGAGTTGAGCGTACACGCCACCCGCGCCCACGCAGCCTACGTAGCTATCCCCGATGACGGGAACAAGTCCCTGCGTGTGGTGGCCATTTGCGGTGCAAATGACGAGTTGCGCGAGGCTCTGCGCAGACTCCCCTTACCCCTCGACGAGACTATCGCTCCCTGGGGGCAGCTCTTTCCGGTGCTGGCCTTTCTGCGGCGGCAACGGGTGGATCGCCACAGCCCGCACGTTGCCGGTGTCTGGGCCCAGGCCTGCACCCAATATCCCGCTCTGCGCGGCCTGCGCGAGGTGATCGTCTGGCCTCTGCTGCAGGGACCAACGCATCCTCCCTTGGGAGTCTTCGCCCTGGAAATTCCGCGTCTGCAACGGCGACTCTTCGGGAAGGAACTGATAGAGCGCTGGGATCAGATTGCCGATGATCTGGAGCGCTTCGCCCACTCTCGGCGCGAAGCAGAAGAACAATACCGTCTCCTGTACTTCGATCCACTGACCAATCTGTCCAATCGTCAGCACTTTCTGCGGCTTGCCGAGCAGGCCTTGGGCAAGAGAACAAGTCCTTGGCTGGTGATTCTCGATCTTGATTATTTCAACGAGCTGAACACCATCCACGGGGATGGTGAGACCGATCGCTGTCTTGCGGAAATTGCCGAGGAAATTCGGCAGGCCTTGCCTGCGGATGCTCTCCTTGGCCGCATTGGTGGTGATGAATTCGCCATATTGCTTGACGTCGCCCAGACCCCTGCGGCTGCCAGCCGTCAGATCGCCGCGGCCATCGCCAGGGCAGGACACCGGGTTCTGGGTAGCCATCTGACCGTGTCTTTGGGCTGGGCCCAGAGAGCTGAAAATACTGCACAGGTTTCCGAGCTCTTCCATCAAGCCAGTGAGGCCCTGGCGCAAGCCAAACTGGATGGGCGCAACACTTGGCGCCAATATGAAGGCTTCGTCCGTTATCGTGCCGCCCGTCGCCTGCACGTACATCGTTACTTCGAACGCGCCATCGAGACCGACGAGCTGGCCTTCTTCCTGCAACCCAAGGGTGATCTGCTGCAGCAGCGCATCAACGGTTGTGAAATGCTGGTCCGCTGGCGAAAACCCGAGGGAGGCTGGCTAGGGCCTGGGAAATTCATGCCCTATGTGGAAGAAAATCCCCGTCTGATTCGTGCCCTTGGTCGCTACGCTCTCGGCGAGGCTTGTCGGCTTCGCCAGGAGGTGGAGCGCAAAGGTCTCGATGACTGGTTCATCTCACTGAATATCGGTGCGCGCCACTTTCTGGCTCCGGAATTCATCGATGATCTTCAGGAAGTCTGCCCCAACGGTCAGGGACTGGTCCTGGAGCTGACCGAGACCAGCGGCATTTTGGGACGAGGTCCGATTCGTCCGGTCATGGAGCGCTGCCGGGAGCTGGGTTATCGATTGTCCATGGACGATTTCGGGACCGGATATTCTTCTCTACTCTCTGTGGCCCAGCTCCCCTTCGACGAGCTCAAGCTGGACCAACGATTCATTCGCCAATTCCGCCATGAGCTTGCAAATTTCAGTGTCGCTGGTGCCGCCCAGTTGCTCAGTCGCCTGGCTGGCATGCACCTGGTGGCCGAGGGCATCGCCGTCCCCGAAGAGCTGCGCCTATGGCACGCCATGGGTGGGCGCTATCTGCAGGGCTATCTCCTCGCACCACCCTTACCCGAATCTGCCTTCTTTGACTGGTACCCGTGGTTGATGCCGTCCCTGCTCCATGGCACCCCCCCATTTGCCCTTCGGGATCTGGACATTCTCTGGGAGCAGCAACGACAATGGGTGTAAAAGCCCCGTCAGCGGCACTCGGTTTTGTTTCAGTCCGCCAGAGCAAGCATGAGCTGGTTCAGGCGGGCGACAAAGCTGGCGGGATCCTCCAACTGCCCACCCTCCGCTAGGATCGCCTGGTCGAGTAAAAGCGCGGACCATTCGCCAAAGCGGGTCTCGTCCGTCTCTTTTTCGATGCGTGCCAGCATAGGATGCTGCGGATTGATCTCCAGGGTCGGCTTGCTGTTGGGCATTTCATGCCCGGCCTGCTTGAGCAACTGCTGCATATACAAGGCCATGTCGCGTTCCCCAAGGACGATGCAGGACGGCGAACTGGTGAGGCGGTGGGATACGCGGACCTTTTCGACGCGGTCACCCAAGGCCTTTTGGATGCGCTCGACCAAGCCCTCGGCAGCCTTTTCGGTTTCCTCTAGGGCCTTTTTCTCTTCTTCCGTTTCCGTCTGACCGAGATCCAGGTCGCCCTTTGCGGCCGAGGCCAGACTCTTGCCGTCAAATTCGTGCAGGTGACTGGTCAGCCACTCGTCTACGCGGTCGCTGAGCAGCAATACCTCTATGCCCTTTTTGCGCAGCAGCTCCAGTTGCGGGCTGTGCTTCGCCGCCAGGAAAGAATCGGCAGTGATGTAGTAGATCTTGTCCTGGCCTTTCTTCATCCGCCCCACATAATCGGCTAGGGAGACGTTCTGCAGCTCGGTATCGCTGTGGGTGCTGGCAAAACGCAGGAGCTTGGCAATCTGCTCGCGATTGCTGAAGTCCTCACCCGGACCTTCCTTCAAGACCCGCCCGAACTCGTTCCAGAACTTCTGGTATTTTTCCGGATCTTTTTCCGCGATCTCTTCCAACAAGCCCAGAATGCGTTTGGTAGCCCCGGAGCGCATCTGTTCGATGGTGCGGTTGCCCTGCAGGATTTCACGCGAGACGTTCAGGGGCAGGTCGCTGGAATCGATCACTCCGCGCACGAAGCGTAGATAACGTGGCAGGAGCTGCTCGGCGTCGTCCATGATGAAGACGCGCTGCACGTAGAGTTTGATGCCATGGGTCTGCTTTTGATCCCAGAGATCGAAGGGAGCCCTGGCGGGGATATAGAGCAGGGAGGTGTACTCCAGGCGGCCTTCGACGCGATTGTGCACCCAGGCCAAGGGCTCGCCAAAGTCGTGGCTGACATGCTGGTAGAACTCCTTGTACTCCTCCTCGCTGATCTCCGCCTTGGGGCGCTGCCACAGGGCCGAAGCCTTGTTGACGGTTTCCCATTCCTCGCTGGGCTTGCCGTCTTCCCCAAGCTTGTGCATACGGATGGGTAGAGGGATGTGATCGGAGTATTTTCCGATGATGGAGCGCAGTCGCCAGGAGTTGAGCAGATCTTGGCGCTCGTCTTCGCGGATGTGGAGGATGATTTCCGTGCCGCGGGCTGGGAGTTCGACGGTTTCCAGGGTGTAGGAGCCGGTACCGTCGGATTCCCAACGGACCCCATGCTGGGGCTCCATGCCGGCGCGGCGGGTGTTCAGGGTAACGCGCTCGGCGACGATGAAAGCGGAATAGAAGCCGACACCAAACTGCCCAATGAGTTGCGCATCCTTCGCCTGGTCGCCGCTGAGGCGCTGAAAGAATTCCCGCGTGCCGGACTTGGCGATGGTACCGATATTGGCAATGACTTCGTCGCGATTCATGCCGATGCCGTTGTCGCGGATGGTGATGGTATGGGCTTCCGGATCGAAATCCACCTCTACCTGCAGTTCGCTGCCGCCCTCCAGCAACGCCGGATCGGACAGGGCCTCGAAACGGAGCTTGTCACAGGCGTCGGAGGCATTGGAGAGCAACTCACGTAGGAAGATCTCCTTATTGGAATAGAGCGAGTGAATCATTAACTGTAGAAGCTGATTCACTTCGGTCTGAAACTGCATTGTTTCTTTTGCTGCTGCCATGTCTTCTCCTGAAATTTCACCATGCGCCATGTTGGCCTTCGCCGGCAAAGATTGGGATGCCCCGCGAAAAAATCAAGGGTAGGGGGCACAGTGCTGTTGGCGCACAATTTTGGTGCGCAGGGAGAGCGGGGGGTTTCCAACTCTTTGTTTTTTTAACTAGGCCAAGATGGCCCGCTTTTTGCTCAAGAACAATCGTCCAATTTGGGGACAATTTTACCTTGCAATCAAATAGATAGTCCAAGGAGCGTTTATGATTCGAAAGGGAGCCTTGGGGGTGGCGTCACTTGCTGCCTCAATCAGTTTTCTCGCCAGTCCCTGGGCCATGGCTGATACGGCCACGCCCTTCAAGGGTGGTGATACCGCCTGGATGCTGACATCGACCGCTTTGGTGTTGTTGATGACGATTCCCGGTTTGGCGTTGTTTTACGGTGGCATGGTGCGACGCAAGAACATTCTTGCCACCGCGGCGCAGAGCTTCGCGGTGACCGCGCTCATTTCCGTGCTATGGATGTTCTTTGGGTATTCTCTCGCCTTTACGCCCGGTAATGCCTTCATTGGTGGTACCAGCCGCTTCTTCCTGCACGGCCTCGGCCTCGATAGCGTGAATGCGTTGGCACCGACCATCCCCGAGACGGTCTACATGACCTTTCAGATGACCTTCGCCATTATCACCCCCGCGCTCATTGTTGGTGCCTTTGCTGAGCGCATGAAATTCTCGGCGCTATTGTGGTTCACCGGTCTGTGGTCGCTGCTGGTCTATGCGCCCATTGCCCACATGGTCTGGGGCCCCGGTGGCTGGCTGGGGGGCGATGGCGTGCTGGATTACGCCGGTGGCACCGTGGTGCACATCAACGCTGGCATCGCCGGGTTGGTTGCCGCCCTAATGATTGGCAATCGCGTGGGGTACAAACACGACAACATGCACCCCGCTAATCTGCTCTTCGCCCTGATGGGCGCGGCGATGCTTTGGGTCGGCTGGTTTGGCTTCAATGCCGGTTCGGCGGTTGCCGCCAGTGATCGCGCGGGCATGGCCATGGCGGTAACGCAGATTGCGACGGCCGCCGCTGCCCTGGCCTGGATGTTTGTGGAGTGGTGGGCACGCGGTAAGCCAACGGTGCTGGGAATGAGCTCCGGCGCAGTCGCCGGCTTGGTGGCCATCACTCCGGCTTCTGGTTTTGTTGGTCCCATGGGCTCGCTGTGGATTGGTATTGCCGCAGGCATCGGCTGCTTCTGGGCCTCGGTCTACGTCAAAAACTGGCTCAACTACGATGATTCTTTGGATGCCTTTGGTGTCCATGCCGTTGGCGGCATCATTGGCGCCCTGCTGACTGGCGTTTTCGCGGTCGCTGCCATCGGCGGCACGGCGGGCGTTCTCGAGGGCAATCTGCATCAGTTGTGGATTCAGGCAACCGGAGTGGCCATCACCATTGGCTACGACGCTCTGGTGAGTTGGATTCTCCTCAAGGTCATCGACTGGGTCGTCGGTCTGCGGGTGAGTGAAGAGGCCGAGCGGGAAGGTTTGGACGTCACTCAGCACGGCGAGCAAATCTACATGTAAGTTTAGGCAGCTTTGGGCATGGCCTCGGTAGCAATCGCGAGGCCATTGCTCAAAATGGTACGCACCTGGGCCCTTCCACCCTAAAAAAGTGCAAATAATCTATGGCAAATGCCAAATTCCATCAGAATTATCGGGCATGATTTCTGCTCAGACTTTCTCGCAGTATCTCAAACTCGTATTTGGAGCGTATACAATGAACAGCAAGAATTCTTCAGTAAGAAAATCCCTTTCCTCTATTGCGTTGGCGCTAGGTGGTATCCTGGCTGGCGAGGAAGTCCAGGCAGCACCGCTGAGCCTGCCCGCTCCCTTGCACTTTGATGCAGGGCCATTGGGAACGCTCAACGCGCAAGGGGTGGCGAGCGCTTATGGCATGTGGCAGGACAATGCCTTTGCCGGATCCGGTACACCGGCCAACAAGACCGCATCGGCGGATATCAGCAATGGGATGGTGATGATTTCCAAGACCAGTGGTCTGTTTCAGTTTATGGTACAGGCCGGGGCCTATAATATTTTGACCCTTGCTGCGCCCTTCGCCTCTACCGGAAGCTATGTGCAGGGCAGCTATGGTGCTCTACCGATTGCCTATCTCGAAATCGCACCCACGGAACATTTCAATGTACAGATCGGCAAGTTGTATACGCTGACCGGTGATGAATATACCTTCAGTTATCAGAACTGGAATATTCAACGGGGATTATTGTGGGGACAAGAAAATGCCATCGTCAAGGGTGTACAATTGAACTATAGTAATGGGCCGATTACTGCGGCTCTGTCTTGGAACGATGGTTTCTATTCCAATCGTTTTAATTGGTTGAGTGGGCTCATCAGCTATGCGATCAACAGTAAAAACAGTGTGTTCGTGCAGGCAGATGGTAACCTGGGCCACACGTACTATACATATGCACCATTGGCGACGGCACCATTGCAAAATAATCAACAGATCTACGATCTGGGATATACCTACACCGGTGAGCACTTGGCTCTGACCAGTTATGTGCAGTACTCGCAGGTGCCTGGCACTGCCGTTCAGGCGCTTGGAGCTGGTGCGAAAACCACCAACACCCTCGGCGCCGCAGTACTTGCGGACTACAGCTTCACCGATTCGGTTTCTCTGGCAGGTCGGGTGGAATACATCAGCAACTCGGGCAGTGTGACCGACGGCGCTGCCAATCTCACTGGCTTCGGCCCCGGATCCCATGCCTGGTCGCTCACCGTGACGCCCACCTATCAGAAGGGCGGATTCTTTGCGCGCGGTGAACTGGCCTACGTAGCAGCCACCATGCCTGCAGATACCGGTATCTTCGGAAAGAGTGGCTTAAACCAGAGTCAGATGCGTGGCATGCTCGAAACCGGCTTCCTGTTCTAGGGCTTGTCCCACCCCTCGGGCGCGGAGAGTAAAGACTCCGCGCTCTTTTCTTTGTGGGCTTCCCTAGCGGCGCCAACTACGCCAGAATCAGGCTCGTAAGATTGCATGACAAAGAGGATTGCTTGATGACCTATTGTTTGGCCATCCATGTCGAAGCTGGGTTGGTATTTTGCTCCGATTCCCGGACCAACGCTGGCACGGATCATGTCAATACTTACTCCAAGATGCACGAGTTTGTGCTGCCTGGGCAACGCTTCTTCAGTCTGCTCTCGTCCGGGAATCTGGCCACTACCCAAGTGGTGGTGCAGCGGTTGCGGCAGGATCTCGAAACCCCTTCGGCACAGAGCCTCTGGACGGTGCCCAGTTTGGCCGCTGCTGCCGACTACGTGGGTTGGCTCAGCGCCGATGTGCAGCGGGTGCAGGCTGGGCGCGATACCGCCAATACGGTCTTCGAGGCGAGCTTTATTCTGGGGGGGCAGATTGCCGGCGAAGCTCCCGGCATCTATCTGATTTATCCGCAGGGCAATTATATCCACGAGTCGGCCGACCATCCTTTCTTGCAGATTGGCGAGATCAAGTATGGTAAGCCGATCCTCGACCGCGTGGTGCAACCCGCTCTGTCCCTCGAAGCAGCGGCCCGTTGTGCCCTGGTGTCCATGAATTCCACCATTCGCAGCAATCTGACCGTTGGTCCGCCGATCGAATTGGGGATCTATCGGACGGACAGTCTGCAACGCGGAGAGTGCTTGAGCTTGCTCGACGATGATCCTTTTTATAAGGCCATTGCCGATGGCTGGAGTGCCGGTCTGGCGCGCGCATTGGAGGAATTGCCGCGTTTCCCGTGGGAGGGCGGTGTATCATCGTAGTGCAATGCCGTCGATCGTGGCGGTGTAATTGCACCATTTTTGCACATTCGCATAGGTGCGCAGGTCAAAAGATTGTGAAAGTAAGCGGCACGCCCCTTGCTAGTCACCGCTGAGGGATATCGCAAGATGGTATCCCCACGACGGAGCAAGGCCCGCAAGGGAGTCAGGCAATGCAAAAGATTCTGTATGCGTATCCAGAAGGAAGCTCTTACGATGAGCTGTTGACCGCGGCGGGAAAACCGCGTCCAGTAGCGAGGGCGCTGCTCGAGCATTTTGAAAAACTTGGCCCCGAGGCGCTGCGGCAACGCCAGGAGACTGCGGACACGGCGATTCGCGCCATGGGTATCACCTTCACCGTCTACAGCGAGGCGGGCAACATCGATCGCTCCTGGCCCTTCGACATTGTGCCGCGCACCCTGCCGGCGCGCCAATGGCGCCAGATCGAAGCCGGTCTGCGGCAGAGGCTCAAGGCCCTCAACCACTTCATCGACGACATCTACAACGAGCAACAGGTGCTCGACGACAACGTTTTCCCGCGCGAAGTGCTCGAAGGCTCGCGGAATTTCCGCGCTGCCTGCCGTGGCGTGCACCCGCGCTTTGGCGCCTGGGCCAATATCTGTGGCTCGGACCTGGTGCGTGATGCGGATGGCACGGTATATGTGCTGGAAGACAACCTGCGCGTGCCCTCGGGGGTCTCTTATATGCTCGAAAACCGCGCGATCATGAAACGGCTTTTTCCGGAAATCTTCGCGATGTGTTCTATTTTGCCGGTAGATGATTACCCGGCGCAGTTGGCGAGTATGCTTGCCGAACTCAGTCCGCGTCCCAGCGACAAGCCGGTGATTGCGGTGCTGACGCCCGGAATCTACAACTCCGCCTATTTCGAGCACAGCTACCTTGCCCAACAAATGGGCGCCTATCTGGCGGAAGGGTCGGATTTCCTGGTCGACAGCGAGGATCGGGTATTCTTGCGCACCATTTCGGGACTGCTGCAGGTGGACGTGATCTACCGTCGAGTGGATGATGACTTTCTCGACCCCGAGGTGTTTCGTAAGGATTCCGTCATTGGCCTTTCCGGACTGATGCGCGCCTGGAAGCGGGGTACTGTAGCGATCGCCAACGCCCCTGGAACCGGAGTTGCCGATGACAAGGTGGTCTATGCCTTTGTTCCGGAATTTATTCGCTATTACCTGAAAGAAGAGCCGATACTGCCTAATGTCCCGACTTATCTGTGCATGCGCGAGGCGGATCGGGAGTATGTGCTTGCGCATCTCGATGAACTGGTGGTCAAGCCCGCCAATGAGTCGGGTGGTTATGGTATGCTCATTGGCCCGCGCGCTTCTGTGGAAGAACGGCAGCGTTTTGCCGAACGCATCCGCGAGGACCCGCGCAATTATATCGCCCAACCCACTCTGTCGTTGTCCACCGCGCCAACTCTAATTGGCGATCATCTGGAACCGCGCCACCTGGACCTGCGCCCTTTCATCTTGCAGGCGAAGGACAGCTACGTGACGACCGGGGGGCTGACCCGCGTGGCGATGAATGCCGGCTCCCTGGTGGTGAACAGCTCCCAAGGGGGCGGCAGCAAGGATACCTGGATTGTCGAGGAGGATGCCTGATGCTCTCGCGTGTCGCTGAAAACTTGTACTGGATGGCCCGTTACCTGGAGCGGGCCGAAGACCTGGGGCGCTTCATCAATTCCGCCACCCTGCTGCTGCTCGATTTACCTCTCGGCACTCGCTTTGGCTGGGATATCCTCCTGCAAATCACCGGCGAAGCGCAGCGCTTTCAACAGCATTACGGCCAGCCTACCGAAAAGGCGATCATGCGGTTTTTGATTGCCGACAGTCGCAATCCCAGCTCCTTGCTGTCCTGCGTGCATCAGGCGCGGGAGAATTGTCGTACCTTTCGCGATCTTTTGCCCGGAGAGTTCTGGGAGCGGATCAATTCGCTCTTCCTCTATGTGCAGGATGGATTGGAGAAGGAAAATATCGCCGAAGACCGGCGGGCACGCCTCGACTTTCTCGAAAATGTCATTGCCCGGCGCCATGCCCTGGTGGGACTGCTGGTCGGCAGCATGAGTCAGAATTCGGCGTATCAGTTCATCAAGCTGGGCCGCAACATCGAGCGCGCCGATATGGGATCGCGCATTGTCGATGTCGTCAGTGCGGTGATCCCCCCGGAGGATCAGGGCGTGCGCCGGACGGTTTACCAAAGTCTTTGGGTGGGCGTGTTGCGCGCCATGAGTGCGCTGGAGATGTATCGGCAGTATGTTGGGGTGCAGGTGCGTTCGGCCCGCGCGGTCGAGTTCCTCTTGCGTGACAGCAAATGCCCACGCAGTGTGCGCAGTTGCCTTGCGGATATGGAACTGGCGCTGGCCTATCTCCCCAATGCCGGTATTCCCGCCGAGGCCTTGCGCCGTACCCGCCGGCGCCTCGATCAACTGCAGCTCAAGGAGCTGACGCCGGCGGTTTTGCATGAGTATCTCGATCAGGTGCAAAAAGATCTGAGCATGTTGCATCACACTATCGAGAATGCCTATTTCCGCGCGCGCGAAAAGAACGATCCCTATCCGCACCCCTCGTTGCAACGCATCGCACTGCAAGCCTGACGAGGATCACCATGGCCATACAGGTAGCTCTGTCGCACGTCACCGAGTACCATTTCGACCGTCGGGTGGGTATGGCCCCGCACATCGTCCGTCTGCGTCCGGCGCCGCACTGTCGGACCCCCATTCTTGCCTACTCCCTCCAGATCGAACCCAAGCCTCATTTTCTGCACTGGCAGCAAGATCCCTTTGGCAATTATCTGGCCCGCCTGACCTTTCCTGAGCCAGCGCGACACTTCCAGGTAGCGGTGGAGCTCATTGCCGAAATGATCGCCATCAATCCCTTCGATTTCTTCCTGGAGGAGACGGCAGAGCAATACCCATTCTCCTATGACGCCGAGACCCTGGGCTCCCTGCGTCCGTATCTGGAATGCGAGAGCACCGGGCCCTTGCTACAGGAATGGTTGGCAGAAGTGTCCCGTACACCGCAGCCGACGGTCAATTTTTTGGTCGACCTGAATCAGCGCCTGCAGCGCGATATCGGCTACCGAATCCGCATGGAACCCGGGGTACAGGGCTGCGACGAGACCCTGCGTCTGGCCTCGGGCTCCTGTCGCGACAGTGCCTGGCTCTTGGTACAGATTCTGCGGCATCTTGGTCTTGCCGCGCGCTTTGTGTCGGGGTATCTGGTGCAGCTGGTTACCGACGAAAAGCCCATCGAGGGGCCGGCGGGGCCGAGCGCCGACTTTACCGACCTGCATGCCTGGGCCGAAGTCTATCTGCCGGGCGCGGGTTGGGTTGGGCTTGATCCCACCTCCGGCCTTTTTGCCGGAGAAGGGCACATCCCCTTGGCCTGTACCCCCAAGCCGGGCGATGCCGCGCCCATCAGTGGTGCCATTGATCCCTGCGAAGTGGAATTTTCGTTTCGCAATGAGCTGCGTCGTATCCATGAGGATCCGCGCGTCACCCTGCCTTACGATGAACCGACCTGGGCGGATATCAATGCCTTGGGGAATAAGGTAGACGCCGATTTACAGCGCTGGGACGTGCGCCTGACCCAGGGCGGGGAGCCCACCTTCGTGGCGGTGGATGATATGGATGCGCCGGAGTGGAATACCGCCGCCCTCGGACGGGATAAACGCGAACGGGCGGAGCAGTTGTTGCGGCGCCTGGCTACCCAGTTTGCCCCCGGCGCCCTCTTTCATACCGGGCAGGGCAAGTGGTATCCCGGTGAGCCGTTGCCGCGTTGGGCATTGAGCTGTTATTGGCGTAACGACGGGGTGCCAATCTGGCGACAGACGCAGTTGCAGTGGCAGCCGGGAGCGACGTCGGTTGTCGCGCCGGAGGATGCCGAATGCTTTGCCAGGCTGCTTGTCCAGCGGCTGGGACTGGCGGCGGACTGCCTGAGTCCAGCCTATGAAGACCCTCTCTACCAGCTCTGGCGTGAGGCGCAGCAGCCCAATGATGTCGACTGGTTACAGGTAGAAGGATTGGACGATCCCGCCGCGCGCAGCGAATTGGCCATTGCCCTGTCGCGGGGCCTGCGGACGCCTACAGGTTTTGTGCTGCCGCTTGCCTGGGATTGGCGTAGGGGCTGCTGGCACAGTGCTCCCTGGGAATTCCGCCGGGGCACGTTGTTCCTGCTGCCGGGAAACTCTCCCTTGGGCTTGCGCTTGCCGTTGTCCGGGTTGCCTTGGGCTGCCGAGCAGGAAATTCAGCCCGAACCCGATCCCTTTGCCGAGGGACCGCCGTTATCCGCCGATATTCATGGAGAGGTGGAGGCCCGCTATTCCACCTGGACGCAGCGGCAAGCAGCGCAGCCGCCACCTGCTGATCTGCACTTGCCCAACAAAGTCTGGGTGGAGGTGCCGCATACGGCCTTGGCCATCGAATGGCGCGAGGGCGCGCTGAATGTCTTTTTGCCGCCCTTGGGAGTGCTGGAACACTACCTCGATCTCATCGCTGCGATCGAAGGTACGGCGGTTGAGCTCGGCGTCCCCGTGCGTATCGAGGGATATCCGCCGCCCAAGGATGCACGTTTGCGCAGTTTTGCCGTGACCCCGGATCCGGGGGTCATCGAGGTCAATATCCATCCCTCCGCGAGTTGGGAGGAACTGCGGAACAAGACCGAGCGCCTGTATGCCGAGGCCCGGCTGTGCCGTTTGGGCGCGGAAAAATTCATGCTCGACGGCCGGCACACCGGCACCGGTGGCGGTAATCACATGACCCTGGGCGCCGCCTGGCCGGAAGACAGCCCCTTCCTCCGCCGCCCCGATCTCCTCGGTTCCATGCTGCGCTACTGGCAGAATCATCCGACCCTGTCCTATTTCTTCAGCGGCCTCTTCATCGGCCCTACCTCGCAGGCACCGCGCGTGGATGAAGGGCGTGACACCGCCCTCTACGAACTGGAGATTGCCCTGGCGCAACTGCCGCAGGGCGAGAGTTCGGCGCCCTGGCGGGTGGATCGATTGCTGCGTAATTTTCTTGTGGATCTCACCGGCAATACCCACCGCGCCGAGTTTTGCATCGATAAGTTATATTCGCCGGATTCCGCCAGTGGGCGTCTGGGACTGCTGGAACTTCGTGCCTTTGAGATGCCACCGCATCCCCGCATGGCGCTTTTGCAGAGTCTCCTGGTACGGGCGCTGGTAGCGCGCTTCTGGCAAACCCCTTATCGGGGCAGCCTGCAGCGCTGGGGTACCAGCCTCTACGATCGCTGGATGCTCCCCCACTACCTGTGGGAAGACCTGCGCGAGGTCTGCGCGGAGTTGCAGGAATCCTCCTATCCCATGGCCCTGGAGTGGTTTGCACCTTTTCTCGAATTCCGCTTTCCGGTATTGGGCCGGGTGCGTATTCGCGATGTGGAAATCGAGCTGCGGATGGCCCTGGAGCCCTGGCCAGTGCTGGGCGAAGAGGCGACGGGGCAGGGCACGGCGCGCTTTGTCGATGCCTCGGTGGAGCGTCTGCAGGTGCGGGTGACGGGGATGGCAACGGAGCGCTATGTGCTGGTCTGCAACGGGCGCCGCTTGCCGCTGCGCGCCACCGGTACCCAAGGCGAGGCGGTAGCTGGCGTGCGTTACCGTGCCTGGCAGCCGGTTTCGGCATTGCACCCCGAGCTTCCCATTGATGTGCCCCTGGTTTTCGACTTGATCGATACCTGGAATGGTCGCGCCATTGGCGGTTGCACCTACCGGGTCTCGCACCCTGGCGGGCGCAACTATGAACGCTTGCCGGTCAACGCCTACGAGGCCGAAGGTCGCCGGATCGTGCGCTTCGAGCCGCTGGGCTTCACCCAGGGTCCTCTACAGCCACCGCCGGAGCGTGGCGGCCTGCGGGAGTTTTATCCCCATGGCAATCCGCTGGACCCGCTACAACCGCCAGCCGAATCTCCCAATCCCGACTACCCCTGTACCCTCGATTTGCGCCGCCGCTAAGCCGATCTGCTGCTCACGGCTTGGGTGATAGTTCTGTGTCTTCCTCGGCACTATTGGGCAGTCGCCCTGCGGCAAAATGTTGACGACGTTGTTCCAGAATGATCCCCTCCGCTCTGGCGCCGAGATAGACATAGACGCCCAGGGCGGCGAGCAGGAGGGCGGTAGCGAGCAACAACAGAACAGCCAACCAGAGCTGCTCGGGGTGATCGAGGGCAAACTTGAAGACCAGCATCAGTCCCTCGATGGAAACTGCGATGGCAATGGCAGCTATAAAGCGCGTCAGGGTACGACGGGTGCTGCTGTGACGGCGTACATCTTTGCGTAACAGTACTTCTTCTTCGAGTATGGTCTTGGCGAGGTCAAAGACGGCCAGCGCCAGGGTGAAGAGGATGGTGGCCTGAAACGGTGCAGTGAAATCGCTCAAGGGATTTTGCCAGTGCCACAGGCCGCGGAGTGCGATGAAGCCATGGATGCCCAACGATGCACTCACGAGTAGCAAGCCGCACGAAAAGAGTGCGTAAAACGCCTTGAAAAAGGGCTCGAAGCTGCGTCGGGTATCGTCTTCCTGTAATAGTGAGAGTGCACGATCGAGTTCGCTGTCCCCTACCAACATGCCCAACAACTCGCCCGTATCGCGATAGATGGGGATGGCAACAGTGACGCAGAAGCGGCTGGTGGCCAAAGAAAGATAGGGTTCTGTAACGATTGGAGCGCTGGCGTTGCGCGCTAATCGGAAGTAGGGACGATGGCTGCGGTCGACGCCGTCGCCACCCCGGGCACTGGGCAGCCGCCGACAGACGACATTGTCTCCGAGCTGAACGCCCTTTGCATCAAGCAGATAGAGAAGATCGAGGAACCCATGGCTGCGCATGACCTGCGCCAGAGTTCGCCTTCGTTCGGCCACGGACTGGCGAAACAAGTGGGCACTGGCAATGCTTTCCACTGCGCCAACCATGAGCATGCGAAGCTCCCGCTGTGACTCGTGGAACTGTTCAAAGCGATTCATAGCCCGGACCTCCATGCAAGGACACCTGCAGACCAAGCAAGCAATGCGCCGAGACTTGGCACGCTTAATGCTAGATACAGGGTGATCATAGTCATGGTCACTCCTCCTCGAATGTCTCGGCGGCCCCGGCCGCCTTTTTTATGGTGCGACGGCTCGGAAGCCTGCCTTATGCTTCCGCTTTGCACTATACTGGTGCGATGCTGCCACGGCGCCGTGCAGAAAAGGACAATTCCATTGGCATAGGCTTTGCACTATCTCGGCAAAGACAACATGGGACATTCATGTGATTCCGATCAAACGTTCGAAGAAGAAGGCGGTAGTCCCAGAACCGCTGGCCATCTTGGATGGTCTCGACGCCGCCGTATTGCTGCTGTCCGCAGAGGACGAGGTCGAGTACCTCAACTCCAGCGCAGAGAATTTACTGCGGGTGAGTGCCAGTGTTAGTCGAGGCAAAGCCCTGGAGTCGTTTTGCGCGACCGCAGAAGGGGAAAGTCTAAAAAGCATTTTGCGCGACGCACGGCGAGGGGCTACGGTGGTAAGTCGCCATGCCGTACCGCTGCGCGTGGCCGACGGTAGTCGCGCGGTCGTCGACCTTCTGTGTAGTGGGTTCAGCACGGGCAGCTCTTGGGTGCTGGAGCTGCGGCCGGTCGAGGCGTCCCTGCGCCGGGCGGAAGAGGAGATGCAGGACAAGGTCTTCGAGGCGGCGCAAGAAATGCTCGCTGGTCTGGCCCATGAAATCAAGAATCCGTTGGGCGGATTGCGGGGTGCGGCACAGCTCCTGGAGCGCGAACTGCCTTCCCCCGAGCTGCAAGAATATACCCATATCATCCTGCATGAAGTGGATCGCCTGCGGCGTCTGGTCGACCGGCTGCGCGGGGACAAAACCCAGCCGCAAAGGCGTATGGTCAACATCCATGAAGTTCTCGAGCATGTACGCCGCTTGTTGCAAGTCAATTTACCAACTGGTGTCGCCTTGCGTTTCGATTATGATCTCTCCATACCGGAATTTGAGGCGGATCCCGAACAACTGGTGCAGGTGTTTCTGAATCTCCTGCGCAATGCCCGCCAGGCATTGGCCGGACAGGGGACGATCCTGATCCGCACGCGGGTCGAGCGCTTTATGAATTTGCAACAGCGTCTCTATCGTCTCGTATTGCGGGTGGATATCAGCGATGACGGACCGGGAATTCCGGAAGAGCTGATGCCGCGCATTTTTTTACCCTTGGTGACCAGTCGCGCGGAGGGGATGGGTATGGGCCTGGCCATTGTACAGAATCTCGTGCGCAGCCACGGGGGGACGGTCCATTGTCGTTCACAACCCGGAGATACCGTATTTTCCGTGCGCCTGCCGCTGCCTGATGGGAGATTTTCATGAATTCTGCTGTGTGGGTAATCGATGATGACCCTTCCATTCGCTGGGTCCTGGAGAAGGCCCTACAGAAGGCCGAGATTCCCGTCCGCAGCTTTGCCGACGCCGACCTCGCGCTACGTGCCATGGGGCGGGAACGTCCGGGGGCGGTGGTCAGCGACCTGCGCATGCCGGGCCTGGACGGATTGGGATTTTTGCGGGAAATCCAGCAGCGTCACCCGCATTTGCCGGTCATCATCATTACTGCCCATTCCGATCTGGAAAACGCGGTGGCAGCCTTTCAGGGGGGCGCTTTCGAGTATCTGGCCAAACCGTTTGACATCGATGATGCCGTGTCTTTGGTGCGACGTGCCCTCACGGTGGAAGGCCAGCAGGCGGCCCAAGAGGAATTGGGCTTCGACCGCCGGGACACGGAAATCATTGGCGAGTCGCCGGCGATGCAAGAGGTCTACCGCGCCATTGGGCGCCTCTCCCGCTCCAGCATCAATGTACTGATACTGGGCGAATCTGGGTCGGGCAAGGAACTCGTAGCCCGGGCCCTGCACCGGCACAGCCCCCGAGTGGATGGCCCCTTCGTCGCCATCAATACGGCAGCAATACCTGCCGAACTGCTCGAGTCCGAGCTCTTTGGCCATGAAAAAGGCGCATTTACCGGGGCAGTGCAGGCACGGAAAGGCCGTTTTGAACAGGCGGCGGGTGGCACCCTGTTTTTGGACGAGATTGGCGATATGCCCGCTGCCTTGCAGACCCGTTTGTTGCGAGTGCTTTCCGACGGTACCTACTATCGGGTTGGTGGGCATGCACCCATCCGCGCCGATGTCCGCATTCTCGCTGCAACCCATCAGGATCTGCAGGCGAAGGTGCGCGATGGTAGTTTCCGCGAAGACCTCTATCATCGTCTCAACGTCATCTCCATTCACATCCCGCCGCTGCGTGAGCGTCGCTCTGACATTCCGCGTCTGGCGCGTTACTTTTTGCATCGGGCGGCGGAAAGTCTGGGGGTGGAAGGCAAGACATTCAGCCCAGAGGCAGAGGCGCGAATGGCCGCCTGGTCTTGGCCGGGCAATGTGCGTCAGCTCGAAAACAGCTGCCGCTGGATCACTGTGATGGCCCCCAGCCAACGGGTGGAACTGAGCGATTTGCCACCGGAATTGTTGCTGGCGGAAAGCGGGCGCGGGCAGGGCGATAGCGGGGAGTCCAACTCCGCCACGTCTGATGCCGGAGAAATGCCGGTTTCCGGAGATTGGCGCAGTTTGCTGCACCAAGAAGCTGCGGCGCGCCTGCAGGACGGCGACAACGCCGTACTCGACGCGTTATTGCCGGATTTTGAGCGGGTACTCCTGCAGGCGGCGTTGGATGCTAGCCATGGCCACAAGCAGTTAGCAGCCGAGCGTTTGGGTTGGGGCCGCAACACCATCGCCCGCAAGATGCGGTCTCTCGGTATGGAATAACCCCGTTCATAAAAAAGCCCGGGCGAACCCGGGCCAATGACGACGGAGGTTGAAACGCAAATCAGAGGCTGTAATACATCTGGTATTCGACTGGATGGGTAGTGACGCGCAGGGCCTGGACCTCGGCCCACTTCACTTCCAGGTAGCCTTCCAGCCATTCCGGGGTAAAGACCCCACCTTTCATCAGGAACTCATGATCGGCCTCCAGGGCGCGCAGGGCCTCTTCCAGCGAGGCCGCCA
>Ga0207433_10004104_pt1 | contig 27085 bp, 24 predicted proteins | sample YelNatPaOPGAMG01_FD_187559 | JGI IMG/M metagenome (GOLD analysis project Ga0207433, IMG submission 187559) | Hot spring thermophilic microbial communities from Obsidian Pool, Yellowstone National Park, USA - OP-RAMG-01 (SPAdes) (version 3) | ecosystem: Environmental > Aquatic > Thermal springs... | reverse complement strand
GTTGCTTGATTGCTCGTTGTCTCACATTCTCCTTTTACTTTCTTCCATTCTCCATTCTCAATCCATGTGCAATAAATCTCTCCAGTGGCTTTATCTACAATTTGAATTTCATTTGTGGTAATCCTTTCAGTCTTTATTTCCTTTGTAACAACAATTTCTGCAGTAAGCTTTTCCGCAACTATTTCTTTCACTTTTGCGATTCCGTTTTCGATGAAGAGGCCGAGTTTTTCGAGGGATTTTTTGATTGTTTCAGTTAAAGAGTTAGCGGATTGCGAATTAACGAGTTCTTGATCATTTTGAGTTAAATTACCATATTCATTGATTGCCAATTTCAATTCCTCAATCTCTTTTTGTTGTTCTTTTAATGCCTGAACCAAAAAGGGAATGAATTCATTGTAATTTAAAAGTTTTTTTCCTTGTGAATCTTGCCTTATTAATTCTGGTAAAACTTCCTCAACTTCTTGGCTAATGAAACCAAAGTGTTTCTCTTTATCAATGTTTTCATCTTTCCAATAAAAGGAAACAGGGTTTAATTTCAAAACTTTGTCTAAAATTCCATAATTTAACGACTGAATATCTTTTTTAAGAGAAATGTCAGATAAAGTTACATAACCATAAGCAGCAACCTGTCCTTCTACTCTTAATTTATAATCTGGTGCCGTCGTCCCGATGCCGACGTTGCCCATTATAGTTGTCGTGGCAGAGATGTAGGTATTGTGAGCTAAGATACCATTGGCAACAAAGTTGTGGGTTCCTTCAACTTCAATGTCATAAACATGTTCTGGGGGTAGAATTTCAATTTTTTTAATTTTGACAAATTTAATACCTGTTAAATTATCGTCCGCAACCGCAATCTCATTCCCAACTTTTAGATAAGCGACTTTCACCCATTGACTGCTTGACAAATTATTTTTATCTTTGCTATCATTATGAATATGAGAAGGATTGAAATTAACAAATACATTGTCGCTGACCCCAACATCTGTCACGGCAAACCCACTTTCAAGGGAACCAGAATTATGGTCTGGCAGGTTTTGGAAATGCTCAGGGCGGGCATGTCTGAAAAAGAGATTATGAAGGCCTTCCCTACTCGCCTCACTCGAAACCAAATTAAGGCCGCCCTCGAATACGCTGCCAGTCTCACCCGGGGTGAAGATTATGTCCTCATCAAAATTGAAACTCCTACTCGATGAAAATGTAAGAGTTGAATTATATAAATTTCTAAAGAAAGAGGGGATAAATGTAATTTTGGTCCCAAAGGGTTCAGTTAACGGTGAGGTGGCAAGGCTTTCTTTAGCCCAGGGAAGGGCGGTAGTTACTAACGATGAAGATTTTTCTAAAATGACAGAAAAAGAGGTTTTTGGAGTAGTTTGGCTCAAGATTCCCCAAGATGACCCTGAACTTTTAGTGAAGAGATTTTCTGAATTACTAAAGACAGGAGATTTAGAGTTAAAGGGAAGGTTAGTAACTTTATGGCCAGATAAAATTGAAAATGTTTCTCTTTGGAAAGAATTTCGAACCAGATAGGGGTGATTGCCGGTTGTTTTAATTGTCTTGCCATCTTCGGTTTCAATCTTGTAAATTGGCTGAACTCCCATATCCAACAATCCTTTAATTCTTGCTGGCTCAATCTTGCCAGTTTTTTCATTCAATGACAAAACATATTCCCCGCCCTTAATATCTTTGATTTGAACATAAACAATTTTGAATTTTGAATTGTCATTTTGACTTTTGATTTTTGAGCTTTGAGTTTCTTGCCAAATAATTGGCAAGATGGTATCTCCCGTCACACATTGTCCTTCAACATGAAGTTTCTGGACAGGTCCCGTCGTCCCGATGCCGACGTTGCCTGTTTGGGAAGCCAAAATTACAGGGCCTGTGATTGTGGTTGTGGCATTTGAAGAAGGAGAAATTGTTAAAGTTCCTGAAGATGTAATTGTTGGAACTGTCAGTTGAGTAGAAATTGTTGTTGTGGCAAGGGAAGTTAATCCTAAAGCTGTTAAATTAGTGGTTGTGGCAGTTCCTGAAATTGTTAAATTGGCAAAGGTTGGTGAAGAGGTAATGGCAATGTCTTGGGGTAAAGAAAGAGTGATTGTTCCAGTGGAAGTTGCAACATTGATTTGATTTGTTGTGCCTTGCAAGGTTATTTCTCCTGTTAAAGAATTCAAAGATAAAACTCCTGTGTTTGTAATCGTTGGGTTTTGGCCCGAAGAAATTGAAATTCCAGGTCCTGCTGTTAAAGATAAAATTCCTGTGTTTGAAATTGTGGCAATATCTGTTCCTGAAATAGAAATTCCAGAACCTGGAGAAAGCAAAGATGTAATGTTTTTGTATTCTAAACCAGTGCCACTTGAATTTACTCCCAAAATTTGATTTGAAGTTCCAATTTGAGACAATCCCGTTCCTCCGTAAGCTGTTGAAATAACAGAGCCTTGCCAAGTACCTGAAATGACAGTTCCTAAAGTTGAAGTTGAAGTAACTACCAGTTGAGTTGTTGTAGCAGTTCCAGAAATTGAGGTTGATTTTGAAATTACTAAATTTCTTGCAGGATCGATCGTTAAATTGCCAGAAGCATTAGTAATTAAAGGAACGCTCAATTGAGTTGAAATTGTTGTGGTTGCTAAAGAACTTTCTCCTTGAATTGTTAAATTGCCAGTTGCCAAAATTCCTCCAGAAACTGTTAATTTTTGAGAAGGTAATGTTTCTCCAATTCCTACATTGCCGTTTGCTCCAAGAACTAATTGATTTGCGTTACCACTAGTGAATAATGTAGTGGTTGCGCTTCCTTGAATTGTGTTTGTTCCAATTGTTATCGTTCCTCCAAATGTTCCTGTTGCAGCAAAAATATTTGCCCAGCGATAATTTGAGAGTCCCAAGGTGTATTGATTATCAAAATAAGGAATGATGCGTGATTGGACATAACCTCCGAAAATTACAGGAGTTGAAGTTGCAGAGCCCAAAGTTGTAGTCGCTCCAAATAATGCTGGACCATAATAATTTTGAGATCCAAAAACAATGAGATTTTTTGAAATTTAAACATTTCCTTTTGTTTTGATGTTTCCTGAGGTATCGATTGTTAAAGCATTTTCACCTATTGTGATTGGGGCTTTAAAGTAAGAGCTGGCTTTGATTGTGAGTTTGTCAGAGGGGAAAGAACCCAAAGTTGTGATTTCAGATTTTAGAGTTCTGAAAAAACCTTCTTCTGAAATTAAAGAAGGGAAAATTCCTGCTCTCTCTGTTTCAATTCCGAAGGGGAAATAAACTGGAGATTTTGGACCTTCAACTTGGGGAGGTGAGAGTTGGATTTTTCTTTGGTATTCTTCAAAAATTGAGAGTTGAGATTTTATTTTTGAGAGTTCCTCAGATGGAATGATTTCAGTAATTTTCTCAATTTCCTTTTGAGGTTGAATTACAACTTTTCTCTCAACTTCTTTCTCAACTTCCTTTATTTTGGGTGGTTTTTTCTCTAGTTCTCTGATTTTCTCTTCTAAAGAGGCAATTTCCTCTTTTAATTTCTCTAAGACTCCTTTTTCAATCTCTGGTTTTTCAGTTTCAATCTTTGGTTTTTCAATCTCTTTCTTTTTGATCTCTGGAGCTTTGAAAAATTTCTCTTTCAACCATTCAAAATATCCTTTAAAGAGAGAAGAAGATTCCTTGATTGTCTCTGAAACTTCAGCCTTTAATACAAAAACCCCTTCTTTGAAATTCTCAAACAAAACCGAGGGGGAGGCCAATGTGAGTTTTGGTAAGAGAAAAAAACAAGAGAATTGAAAATATCAAACCTTTTTCATTTTCTTTTTTCATTTTCTTAAATCAAAACTCTTTGTCAAGCTCTTTAAACTACTCTATTATTACCCTCAAGACTTCTTCGATGGTAGTTATTCCCTGAGCTGCTTTGATAAATCCATCTTCAACCATAGTTATCATTCCTTCTTTTTTTGCCTGTTCTTCGATTTCGTCTGCGGTCGCTTCTTTAACGATTAATTCTTTAATCGTTTGAGTAACTGGCAATACTTCAAAAATTCCGATCCTTCCTTTATAACCATCCGGGCATTCTTTTGTTGGCTTTGGTCTGTAAAATGGAATTTTTGTTATTGGTTGATTTGGTTTTGCCAATTTTTCTTCCCTCAAAATTTTTAAAATTCTATCTATGTCGCAATATTTTGAAATATTGTCCAATTCGCTTTCCCTTAAGTAATATTTTTCCTTCTCTCCACAGAGCCTTCTGACTAATCTTTGGGCTAAAATCAAATTCAAAGTTGAAGAAATTAAAAATGGCTCAACTTTCATGTCGACCAATCTTGGAATGGCGCCGGCTGCTGAGTTTGTATGCAAGGTTGATAAAACCAAATGGCCAGTTAAAGCAGCGTTGATTGCCAAAGATGCGGTTTCATTATCCCTAATTTCTCCAACCATGATAATGTCTGGGTCTTGCCTCAATAAAGATCTCAAACCTGTAGCAAAAGTTAAACCAATTTTTGGATTGACCTGAGTTTGATTTATCCTTGGCATCCTATATTCTATTGGGTCTTCGATTGTGCAAATGTTCACTCCGGGGGTGTTTAAAATCTCCATCATCGAATACAAAGTTGTAGTTTTTCCACATCCCGTCGGGCCGCAAACCAATATCATTCCAACCGGTTTTCTCAAATTATCTTGGACATCTTCCAATGCTTTTCCCCTCAAACCAAGCTGTTCTAATGTAAATCCCCTGGCAGTTTCTGGCAAAAGCCTCATTACTACTTTTTCTCCATCAAAAACTGGCATGATTGAAACCCTAACTGAATATTTATACTCTGGAGTTTCTACCTTAAACCTTCCATCTTGAGGAAGTCGATGCTCATCCAACCTCAAATTTGATAGAACTTTTATCCTCGCCACAATTCCAGATGCAGAAATTTTTGGCAATGTCATTGCATCCCTTAAAATTCCATCTATTCTGTATCTCACTAAAACCTCTTTTTCCATTGGCTCAATGTGAATATCAGAAGCTCTTTGTAAAATTGCATGCTTTATTAAAGTGTCAACAATCTTTATTATCGGAAGTTCCATCGCCATCTTCTCCAGTTCTTCCCTTTCTTCAACTTTTTCCTCTTCCCTTATTGCTTTTATCTCTCCAGCTTCCTTTTTAATAATTTCCCCAAATTCTACTTCCAGAGTTTTTTGATACTGTCTCAAAACGTGCTTTATCGATTCTGGAGTAGTTAACCTTGGTAAAATTCTATAGGGGAAGGCCTTCTTTAAAAACTCAATCGCTCTCAAATCTTCGGGATCTAACATTGCCACTTCCAAATCGTTTCCCCTTTTCCTAAATGCAACGATGTTGTTTGCCCTAGCAACTGGTTCTGGAATGATTTTTAAAACTTCGGGGTCCACAGTTTCCTTTTCCAAATCGACAAAGGGAATTCCTAAAATGTAAGCCTCCAATTTTCTTAGATCGTTTTCGGAAATTATTCCTTCTGAACTCAAAATGTCCTCTACTTTTACTCCCTTCGCCTCAGCTTTCCTTAAGCATTCGTCGAATTTTTCAGAGCTAATTAGCCCGGCATCCATCATGAATGCCTTCAATTGTTGTGGCTCAACCCTCATTTATTTAATTGCTTTCTTTACCTTTTGGATAACCTCTTCTAAGGTATATTGGGCTTTTACTAAATAAGTTGTTGCTCCAAGCCCAATTGCTTTTTCAATAGATTCGACGTCCTCTAAATTTGTTAAAACTATAACTGGAATTTCCTTAGTGGCTTCATCTTCCTTCAATTCCTTCAGAACCTCAAATCCATCCTTTCTTGGCAAAATTAGATCCAACAAAATCAAATCTGGCTTTTCGCTTTTTGCCAACCTTAACCCACTTTCTCCATCTAAAGCAGAAATCATTTGATATCCTTCCTTTTCCAAAATATCTCTAAAAGTCTTTTGCAAAGCAGATTCGTCTTCTATGAATAAAATTTTTTTCATAATTTTCATCAACGAATAACGAATTTAGTACGAATATACGAATTTTTAGGTTTGACTTTTTGTTATTCGTATATTCGAAATTGATTCGCTATTCGTTGATAGGTAATCTGAACCAAAAAGTTGTTCCTACTCCCTCTTGGCTTTTAAAGCCAATTTTTCCTCCCGACCTTTCAATGATTGCTTTTGAAATGTAAAGTCCAAGGCCAGTTCCTTGGGTTTTGTATTTTAAAACGTTAGATGCCCTAAAGAATTTTTGAAAGATAAATTTTTGATCCTCCTTTGGAATTCCAACTCCGTTATCTTCGATTTCAAAATGAACAAATTTTTTCTCTCCCTTTATTCTTATTTTAATCATTCCTTTCCCTTTAATGTAGCGAATGGCATTGTCGAGTAAATTTTCAATCACCTGCTTTATTTGATATCTATCTGCATAAATTTTTGGTAAATTTTCTTCAAAAGAAAATTCAATCTGGCAATTTGAAGCTTTTGCAAAGGGTTCAAATTCTTTGATTATTTCCTTTGTTAATTCCTCTAAAGAAAATTCTTCTCTTTTCAAAAAAAGCCTCGCACTTTCAATCCTTGAAACAATTAGCAAATCCTTGACCAAATCCTTCATTCTATCTGAGTTTTCCTTTAAAATTTTAAAATATTCAACTTGTTGCTCTTCAATTTTTCCTAGCCTTCCTGACATTAAAAGCTCAATTGCCCAGGCCAAATTTGAAAGGGGGGATCTCAGTTGATGAGAAACAATGCTGATAAATTCCGATTTCATTCTGTTTGCTTCAGCCAACCTTTCAAAGGAATTTGTGATGATGGTTGCGAGTATTAATAAAATCGCAGAAATTATCAAAACCACCAAGGCAACGATTCTCGGTTCAGTAACGTATCTTGTCCCGATGAGATAAGATAAAACCGAAACCAAAGCAATAATCATTCCCATTATTAAAAATAAAAAAGAAGGACATTGCCAAAGGGAAAGCCCATATTTTTTGCACTGTTTTGGAATATTCAGTTGCTCAAGAATCCTCATTACTCAATTATACAATTGACGAGAAAAAAAGAAAATGGTAGATAAAGATAAGAACTGGTTATCTGGTTGTCTAGTTATTCAGTTGTCTAGTTATTCAGTTGTTAAGTTATTCAGTTATTCAGTTATTCAGTTGTAAAGTTGTAAAGTTGTAAAGTTGATTAACGGGGCATGGTGTAATGGTAGCACGAGTCCTTTGGGAGGATTTAGTCTCGGTTCGAATCCGAGTGCCCCGATGCGGGAGTAGCACAGTGGCAGTGCAACGGCCTTCCAAGCCGTGTACGGGGGTTCGATTCCCCTCTCCCGCTTGACACCCTCACCCCTAGAACCTGCCTCCCTGGCGCTAAAGCGCCAGCGCTCACTGCGTTCGCTTCGGCAGGTTCTCCATGGGGGAACCAAGGTTCCCCCTCTGGCGCTCGCCATTTTGTAAAACAAAATCGGCTCGCTGTCACCCCCTCCTTTAAAAGAGCAAATTTAGATTTTCTCATTCCCTCTCCCGCTTGACACCCTCACCCCTAGAGTTTGCCTCTCCCCCGCCAGAACATGTTCTGGCGGGGGCGTTCGCTTCGCTCACTTCGGCAAACTCTCCATAGGGGGAGAAACTGGAGTTTCTCCCCCTCCATGGCGCTCGGACATCGCGTAAAACGCAATTGTCCTCGCTGTCACCCCCTCTTCCTTTTAGGAGATTAAATTTTTGAAATTTTCTCATCCCCTCTCCCGCTTGACACCCTCACCCCTGCACTCCGCTCCCTCTCACTCGCTTCGCTCGTTCGAGCGCTCGCCTTCGGCTCGCTTCGCTCCGTGCTCGGACCCCTTTAGAAAAGGTGTCCGACCGCCAAAAATAAAAAATGCGGGTCAAATACGCGTTTTTGACCCGCCAAAATGCACGATTACCCCAAGCCTTGACATTGAGGGATGGAAATTTTATTATGGAGGAATGAGTAGGTGGGCAAAAATATTGGCAATTTCCCTGTTGATTTTAACGGGAATTGTCCTCGAATTCCCCCTCGAAGCTGAAAATTTTAACCCAACTCCAGCAAAGGAAGATGAAAAAATTCTCATAATTGGAGGTAACTCAATTTTAGGGATTTCCAACCTCGAAAAAAACGAGGAACCTTTGAGAATTTTGGCAATAGTGACTGCTTATTCTTCAACTCCTTGGGAAACTGACGAAGACCCCCATGTTACCGCCTCTGGAAAAATTGTTCGGGATGGAATAATTGCCAATAACTTACTTCCTTTTGGAACAAAAATTAAAATCCCCGAGATTTTCGGAGATAAAATTTTTGTTGTCGAAGATAGAATGAGTTTCGAAAAATCAAACTATCAATTCGATGTCTGGTTTGAAGATTATTTTGAAGCCCTAAAATTCGGGACTAAAAAAACCTACGTTGAGATTTTACCTTACTAGAAAACCAGATAACAAGACAACCAGACAACTAATCTGTGCCCGGGGAGGGACTTGCACCCTCACGGGGAATACTCCCCAGCAGATTTTAAGTCTGCTTCGTCTACTTAATTCCGACACCCGGGCGAGGCCTAGGTGGGACTCGAACCCACGTAAGCTGTTTTGCAGACAGCTCCCTGAACCCCTCGGGTACTAGGCCATACCTTAATTTTACTCAATTTTTCTCCCTTTTCAACTTCTCCAAAATTCCCTCAATCCTCGCTGCTTCTATAACTTTCTTTTCTTTTTTAAACCTTATCATCGGCACTCTTTTTAAGAACAATTCTTTATTCAGCCTTCCTTGGATAAAATAAATTTCTTTCTCTAAAATTTTCGATACTTCATCGAATTTGCTTTCTGGGTAACAAGAGAAAAAAACTTTACACTCTGTCAGATCTTTGTTTGTTTGAACTCGAGTAATAGTAACTAAGGTATTTTCTGGGAAATCAATTTCCCTTTGAACAATTTTTGATATTTCCTCTTTTATCAAACTGTTTATTTTTTCAATTCTCCTCTCCATTAAATTTCAACCTTCTTCTTTTCTTTTTTAAAAACATTCAAAATATCTCCTTCCTTTATCCTCGCTTTCCCCTCATACAAAATTCCAATTTCTTCCCCTCTCTTTGCAAACTGAATATTCCTTTTTTCTTTTTGTAAATTTAAAATTTTTCCCTCCCCGATTATTTCTTCATCCCTGACAATTTCTAAAAACAAACCGTTATGTATTTCTCCCTCAATCACTCTCCCTCCAACAATTTGTCTCTCTCCTTTTTTCCAAAATTCAACTAAAACCTTCACCTTACCTATATCCACTCTAACGACTTCAAGCTCTATCATCTCTGAAATTAATCTTCTTACTCCCTCTATCAAATCGTAAATTAATTGAAATGTTAAAATCCTGACTTTTTGTCTCATTGCTAATTCTAGAGCTGGTTTTTCAGTTTTCACTCTGAAACCCAAAATCGTAGCTCCTGCACTCTTTGCCAATTTCACATCCTCTTCATCAATTTGCCCAACTTGTGAGTTTATAATTTTTAAAGCTACTTTTTCTGACCTTAAATTTTTTAAAACTTGCTCTACAGCCTCTTTCGTTCCCAAAACATCAGCTTTCACAATTAAGTTCAAAACCTTTTGTCCTTCCTTTATTTCAACTTCTTCAACTTTCTTTTCGATCGGTTTTGCATATTCCCTCGCGCTTTCTAAATCTTTAAACGAAAAGAATTCTTCGCCGATTATCGGGACTTCCTCAAAACCGACAATAATTCCTGCTTGGCCTGGGAAAATTTCTTCAATTTTCTTTTTTTGAGGATTTTCCAAAATTCTGACTTTTCCAAAAGTGCTCTTTGTCGCAACAACCCCCCCCTTTTTTAAAACTCCTTCTTCTAAAATTGCAGTGGCGGTAGGTCCTCTCTTTGGATCCAAAAAAGATTCGACTATTACCCCCTTTGCCGGTTTTGAAATGTCGGCTTTTAAATTTTCCATTTCAGAAATCAGTAAAATCAAATCCAAGAGATCTTCAATTCCTTCTTTGGTTTTTGCCGAAGTTTTAATTTCAGGGATTTTCCCTCCGTACGATTCAACCAAAATTCCTTCTTTTGCCAATTCCCTTTTTACTTTTTCTGGGTTAGCTTCTGATTTATCGATTTTATGAATCGCAACAATCAAAGGGACCTTTGCATCGTTTACACATTTTATCGCTTCTTTTGTTTGCTCTTTAACTCCTTCAACAGAATCAACTACCAAAACAGCAACATCGGCAACTTTTGCTCCCCTCGACCTCATTTGAGAGAAGGCCTCGTGACCCGGAGTATCCAAAAAAGTAATTTTCTTTCCATCTTTTTCAACTTCAAAGGCACCGAGGTGCTGGGTAATTTCTCCCCCTGGTTTTTCTTCTTTGAATTCAAGTTCTCGAATGGCATTCAAGAGACTAGTTTTCCCAGCATCAATGTGACCCAAAATTACCACTACCGGTTGTTTTTGAACTTTCATGTTTTGCCAAATTTATTGCAGAAATTTCTTCTTTTGAAAGATTAAATTCAGATTTCCCTTCTTTAATCGGTTTTGCAAAAACCCTATTTCCTTCTTTCAAATATAAACTTGTAATTACCACCCCATCATCTTTTCCATCCAAAAGAGCAATCGAAAAACTTTGATTTCCACCTACATCTTCAAAAGGATTAAATCTAACAATTCCGACTTTTTGAATGTTAAATTTTTCTCTTTCTTTCAAATTCTCAAATTCCCTCAAAACTTTCTCAAATTCTTTCTTTAGTTGATTAAATTCCTTTAAAACTTCCTCTAAATTTTCCGGTTCTTTTTTCTTCTTAAAAAACTTAAACATATTTTGCGGAGGGGGTGGGATTCGAACCCACGAGGGCCCTAAGGCCCGGCGGTTTTCAAGACCGCTTGGGACAACCACTCCCGACCCCTCCAAAAATAAGTCTGTATCTTTTTTGTAAATTTAAATTATGGGTCCCCACTAATCCAAAGTATTTTCCAATTTCATCCCAATTTTCGATTTGGACATTTCTCCTGATGCGGATTTTTGGAGAAAAACCTAACTCCTTCAGAATCTGAAAAACAGAAAGACACAAATTTTTTGAGTAACTAGTGAAACAAAGTCGGGGATAACAATAAATTTTTCCATTAATTCGATGGCATTCATTAAACAAACATCCGTCAGTATCTATCAAACCTCTAATACAAGAAATTTTAAAAGATTTATGCTTTTTAATCCATTCTGGAAGGTCTAATTTTTGCTTTAATTTATTACCAATCTTCAGTCCTATTGACTTACAAAATTTTACCAATTCCACACGAGAAACCGTAACGCCAATTGTTGATTTATCTTTTTGATAAATTTTCGCTTCGACACTAAAAAGTTTTTTAAAGAGTTTTTTTACAAAAATACTATAATATTTCTCAGTCTCTCGATTCAATGAAACCATTACTTGCTTTTTTGTAATTCCACCGTCTCCAATCATAATTCCTACAAATTCGGCTAAATCCGATGAAGGGTGCGGTTTTTTAATCGGCTTAGTAACCCCAATGAAAGGATGTTTTCTAAATTTTCCCTCTCTTTCCCACCACTCATACCATTTCTTTTTTCGATATTCAGGATCACCCCCAATTCTTCCATATTTTTGATAAACCATCTTTCCAGCTTTTTCTCCAGCCATTTTTGTCCACCAAAATGGTTCTCTAATTTGGATCTTATTCGGTATTTTCAATTTCGCAATTTTGCAAATTTCCTTCAAAATCCCAAAAGGTAAAGAATATTTTTCATTTTTCCACTCATTAAAAGTCCTTTTAGCCACCCCAATTTCTCTTGCGAATTTTGTCCAGGAAATTTTCAGTCTTTCCTTCGCCCTGAACAAAAATTTATACTGTTCTCCAACTGGAAATATAACTCTCTCTTCATTGACGAATGATTTTGTCATTTCTAAATTTTATCAAAATCTAAATTAATTTTGTGGGCGCGTCAGGACTCGAACCTGAGACCTTCCGCGTGCCCCGCACCAAAATCTTTGGGCGGTGCAGGACTCGAACCCGCAACCTCCCCGCCGTATTTTCGCAGTGGGCTCGGTTGGACTCGAACCAACGACCTCCCCGCCCTTTCTATACAGTGGGCAATGCAGGATTCGAACCTGCGACCTCGTCGATGTAAGCGACGCGCTCTTCCACTGAGCTAATTGCCCTTGAAGGGGCGGGGCGCTCTACCCCTGCCACGCTTAGCGTGGCTTTTAAAACGCTAAGCGTTTTGAGCTACGCGCCCTTTTCCCTCAATAGGGGAAACCGAGGTTTCCCCTCGATTGCACTCCGCTCGTGCCTCCACTAAAAGCTTCAGCACTCGCTCCGCAGTCACCCCCTCCTGGTAGGTAGAATAAGCTACTTTTCACATGAGCTCGCTTCGCTCCGCTCTCCATAGGAGACACACCCTAAAAGGTTTCGGGGAGGGAATTTACTCCTCCATGGCGTTCTCCCGCCAGAATATATTCTGGCGGGATCCGCTGTTACCCCTCTTCCTAATATCAATTTGCCATTTGCAATTTGAAATTGCAATTTTAAATTTTTGGTGCCCTCGGGGAATTCGAACTCTTAATCTCGAACTCCGCAAACTCGCGTTTATCCATTAAACTACGAGGGCGCGGAGAGGGCAGGATTCGAACCTGCGAGGGGAAAAATCCCCACCGCTTTTCGAGAGCGGCCCATTAACCACTCTGGCACCTCTCCGTGATTACTTTTGTTTAATTTAAGTTTGTTTTATTAATCCATCAATCCAACCTTTAATTTGGTAAAATTTTTGGCGGCTATGAACAGATAATTTAAGTGTGCCGTAAGGAAGGGAATTTTTCGGACGTTTTCTTTGGCTTGCTCTACTTATTTGCGTACTAATGCCAAATTTTTCTTTTGGAATTTTGGTTATTTTACTCCAGAAATTAATAGCCCTTTTTGCGTTAATATTTGGATGAATTCTTAAATTCACCTTTATTTTTTCTTCCGGAATTTTCATAACTTTTCTTAAAAAGTTAAGAAACAACTTAACCATGTTTGGATCAGAATTCACGAAACTGATTCCGTGATATTTCTCCGGACTTTCTTTTTTCCATCCCTCGCTCCAATAAAGAGAGGTTCCAACTAAAAGTAATTCATACTCTGATAAAGATCGAATTTGCGATGAGGCTACTTTTTTTATTTTTTGATTTTCCTTTCTTACCTTTTCAGATTTGAGCTTGTTATATTCTTCAAGTGCTTTTTTATTCTTTTTATTTTTCTCTTCCAGAATTCTTTGAGCGGAAGGGGGCAATTTTAAGTTTTTACACCATCTACTTATCGAATTTTTAGATACTCCAACAATTTTTGCGATTTCCCGATAACTTTTCCCTTCTTTTCTAAGTTCAATTACCTGAAAATATTTTGGATGCATGTGGCGCCAAGGGGAATCGAACCCCTGTTTTTGCCTTGAAAGGGCAATGTCCGAACCACTAGACGATGGCGCCATCTTTAAAATTTTATCAAAAAATTGAAAAAAATCAAATTTCAATTTAAAATTTTAGAATGATTATTTTGGGAATCGATACATCATGCGATGACACTTGCGTTGCAATATTGGAGGTTCAAGGTTCAAGGTTAAAGGTTAAAGTTAATGTCATTTCTTCGCAAATTAAAATCCACAAAAAATATGGTGGGGTTTTTCCAACTTTAGCAAAAAGGGAACATAAAAAGAATTTGCCAATTGTTTTTAAAAAATCAATAAAAAAAGCGAAAATTAAAGAAAATCAGATTGATTTAATTTCAGTAACAATCGGTCCGGGGTTGGAACCTTGCCTTTGGGTCGGAGTAAATTTTTCAAAAGATTTAGCAAGGAAATTAAACGTTCCAATAGTTCCGGTAAATCACATCGAAGCCCACATCCTTATTAACTTTCTCCAACTTCCTACTTCCAACTTCCTTCTTCCCGCTGTTTGCCTTGTCGCTTCTGGTGGTCATACCCAACTAATTCTAATGGAAAAAATCGGAAAATATAAATTGATTGGCGAAACAAGGGATGATGCTGCTGGTGAATGTCTTGATAAAGTAGCGAGGTTGTTGGGACTTGGTTATCCTGGGGGACCAGCCATTGATAAAATTTCCAAATTCCAAATCCCAAATTCCAAACTAAAGGTAAATTTTCCCCGCCCAATGATAAAGCAAAAAAATTATGATTTTTCTTTTGCTGGTTTGAAAACTGCAGTTTTGTACGATTTTTTAAAGAGGCCAGAGAAAGTTAGAAAATCAAAGGAATATAAAATTTTAGTGGCAAAGGAAGTTCAGCAGGCAGTGATCGATGTTTTGATCTCAAAAACTCTCAGGGCGGCAAAGGAATTTGGAGCAAAATCGATAATTTTGGGAGGAGGAGTTGTGGCAAACGAGGAATTGAGAAAACAATTCATTGAAAATTCCAAGCACCAAATTCCAAATTCCAAACTTTTAATCCCACCAAAGGAACTTTGCACTGACAATGGGTTGATGGTCGCAATTACTGGTTATTTTAACAAGGAGAAAGCAACAAAAGATTTTGATAAAATAGTAGCAGAGCCAAATTTGAAAATATGATTGAAAAAGTTTACGATCCAAAAAAAGTTGAAGATAGAATTTATCAATTTTGGTTGAAAACTGGATTTTTTAATCCGGACAAACTTCCTGGGAAAAGGAAGAAAAAATTTGTTATTGTTTTGCCTCCACCAAACGTAACTGGGAGTTTGCACATGGGTCATGCTTTGAATGCTACTATCCAAGATATTTTGATTCGACAAAAAAGAATGCAAGGATTTAAAACCCTTTGGATTCCAGGTACAGATCATGCTGGAATTGCAACCCAAGTGAAAGTTGAAAAAGAACTAAAAAAGGAAGGGAAAACGAGGTTTGATTTGGGTAGAGAAAAATTTTTAGAAAGAGTTTGGGATTGGGTAAGAAAATATGGGGGAATAATTTTGGAGCAATTTAAAAAATTGGGATGCTCTTTGGATTGGTCGAGAAATAGGTTCACGATGGATGAGAAATATTGCGAGGCAGTAAATTATGCCTTTTGGCATTATTACAAAAAGGGACTAATTTACAAAGGAAAAAGATTGATTAATTGGTGCAAAAGATGCAAAAGTAGCTTATCTGATTTGGAAGTAAAATATAAAAAGGAAAAAGGGAATTTGTGGTACATTAAATATCCGATAAAGGAAGAAGGAAGTAGGAAGAAGGAGGTAGGAAGATATATTGTAGTTGCAACTACCAGGCCAGAAACGATGTTGGGAGATACGGCAGTGGCTGTGAACCCAAAAGATAAAAGGTATAAAGAATTTGTTGGGGAAACTGCGATTTTGCCATTGGTTAATCGAGAAATTCCGATAATTGCTGATCAAAGAGTTGAAATGGAATTTGGAACTGGAGTAGTGAAAGTAACCCCTGCCCACGATTTTTTGGATTATGAAATTTCTTTGTCGCATAAACTTCCGATGTTACAAGTCATTAACGATGAAGGAAAAATGATTGATGTTCCAAAAGAATTTGAGGGATTAGGTGTTTTGGAGGCAAGACAAAAAGTAGTTGAAAGATTGGAAAAAGAGGGATTTTTGGTGAAAGTTGAACCTTATGAGATTTCTTTGCCAGTTTGCGATCGGTGCGAAGAAATTTTAGAAATTTTACCTTCTGAGCAATGGTTTTTAAAAATGAAAGAGTTGGCAAAAGAAGCGATAAAGGAAGTAAGATCTGGAAAAGTAAAATTTGTTCCAAGGAGGTTTGAGAAAATTTATCTCGATTGGTTGAATTCGACGAGGGATTGGTGCATTTCGAGGCAGATTTGGTGGGGACACAAAATTCCGATTGAAGGAGAAGAGGCAGTTTTGGATACTTGGTTTTCTTCTGCTCTATGGCCCTTTGCAACTTTGGGATGGCCAAAAAAGACAAGAGATTTGAAAGAATTTTATCCAACTGATGTTTTGGTAACCGGGAGAGACATTATTAATCTTTGGGTTGCTAGGATGGTTTTTTCTGGAATTGAGTTTTTGAGAAAAGAACCATTCAAGTATGTTTTTATCAATCCAACTGTTTTGACAAAAGAAGGAAAGAGAATGTCAAAGTCTTTGGGGACAGGAATTGATCCAATGGATTTGATTGAAAAATATGGAGCCGATGCAACGAGGTTTGGGTTAATTTGGCAAGTCAAAACAGGACAGGATTTGAGATTTGATGAGGCGGTGATTCAAATGGGAAGGAAATTTTGCAATAAAATTTGGAATGCTACAAGATATGTTTTGATACAAACTCAAAACTCAAAACTCAAAAGTCAAAAGTTAAAAATAGAAGAGAAAAAATTAACAAAAGCCCAGAAAGAAATTTTAAGAAAGCTAAAGAAGACGATAAAAACTGTTAATAAAAATTTGGAAAATTTTGAATTTGGGAAAGCGGCAGAAAACCTCTATCACTTTTTCTGGCATGAATTTTGCGATAAATACATTGAAGAATCAAAAAGAGAAATAAAAGAGGGAAATCCTTTTGCAAAAAAAGTTTTGCTTTATGTCCTTTTGAAATCTTTGATCTTGCTCCACCCTTTCATTCCATTTATTACTGAAGAAATCTATCAAAAACTTCCATTAAAAAATAAAAAAACCTCAATAATGATTGAGTCCTGGCCCTCCTAATTCCCTCCTATTTTACTAATTCTCTAATTCACTAATTTACTAATTTACTAATTCTCTAATCTTATGCCCCCGGTAGGATTCGAACCTACGCTCTTGCGCTTAAGAGGCGCCTGCTTTACCAGCTAAGCTACGGGGGCATGTGGACGCTTAGCGTGCCGATTACAACGCTCAGCGTGGTGTCCTCGGCGGGACTCGAACCCGCATTACTGCGTCCGAAGCGCAGTGCCTTCTCCAATTAGGCCACGAGGACAATCAAATTTTACCAAAAAAATTTGAAGAAAACAAATGACAAGAGAAATCATTCTAAATTCTTTAGATTCTAAGAATTAATTTTAAATCCTCGCTTCCATTTTTTGCGAATCTTTGTTCAATGAAAATCTTCCTCAATCTCCTACATAATTTAGCCATGGCAAAAATCTGTAGGAGATAATTTCTCAAAAAACTGTTAGATAGTTAGATCTTAAAAATTTCTCTTAGCCAATCGTCAGATTCTATGTTTTCAGCCACGATCAACCTTACTTCATCTTTGGCCAAACCAAAAAATTCTCTTAACAATTCAATTTCATCTCGGCAATCGAAAGGGTGAATCCAGACACTTTTTTGGAGTGGATAAAATCCCAACTCTTTTAATTTTCCTCTAAAAAGTTCTCGATAGAATTTCTTTAACTGGGAAATATCAAAAATAACTATCCTCCACTTTCCGTCCCACTTTCTTGGTTTCTTTATTTTGAGCGCATCCACTTGGAGCCAGCCAGCCATTCTCTTTCCCTTCTCAGTGAGTCTCAAATAAATTTGTTCCCCTTTCCTTTCAATTTTGATACAGCCCGCTTTTTTTAATCTCCAAAAGGCATTATAAACCGTTCCCTTTTTATATTTTCGCAACTTTTTGAAATTCTTCATCAATTTCAAAACAAAATAAGGAGAGCTCGCCGCAATATAAATTATTCCAGCCATCGCCAACCACCTCAAAATATCCTTCACGATTTCCGATTTTGGTTTCTTAAAATAATATTTGTACTTCATACTTTATACTTTTTATATTTTACGCAACCTTTCTATCTCCTACATTAAATTGCCATGGCAAAAATATGTAGGAGATAATTGATTAAAAAGATTTTAGCATTTTGAGAGAAAAAGAAAAGCGAAAAAATTGATTTTAGGTGATTTTTGAATTAAAATGGATTTTATGGAAATACCAAAAGAGGTTTTAGGGGTTGTTGAAAAATTGAGGGAAAATGGCTTTGAGGCCTACATCGTTGGAGGTTGCGTTAGGGATTTTTTGAGGGAGGTAGAACCTGAAGATTGGGATGTGACGACGAACGCAAAACCAGAGGAAATAATGAAGATTTTTTTAAAGAGTTTTTATGAGAATAGGTTTTTGACAGTTACTGTTTTAACAGAAAGTGAGAATCCAAAATTAAAAGAAATTGAAATTACAACTTTTAGAAAAGAAGCAAAATACACTGATAAGCGCCATCCAGATTTTGTTGGATTTGCGAAAACTTTGGAAGAGGATTTGGCAAGAAGGGATTTTACGATAAATGCGATGGCAATGGATGCGGGAAGAAGGAAGAAGGAAGAAGGAATTAGGGTGATTGATCTTTTTAATGGCCAGGAGGATTTGAAAAATAAAATAATTAGGGCGGTTGGGGAGCCAAGAGAGAGGTTTTCAGAGGATGCATTAAGAATGATGAGGGCGGTAAGGTTTTCGGTGACTTTGGGGGAGGGATGGAAAATTGAGGAAAAAACTGAAGAGGCAATAAAGGAAAATGCATTTTGGATTTTGGCAATTTCAAAAGAGAGAATCAGGGATGAATTTTTAAAAATTATAATGTCAGAAAGGGCTGCAGAGGGAATTGAGAAAATGAGAGAACTTTCGCTTTTAAAATACATAATTCCCGAATTGGAAGAAGGGTACAAAGTAACGCAAAACAAGCATCACATTTATGATTGCTATGAGCATTATTTAAGATCTTTAGATTATGCTGCAAAAAAGGGGTTTAATATGTATGTGAGGTTGGCTGCTTTGTTTCATGACATCGGGAAACCTAGGACAAAAAAGGGAGAAGGACCAAATGCAACTTTCTATGGCCATGAAATCGTCGGAGCGAAAATGACAGCTCAAATTTTAAACCGGTTGAAATTTTCAAAAAAAGATGTCGAAAAAATTGTAAAACTGGTAAGATATCATCTTTTCTATTACAATCCTGGAGAAGTTGGAGAAAGTTCAGTGAGGAGATTGTTGCGGAAAGTTGGATCAGAGAACATCGAAGAACTTTTACAAGTAAGGATGGCAGATAGAATTGGCTCTGGAGTTCCCAAAGCGGAACCCTACAAACTCAGACATTTGCGATACATGATTGAAAAAGTTTCTCAGGATCCAATTTCGGTCAAAATGCTAAAAGTAAACGGAAACGATGTGATGGAAATTTTAAAAATTGAACCAGGTCCCAAAGTTGGTCAGGTTTTAGAGATTCTTTTGGAAAAAGTAATCGAAGACCCAAAAAAGAACGAAGAAAATTCTTTAAAAGAAGAAATTAAAAAATTAGGAAAACTATCAAAAGGAGAATTAGAAAAATTAGCCAAAAAAGCCAAAGAGAAAATTGAAATAATTCAGCAAAAAAGAGACGAAATGACAAAGAAAAAATATTGGGTTACTTAATCAGGGTGTGGTCGAGCAGCTAAGACGCCGGTTTCGGGAACCGGAGAACGGGAGTGCAAATCTCCCCACCCTGACTAGTTAGAAGGAAATTTAAATTTCTAAGTTTATTTTTCACTTTTTCTTCCAATCGTCTTTCAGGGTAAAGATCCCAATGATAAATTTCGATTAAGGAATTCTATATTTTTGGTAAAGTTTTTTCTTCTTTTCGGTGAAAATGTAAAAAAAATTTAGGAAAAAACTCGGAATTTCGCAAGACAAGCTTTCTAAATTGGCTAACATTTCTCATAATGCGGTTATCAAAATTGAGTCAGGAAAAATTAAAAATCCAACAATTAAAACTGCTCAAAAAATTGCCAAAACTTTAGGAATCTCCTCAGAAGAATTGTTAAAATAAAAATAGGTTCAATTCCCAACACCCCGACTTTATTTTAATAAATATTTTTCTGGGTTTTTTTCTAAGTCTACGAATTCGTCGGCAATTTCTTTCAATTTTGTCGAAGTTGACCTCCCAAATGCAATGATTTCCACTCTTTTTCCTTGATTTTTTAAATACTCCACCAATTGAAAAAAATCCCCATCTCCAGAGACCAAAACGATCACATCGACCGAAGGCGCGATTCTGATTGCGTCGACAGTTATTCCCACATCCCAATCTCCCTTTTTAAATCCACCCGGATATTCTTGGAGTTCTTTCTCTCTTACTTCAATTCCCATTTTTTTCAAAGCCTCAACAAAGTGTTTTTCTTCTCCTCCTTTGCTGGTAATAACATAAGCCAAGGCCCTAATAAAACTTCTTTTGGAAATCGCGCTCTTTAAAACTTCGTTAAAATTTACCTTCGCCCCGTAGAGATTTTTTGCTGAATGATAAAGGTTTGCGGTATCAATAAAAATTGCCACTCGTTGAGCAGGAGGCTTTTTAATCTCCGATTTTTTTACTTTTACCTTAATTTTCATAGCCCTCAATTATTAAAACGACGAGAATTACTTTTCAATCCCCAATTTTTTAATTAAGGATTTGTACCTTCTTTCGTCCTCGTTTTTCAAAATTTTCAAAAGTTTTTTTCTCTTTGCCACCATTTTTAGTAATCCTCGTTTCGATGCCAAATCCTTTTTGTGTTCTTTCAAATGCAAAACCAGCCTTCTAATTTTTTCTGTCAATAAGGCAATTTGCACTTCATAAGATCCAGTGTCAAAATCGTGAAGCTTATATTTTTTTATTATTTCTTCTTTTTCCTCTTTTTCTAACATGTTTTTAGCCTGGTGGGCGAGGAGGGACTCGAACCCTCACACCTTATCGGCCACCGCCCCTCAAACGGTGGTGTCTACCAATTCCACCACTCGCCCATTAATCACTCAGCCACTTAACCACTTGGCCACTTGATCACTTAATTATTTTTTCCTCAAATAATACAACTTTGCCCTTTTTCTCTTTCCCTCTTTTAAAATTTCAATTTTCTCTATCGTTGGCGAATGGATTGGGAAAATTTTTTCAACTCCAATTCCAGAAATTTCCTTTCTCACTGTGATCGTTGCCCCAATTTCGTTTCCGTGTTTTCTAGCAATAACAATTCCCTCAAAAACTTGAGTTCTTTCTTTCTCACCTTCTTTTACTTTTTGATAAACCCTGACCCAATTCCCTGATTTAATTTTTTTTACTTCTTCTTTCATCTTGGTTCCAATAAAACTATTTTCGATTCTTCTGATGATAGATTTTCCTTTTTTATTGAAAGTTTTTTCTCGGGCGTTAATGATTTTATCCCCAGCGATTTCAAAAATTTATCTACCGAATCCAATTTTATTTTCAACTTTGGCAAAGAATAATGCATTGGAATGATAATTTTTGGTTCAAGCTGCTCTAAAATTTTTATTGCTTCCTTTTGAGAAATTGTATAAACCCCACCAATTGGAATCATTAGAACATCCACGCTTCCAATCTCTTCTACTTGTTTTTCGTTTAATTCCTTCTGTCCAAGGTCTCCCAGATGACAAACCCTTAAATCTTCGCTATCTATCAGAAAAATTAAATTTTCTCCCCTTTCTTTCCCATCAGATTTATCGTGAAAACTTTTGATTGCTTTTATAAAAACCCCTTTGATTTCATATTCTCCCGGGTTTTCAATTAAAAAATAATTTCCTAAAATTGCATTCTTGTTATTATGATCGTAATGATCGTGCGAAATCAATAAAATATCAGCTTCAACTTTTGGTGCTTTCAGTCCAACTTCTTCTGAAAAGGGGTCGATCGCAATTCTTATTTGTTCTTTGTTTTCTTTCGACTTTATTTCAAAAAAGGAATGTCCGTGCCAAACTATTTCCATAATGGAATATTCTACCAAATCTCTTGAAAAAATAAAAGGGATAGTTTAAAATATCATTATGAGTATAACAAAAAAAATTTTAGAAGAAAATGAATTCCTTAAACCCCCAAAAATTGGAGAGATAGTAGAAGGAAAAGTAATTGCCAAAAAATCGTTCGCAATCTATTTGGACTTGGGGATTTTTGGCACTGGAATAATCTATGGAAAAGAATTCAAAAAAACCAAAAGAGAATTGAAGAATTTGAAAATCGGAGATAAAGTTTTAGCAAAGATTGTGAATTTAGAAAATGAGGATGGGTTTGTGGAACTTTCGGTTGCCGGTGCTGCAAAAGAGATTGCTCTGGAACTTTTAAAAAGAAAGAAAGAGGAGGGCGAGAAAATTAAAGTTAAAATTTTAGGAGCGAACAAAGGGGGACTCTTAACAGAAATTTTTGGAATCAACGCCTTTTTGCCAGTTTCTCAACTTTCTTCTGATCACTATCCTAACGTTGAGAACGGTGATCCCGGAAAAATTTTCGAGAAATTAAAAAAACTTGTTGGGAAAGAGATGGAGGTTAAAATTTTGGGAATTTTAGAAAAGGACCTTCAGGTAGTTTTGTCTGAAAAGTTAGCAAAAGAAGAAAAAGAAATTGAGAGGTATAAAGCCGGAGAAATAATAGAGGCAGAAGTTTCTGGAATTACTGATTTTGGCGTTTTTTTGAAATTCGGAAATGAGGTAGAGGGTTTGGTTCCTCTTTCTGAAATAAATTCAGATTTAAATTTTAAAATAGGAGAAAAAGTTAAAGCAAAAATCGTTTCAATCCAAGAAAACAAACCGATTCTATCTTTGAAAATATGAGAGATCTATTAAAGAATTTTTTAATTGTGGTTTTAATTTTTATTTCGCTTTCATTTTTATTTTCTTTTTTTTCAAAATTCCCAAAGCCAAAAAAATCAATTTCTCTTTCTGAATTAGTATTTCAAATAAACGAGGGAAAAGTAAAAGAAATTAGTATTTACGGGAATGACCTCTTGATTTTATTCAACGATGAATCATTAGGAGTTTCAAAAAAAGAACCTGAAAGTTCTCTTTCTGAATCCCTGATTAACTTGGGAGTTGATAAAGAAAAATTGAAACAAATTCAGATAAAAATTGAAGAGAAAGAAATGATTCTTTCTTGGTTGTTACCAATTCTTTATATTGTTTCACCAATTTTCTTGTTTTTTATTTTTCTTTGGTTTTTAACAAGACAAGCAAAATCCGGAGCGAGTCAAATTTTCGATTTTACAAGGGCAAAGCCTCGGCTTTTTGGTCCCGAAGGACGACTGAAAGAGAGAGTAACTTTCAATGACGTCGGAGGATTAAAAGAAGAAAAAGAAGAATTAAAAGAAGTTGTCGATTTTTTAAAAAATCCAAAAAAATATTTAGACCTTGGTGCAAAAATTCCAAGGGGGGTTTTGTTAATCGGTCCTCCGGGTTCTGGAAAAACACTTTTAGCAAAGGCAATTGCCTGCGAAGCCGGGGTTCCATTCTTTTCTATCTCGGGTTCTGAGTTTATTGAACTTTTTGTCGGGGTGGGGTCGGCCCGGATTCGTAGTTTATTCCAAGAGGCGAGAAAGGGAGGGAGAGGGATAATTTTTATAGATGAAATAGATTCGATCGGAAAAATAAGAGGAGTTGGAGTTACAGGAGGACATGAAGAGAGAGAGCAAACATTGAATCAGCTTTTGGCAGAAATGGACGGGATTGGAAGGGAAGAGGGAATTTTAGTTTTTGGGGCGAGCAACCGTCCAGAACTCTTGGACCCCGCATTATTAAGACCGGGGAGGTTTGATAGAAGAATTGTTTTGGACCTGCCAGATATAAAAGAGAGGGAAGAGATTTTGAAAATTCATTGTCGGGGAAAGCCATTGGCTTTAAACATCAATTTAAAAGAAATTGCAGAGAGGACTCCTGGGTTTTCTGGTGCAGATTTGGCAAATGTAGTTAACGAAGCTGCGATTTTGGCAGCGAGGAGAGGGAAAAGGCAAATTTTTCAAGAGGAAATGTTGGAAGCAATAGATAAAGTTTTATTAGGTCCTGAAAGAAAATCTCATGTTTTGACAAAGAAAGAAAAAGAAATTGCAGCTTATCACGAGGCAGGGCATGCAATAGTTTCTGCATCTTTGAAAGAGGCAGAACCAGTAAGAAAAATTTCAATAATTCCAAGGGGTTTGGCAGCAGGATATACTTTAAAGAGTCCGGCAGAGGAAAGGAGGATAAAAACAAAAATGGAATTTTTAGCAGAAATGGCAACTTTGTTGGGGGGCTATTGCGCAGAGATTTTAAAATTTGGAGAAATTTCAACCGGGGCAGCAAACGATCTAGAAAGAGCGACTGATTTAGCAAAAAGATTGGTGATGGAATATGGAATGTCAAGTTTGGGACCAATTACTTTTGGGAGGAAAGAGGAATTGGCGTTTTTAGGAGTGAAAGAAATTTATCGTGATTTTTCTGAAAAAATTGCAGAGAAAATTGATAGAGAGGTTGAAAAATTTATCAAAAATGCTCAAAATACTGCTATGGGGATTTTGAAAAAAAAGAGAAAGATTTTGGAAAATTTAGCTCAAAGATTGATCGAGAAAGAAACGATTGAAAGGGAAGAGTTTGAGAGAATAGTTGGGAAACATTATAAAAAGTAATTAGGTTTCTGGTTGTCTAGTTTTCTGGTTATCTGGGATGCGCACGTAGCTCAGTGGTTAGAGCGCCCCGCCCTTTATAAGGGCGCGTAGTTCAGGGGTAGAACGCCACTCTTATAAAGTGGAAGTCCTTGGTTCGAATCCAAGCGCGCCCATAAAATAAAAAGGGCGGGAGGGTCGCAGGTTCGAATCCTGCCGTGCGCACGGGCTCGTAGCTCAAAACGCTTAGCGTTTTAAAAACCACGCTAAGCGTGGCAGTGGTAGAGCGTCCCCCCACTTCATATGGGCGGTTAGCTCAGTTGGTAGAGCGCATACTTGACGTGTATGAGGTCGCTGGTTCGAGTCCAGCACCGCCCACCATAGAAGTGGGGGGTCGCTGGTTCGAGTCCAGCCGAGCCCACTGAGATTTCGATGCGGGAAAGTTGTAGGTTCGAATAGTAAACGAATTTTAAACCGAACGTTCAATTTTATCGAGCATAAATTGGGTGCGGTCGCAGTGATTTTATGTAAAGGTGAAAAATCAAATGAGTTAAATTTCCGTTGCGTAACAATCTGTTGCGATTGCAGTATTTTGTTACGCTTTCTCAATAACGCCTGACGGTTTCACCGTCGCCAATTGAGCTTTACATGGGTCAGCCCCCTCTAAAAATTTTTGTTTATTCGAGCAATTTCATTTTCTTTTTGTAATCTTCTCCCTTTCTCAAAAATATATCCACAATTTCAATTCTTTTTTCTTTATCAAATAAGGCAAATAAAATTCGCCATCGACCAACACGAAGGCGTCATCCTCGTTGGGTTCCCTCAATTTTATCCAAGTCAAACAAACCAAATCTTCCCAGTTTCAGAGTATCTAAAGCAGAATTGATTCTCAATTGATCCTCTCTTTTAATCTTCTTTAATACCTTGAGCGCCCTTGGTCTAAAATAAACCTCAAACATTTAGGGAAGTTTTAACATTTTCTTTACTTTTTCAAAAGAAATAAGTTTTTGATTTTTTGGATCAGAAATTGTTCTTTGAAACCTAATCGCATCTTCTAAATCCTCAATGGTCTTTTCAATTTCTCTCCATTTTTTCAAAGGAAAAATCGCTATTGACTCTTTCCCAATCTTTAATTTTTTAGGAATAGTAATGGTGGTCATATTATTAATATCTTATCACAACCAACCACCAAAAGTTAAATACAATAATTCTCTTGGCTACAATGATACTGAACACTTTTGCATAAGCAAGATTGGGGCTTTGTAGAAAGGTCTCATCAAACAGATGATTTTGAGTTTTACATTCCCCATCTTTTAAAGGTCAAATCAGAAAAAGATTTCATTAGATTGGAGAAGCTTTTGTGGCAAAAAGTTTACAATTTAATAAGACCGCATACTAAATTGAACAATATGACCCCTTACGAGAAATTGAAACCTTTAGGTTATACTGTTTTGCAAGAATTTTGTCTCTTTCCAACCTTAATTTTAGACCGCTTGGTAAATCTTCCAGAAATTACCAATCATCCAAAAAGTGTTCAGAATCATCTTGGCTATAACCAGGCAGAACTCGTCGGGTACATGGGTAGAGAATATTGCCTATTCATTGGATAAAGGAAGGGTATTAATAACATACAGACATTGACATAGGTCAGACCCATGTAAACTTCATCATAAGGGGATTTTGCGGGTCAAATACCAGGTTTTGACCCACAACTCCCTAAAACCGGTTCGTTATTGCGACGATCGAGAAGTAATAAATCATTATGGATTTGTAGGGTCTTGATTCTTTTTGTCAAATTGATAAAATTTAAAAAGAAAACAATTTAATAAATATTCCGCGGTAGCTCAACTGGTAGTAGCATCCGGCTGTTAACCGGAGGGTTGCAGGTTCGAATCCTGCCCGCGGAGCTGTGAATTGGAAGGAATAAGCTTTAATATGTGAGGTATCTAAAACCGCCTCCCCAAAGGAGGCGGTTGTGATTTGGAAGAACCAATCTTTATTTTGGAATGGAAATATCTCTAATCACAGAAGCCCCTAACGTGTTGCCAGATAAAATTCCGTAAACTCTAATCGTGTCATTAGGTTGAATTTTATCTAAAGTGATAGTTTTCCAATTGCGGTCGATTAATTTGGCGTTGTTTATTTTTACAGTAATGGTTTGACCGTTTATTGTAGCGGTTATAGTATTATTTGTTTGGTCGATACTTCCTACAGTTAGAATATGCGTTCTTGGCGTTGTTTCTTTTTTAATTTCTTTTACTTCTTTTATATTTTGTTTTATTTCCTCTCTGATTAATTTTCTTTCTGCCCAATCACGAATTAAAGTAGCGTGAACAGTTAAATTTTCTTCACTATTTACTTTTCCATTCAAACCAACTAAATCGCCAGCTTTAATCTGATCAAGAGTTAATCCTCGAGGAAGAAACTTAGTATTACTATCTATCTTTACAGTCCAATCTCCTCCCCAGCTTTTAACAGTTAAAGAATCAGTACCAACATTCGTTACTGTTCCTCTTATTAAAGCATTTCCTGCTGGACCAATTTGTACTACCATAACTGGACGTTCAGGTTTTACCATTGGAGCAGAACTCGTAGCACTCGGAGATGCCGTTTGCGCTAAACTCACAGAGGCAGCAAGTACCAAACCTACTATCAAAACACTCAATGTTTTAACTTTAGTCATACGATTTATAATGTATTTTTTAATTTCGACCTTTCAAATAAAATTTTAATCTTGGATGTTCGTTTGTCAAGTTATGGTTGTATTTTAATCTTAAAATATTATTTTCTCATTAAACACTTTCTAACTTCATCCATCATGCGGAGCCAAAATCAGTTATTAGTTTATCGTTTTTAGTTTAAAGT
>Ga0207433_10004101_pt1 | contig 27096 bp, 28 predicted proteins | sample YelNatPaOPGAMG01_FD_187559 | JGI IMG/M metagenome (GOLD analysis project Ga0207433, IMG submission 187559) | Hot spring thermophilic microbial communities from Obsidian Pool, Yellowstone National Park, USA - OP-RAMG-01 (SPAdes) (version 3) | ecosystem: Environmental > Aquatic > Thermal springs... | reverse complement strand
CCTATAACAACAAACGGTAACTTAGGTAGTTTAAGAGCTTCGTAGAGGAGATATGAAGAAGATATGAGGAGGGATAAAAAGACTATTATTTCACTATGCACTCCCATCACCTAAGTCACTTAGCTAATCCAAGCTCCTTATATACAGGCAGGTATGTTGAGTATTCCTGTTTTACGAATTCTCTGAACGCATCACCTACTAGTAATCCAGGCCTGTAGTAGAGGTACTGCCTCTTCTCTTGCTCCTTATAGTATGGGCTATTATATGCTTGCTCACATAACCATTCTAACTTCTTAACTATCTCTGACGGTGTTCCAGCCTTAACTGCTAGACCCCTCCATAAACCGTAAGTTATGTTTAGACCTAATTCAGTAGCTGCTGGTACGTCTGGGAAATCACTTAACCTCCTATCTATGAAGAATACTAGAGCTCTAACTTTACCCTCCTTAATTAGAGGTACTATAATACCTGGTTCCTCCATCATAGCATCTATCTTACCTCCAAGTAAGTCAGTCCTCATCTCAGCAGCAGACTCGTAGGGGATGTACTTCAACTTAGTACCTGTGTACTTAGCAAGTAGTGCAGTATTCAGGTGGTCTGGGACTTGACCTAATCCAGTACCACCTACAGTTACCTCACGTTCCTTAGCATAGTTTATGAAGTCTTGAATAGTCTTAAACCTAGTATCATCAGCTCTAACCCATAAACCAAGGACATCCCATTGGAACCTACAGATAGGTATGTACTCCTCTAACTTATGAGGATTCTTACCCATAATTATGTTGGTTAGTGCGTAAGCACCGAAGAGTAGTACTGTATACCCGTCAGCTGGTTGTTCAGCTACGTAGGCCTCAGCAATAGCACCACCAGCACCAGGCATATTCTGAACAACCCAAGGAACACCTGTTAAGTTCTGAAGTACTGGTGCTATAGCTCTAGCAGCTAAGTCACTACCACCACCAGCACCGAAACCAACAATTATAGTCACAGGTCTAGTAGGCCACGCAACAGGTGGTGGGGTTGTAGGTGTCGGGGTTGGTGTTGCAGTAACTGTTACTTTCTCGGTTACTGTAGTAGTTATTGTAGTTGTTATTGTTGTTGGAGCACCTACAGTAGTAGTTATAGTTACTGTCTTAGGAGGTGGGACAGCTGAAGAACCAGCAAAATAACCAACAACACCAGCAACAACAATCAAAACAACCAACACAGCTATTAGAGCTGATGAAGTCTTAGCAGACACTAATCACACCTATAAGTTAGATTTAATGACGTTTATAAATCTATTGTTTTAAAACTATTAAGGGGTTCTTACTGATTATCATGATAAGTTCTTAATTAATTCGTTAGGTAGTGAACAGCATGTTTCAATGATCTCTACTTGGAACTCATCTATGAACTTCTTCAGCGGGTTTACTATTCTGTCTATAAGTCCTAACCCACTTAGTTTGAAGTCTAATGTGTATTTTACTTCTAGAGGCCTCATACACCCTAAAGCTATCTCACTACTTAATCTCTTCCTCGTATACTTGAATACTTCAATCACTTCTTCTGTAGGTGTTCTTACGTTAGCCATAGGTGTGTTTTCAGTTGGTTTTAGTATTAGGAGGACTGTTATTGGTGGGTTATAATCTCTTAGTATGTCTATAGCTTTGAATTCTGTTACCACCCTACCATAGTTAGCACCTACTAATATATGTGGTACTATGTATGGAGGACCGTACTTTACAAGTTCATCATAAGTTTTTAGGAAGTCTTCACTCCTCTTACTCTTTAAATGCATTACCTCCTTAATTACGTAATCATCAATTACTAACTCATAATCAACTATATCAACACTAGCATCCCTTAACTTACTCGCTAAAGACCTACTAATCAATCCTGTATGTACGCTAACTACTATCTTGAAGTCCTTCTTAATATCCTTAATCACAGGTATGTAGGGGTCTATTGGGAGGGATCCCTCAGTATTAAAACCACCACTTACTAAGACCCCGTTAATACCTCTCTTATATAACATCCTGACTAAGTCATATAGTTCCTTAGGTGTTAGTACTTTCTTCATACCCCTCAAGTAACGAGCTCTACAGTAGTCACACATTAGTGAGCAGTAATCACCTGTGATACTTATGCTTGGGTATTTAAGACCTGGTATGAAGACCTTAATACTACCTAATACCACCACCTTCATCCATCAATATCCTTAACTCCCTCATTAAATCTGAGATATGCTTACGTAGGAAGTTTGTTGATGGGTAGTTATAGTAGGGCCCCCTAACACTCTCGTTATAGAACGGCCTATTACATCCTGGACAACCACTAGTTATGAAAGCATTTAAATACTCATCAATATTCTCTAGGATGTTTTTAACTAATTCCCTCCTTAGGTATATATTACCGTTATTTACGATGATGTAATCATCTACGTCGTAACCTAAAGTTAGGAGGTACCTTAAAATCTGTACCTTCCTATAATTAACTATGTTAGGCTTATCATGAGACTCGTATGGGGTACCTTTAACTGGTGTAAATGCGAATAACGCTATCCTAACCCCTAAACCCGTGAAGTACTTCATAGCGTTGATGAATTCTAAGTCATTATCACCTAACCCGTAGATTAAGTGTATGTAGATTTTATTAGGACCGAACACATCTATACAATCCCTTAGGAATTCAAGATATGCCTGCCAGCTATATGGTTTCTTCACTAAGTTGAAGGTTTTAGGTGTTGCAGCATCAAAACCAATCCCTAAATAATCAACTCCTAAATCCTTAAGGAGTATGAGGTAGTCCTTATCCGTAGGTATTAATGACACACTAACTGGTTTACCAACACCTTCACCCCTTAAAGTATTTATAATCTTTAAAACATCCTCTTTAAACCCTTCCTTAATAACTGTCTGAATACATACTCTTTCGAAGACCTCACAACCTTTAATACCCCTAGTAAGTACCTCCAAATCTACTTCAGGCCATGAAACCCTAGATACTAAGGACTTACTAGAAGTACTTAACATGCTTTGAGGACAGAACATACACGTACCTAAACAACCACTCTGTGAGTATAGGAGTATGTAGGCAGTAGTAGGCTTCTCAACAATATCTATGTTTAAGAGTCCTATAGTTGCTAGAGTCCCTATAGAGGCCCTCACAATCAACTACTAACTACCTAAGTACTTACTACCTCAAACTTAAATAAATCTTAATTAATTATAGGTTAGGTGTTATTATGTGGAGGTTAATTATTGATGAAGGTGATGTGTATTGGAATATGGCTGTAGATGAAGCTATGTTGTTGTTGAGGGACTCCAACATCATACCTAATACGTTGAGACTCTACGTATTTAAACCAAGTGCTGTAACTATAGGGTATTTCCAAAGAGTTGAGGATGCGGTTAATTTAGAGTTCTTAAGGAGTAATAATATAGGCTTCACTAGGAGGATTAGTGGTGGGGGTTCAGTATATCATGATGTTAACGGTGAGGTCACGTACTCAGTAGTAGCATCTATTAAAGACATCTCTACAAACATAATGGATAGTTACAGGATTATATGTAGTGGTATAATATACGCTATTAAGGAATTCGGACTTAACGCTGATTTCATACCTATAAACGATGTAGTAATTAATGGTAGGAAAGTATCTGGTAGTGCTCAGTCTAGGAGGAAGAACGCATTACTACAGCATGGGACGTTGATGTATAATACAGATTTAATAACTTTGGGTAAGTCGCTTAGAGCTCCTAAGGAGAAGTTATCAGTACATAAGGTAACATCAATATTAGAGAGGGTTACGACTATATCTAGAGAGTTGGGTAGGACTGTAAGTAAGGATGAAGTCATCAGTGCCCTTATAAAAGGGTTTAGTAAGGCCTTAAACACTGACTTCTACCGAGGTCACTACACTCGTGAGGAGTTGGAATTATCTAATAAACTTATTGAGAAGTATAGGAGTGTTGAGTGGGTATTCCAGAGGTAGTGTTTATGAAGGTATGTACATCCACTAAGAGAGTTGGTGGTAAGACAGTTAAGGTAGATATTGAAGTAGTAAACGATACTATTGTGAAGGTCGTCATAAGCGGGGATTTCTTCCTATACCCTGAGGAAGCTATACATGATATTGAGTCTAGACTAACTGGGAGGAAGGTTTCTGAAGTAGCTAGTATATTAGATGGGTTTAGAGGTAGTGTAGAGTTTTTAGGGGCTTCAATAGATGACTTAGTAAGTGCTATTATAGATGCTTACACCTCATGTCAGGAGTAAGTGTTTAACTATGAAGAGGGCTGTAGTAAGACTCTACGGTATTGTTCAAGGAGTCGGTATGAGGTATTATGTGTGGAGGGAGGCTAGGAAGTTAGGGTTGGGAGGGTATGTTAGGAATTTAGATGATGGTTCTGTAGAGGTTGTTGTTGAAGGTGATGAGGAAGCTATAGAGGAGTTAATAAGTAGGGTTAAGGATGAGGGGCCGGGCTTCATTACTGATGTTAAGGTAGTTTATGAGGATTTTAGAGGGGAGTTCAAAGACTTTAGAATCATACATTAATTCCTAACTCCTTCGAGATCTTAACTAACTGACTCCATATCTCATCATCTAATGGTATACCCTTAGATAACCTCTCCTTATAACATCTTGCTTCAGGTTCGCCAGGCATTAAGATCTCAACTCCAGGGTCCTTCGGTAAGGACTTCAACGTACTTACGTAGTTACTCATATCTTTAACGAATTCATCATAACTTCTGAACATGTTAGGACTCATAGCCATTATTAGGAAACCTCCTTGAGTGTAAGGTCCCTTACCACTTATTACTAAGCCGTATGGAGCTCCGATAAATATACTGCATAGTATATCAACTACAACAGCTAGTCCGAAACCCTTATAACCACCTACTGGTAGGAGGAATCCTTCTAAAGCTTCTTTAGGGTCTGTAGTAGGTTTACCCTCCTTATTTAATGCCCAACCCTCAGGTATTCTCTCACCCTTCCTAGCGGCTAGGACAATCTTCCCGAATGCTGCAGTGGATAAGGCCATATCAAGTATTATCGGTTCTGAAGCTGTAGGTATACCCACAGCTATCGGGTTAGTACCTACTATAGCTGACTTAACACCAGGTACTGAGATTCTAGCCCTAGCATTAGCTAACGCAATACCTACTAACCCCTCATTAGCTACCTTCATGACGTAGTAAGCTAGTGCTCCAACATTCCATAAGTTCTTAGCAGCACCTACCCCCACACCCAACCTCTTAGCTTTCTCTATAACCCTCCTAGTGACTTCATAAGCTACTGGAATCCCTATACCTCTATCACCATCAATAAGTACTGAAGCACTATCCTCTCTAACAACCCTAATATTAGGTCTAGGGTTAATCTCACCAATCCTAATACCGTAGATGAAGTCTAAACCCCTAGAAACTCCGTGAGAGTCAACACATCTTAAATTAGCACATACTAAGGAATCAGCTATCAACTCGGCATGTTCATCATAAACATTAAGTGCTTTAAAGACCTTAAACAGTAGTGACTTAAGCTCATCCGGAGATACGACCCTCACCACCATATACCACCATGTTAAGTTTATACCTTAAAATTAAAAACCATATCGAAACTAACTAATAACCCTCCTCACACCTACTACATGAATTGTAGAGTCATAACCTAATGTTCAATTACGTGTCTATCTTCAAATTTTTAAACCTTATATTAATAACTTAGCTGTAGAATGATGTATGAGTATAGCTGTAATTGATTGTTTAGCACATGGTGGTGAGGGTAGGAGGTTATCAACTCTTGATGTCATTGGTGTCGGTCCTAGATTAATAGCTGGTATTTTAGATTACTTAGGTGTTAAGTATGAATACTTTGTAGGTAGTGATGTTTTTAGAGATCCTGACGTGTTGAAGGACTTCAACGTATTACTAGTTTCTGGGATGTCTACAGACTTAACATCTATGATAAAGTTAATTAGGTTGTGGGGTAAGGATGGAGTAGCTATTGCTGGGGGCCCAGCATGTGTAGAGTATGAGAGGTTGTTGAGGAGTGGTTATGACGTAGTTGTTTGGGGTGAGGCTGAGGATAAGATACCTCAGGTAGTTAAGGAGGTCTTAACATACGGTAAGCTCGTAAGTGATGTACCGGGTGTTTTCAGGGTTGTGGATGGTAAGGTATTTGGTGAACTACCCCGTAAGTACTTAAGCCCTGAATTACTTTGGAGGTATACACCGTCGGTCAAGGTTGTTAGGAGGTATAGGGGTTGGTGGGCTGCTAGAGTCTATGTTGAGGTTGTTAGAGGTTGTAGTAACTTCTACAGACCGACTATTAAGTTAGTTAATGGTGTTGTATGTAGTGGTTGTGGTCTATGTAGGTCTGGGGATTTAGAGTTAAGGGTTAACTGCCCTCTAGGTATACCCCCAGGATGTGGTTATTGTTCTGTACCCCACCTCTACGGACCTGCTAGGAGTAGGCCTGTTAGTCTGGTCTTGAGTGAGGTTAAGGAGTTGGTTAAGTTAGGTGTTAGTAGGGTTGTTTTAAGTGCTCCTGACTTCCTAGACTATGGTAGGGACTGGTTAGTAACTCCTAAACCGTTAACAGACCCTAGAGAACCTAAACCTAACCTAGTAGCTCTTGAGGAATTACTTAGTAAGTTATTTGAAATATCTGAAATCGCTGGTGGTGAGGTCTACGTAACTATAGAGAATATAAAGCCTAACCTAGTAGATCGTAGTGTTGCTGAACTACTTAGTAAGTACTTAAGAGGTACTTCAGTAGGTATAGGTTTGGAGACCGGTGATAATAGGCTCCATAAAGCCCTAGGTAGGCCGTCAACAGTTGGTGAGGTTGTGAAGGCTGTTGGATTACTGCATGAGTATGGTCTTAAACCTCATATATACTTAATACACGGCCTACCTTCAGAGGATGATTTAGCTATTAGAAACACTATTAAAGTTGTGAGGAAGCTTAGTAAGTTCAACATAGAGAAATTCACACTCTACAGATTCACACCTATAAAGTATACAGCTTTTGAAGGATTCCCAAAACCTAAACCTGCTGTTAAATCTAGAACTACTAGGAAGTTATATGATGTTGTTAAGGGGTTAAACATTAAGTTGAAGGAGAGGTTGATTGGTAATGTGGTTAAGGCTGTCGTAGTTGGTCGTAGAGGTTCTTACCTCATCACCTACCCACTACCTCACGGCCCGGTAACATATGTTAGAAGTTCTACAGTAGGTATAGGTAGTGTTGTTTTAGTGAGGGTTACTAAGGTGTTAAACGATCGTGAGGTATTCGGTGATGTTGTAGGTGTTGTTAGGGGAGGGAATGTAGGTTAAGCTCTTAAGACAGCTAATACCCTAATCACATCTGCAGTATCCTCACACCTATCAGCAGAGTTTTCTAAGGAATCTATGATCTCCTTAGCTATTATACATGCAGATACCTCAGTATGATTACAGAACCTTAAGACCCTCTCCAACGCTCTCATCCTAACATCATCAACCTCCTCCTCAATCCTCTCCACATCGTTAGCTATAGCTAATGCTTTATTAGGTTCTGTAGGTAATGACTTAACAGCCTCCTTAAGTAGACCTACAGCATTTAAAACCTTCTCACACATTGTTAATGCGTAAACCTTAATCTCATAGTCTATGATTTTAGAATTTACTAGTAACGCCCTCCTACTAGCTGCTTTTAAGTATGCTGCTATATCATCAGCTGCTAATACCAACCTAACAATCTCATCCCTATCTATAGGGTGTATAAAGCCATTACTTAACTCCTCAAATATATCCCTCTTAACGTTATCAGCTTCTCTCTCATAGTTAAACACCTTATTAAACATCTCCTGAACACAACCTACATCATCATCCTTAAAACACTTAAATAGCTGTAATGCCGATTTAGCTACCTCGATTATGAGTTCTATATGAGCGTCAGATCTCTGAAGTGCTCTCCTACCTACACGAGTACCGACCCAATACCACGTAGATACCATCAGATCACCAATTACACGTTCAATATATTATGTATCAGGATTCTTAAACCTAATGCTATCAGAGCAGTTAGTGGGACTGTTAGTAACCAAGAACTCACTATGTTTATGATTGTGGATTTATTGATAGATCTTGACCTACCCTTAAATAATCCAGCACCGATGACTGCTGAGACAGCTGCGTGGGTAGTCGATATAGGCATACCATACCCGAACATTATGTACGGTATTGTAGTGAATACCCAAACAACTAATGCGTTTGATAACCCGGCAGCAACACCGCTTATGAGGTCTAGCCTAGTTATCTTAAAAGCTACTGTGGTTATGACCTTAGAACCTGCTGTAAATCCTCCGATGATGATCCCTAAAGCCCCAATAACTGCCAAGATTATAGCTGCTACGATATCAATACCCCCTACACTGTATCCGGAGACCTTTATAATTGCTACATATACACCTGTAGAGTTACTTACATCATTAGCTCCAAAACTGTATGCTGAGAAAGCTAAACTAAAGATCGCTAAGTACCTGAAGACCTTATCGGGATCTAACCCCCCAACCTCCAACAACTTATAGAGTTTTACTAGGGTTTTATATAGGATGATCGTGAGTAGTATAGAACTTAACGGTGATGTTATCCAGCTAATCACGACTTTAAGGAGGACGTCATATCTTATACTGGTGTAACCGTATAGTAACGTATGAGTTAAGCCTATACCTAAGACTCCTCCAACAGCGCTATGAGTAGTTGATATAGGCATACCTGAGTAAGAAGCTAATGTAATCCATATACCTGCAGCTAATGTCGCTATTATCGCATCATAAATACTTCTAATCTCAGTTATACCGCCTCCGAATGTCTTCATAACCATCCAGCCCTGTAGGACAGAACCTAAGAATACGAATATTGAGAATAGAATTAATGCTTTCTTAATGTTGAGTACTCCAGCACCTACAACACATGATGTAGGGTTTGCAGCGTCGTTAGCACCTATACTCCATGCTATGTACAACATCAACAACACTCCTATAACTATCGTTATATCCATTAATCCCTTGATAGACTTAATGATAACTTTATAAGTTTATTGAAGATGATCGTAGGGATGATAGCGTCTGTACCTAAGCATAAGGTTGTTAGAACCCCTGAGTTCAGGGAAGTTCACTATAGTGAGGATAGGTGGGAGTTACTTAGGAAGCTTAGGAGAGATTCTATAGAGCTTATGGAGAAGTTAGTTGCTTGTGGTTTTAACCCTATAGTTCATGGGTCTATAGCTAGAGGTGATGTGAGTCCAGATAGTGATATAGATATAGTGATCCCCTACACAGTAAAAACGTATGAGGTTGAGTTATGCTTAGAGTTAAGTAATTTAAAACCTACTAGTAAGTACATAGTTCAGGCAACTCCTACATCAACACCTAAGGCATATATTGAGTTAGACCCTAAAGGGTTGAAGAACGTATCATTCCCACTAGAAGACCTATCACCTAGAGAGTACGAGTTCTACCTATTTGGAGGACTACTTAATCTTAAGGACTTAATTAGAGGGGTTAGGGTTCCAGGAGTTAATAAACAGTTAATCCTGATAATCCCTAGAGATTACGGTCATGACGAACTACCTGTAATAGGTTATGAAGGCTACGTCGCTAGAATTGTTAAAGTATCTTTAGAGACCGTTAAGGAAAGAGTTGAAGTGTTGAGTAGGAGGGATGAGTTCGGTAGGACAGGTGTTTACTTAAAATACGTGTTAAGACCTGATGAGACCTTCGACGAAGCGTTAAGGACTCTAATTAAGGGTAGGAAGACCTTAAAGAGGGTTTAAACTTAAAAACTATGAAGTAATTAATATTAATGCGGCACGTAGGTAGGGTTGGGAGGGTCGCCGCCTCCCCATAGCCGAAGGCGTAATGCGGGACCAGTAACCTCGCTAATGTGTGGTTCAAACCACACACCCCCTAAGTCAGCGATGAATACCGCCCTACGGGGTCGACGGCGGTGGGGGACCCTCTGGAGGGAGGGTCCTAACCACCCTTACAGGGGGAACCAGGCCAGGCCCGGAAGGGAGCAACCTAACCCCTGACGTCGACGTTCGTAGGTCACCGGTAGGAGGACGGCTTAGGGTTAAGTGTGTGGTTTGAACCACACATTAGTGGGGGGCTACGTGCCGCGTCTTAAACCCTTATACCTTAACCTGGTTCAGGGATCGTCTGTAAAATAAATATTAAGTTCGTTGATTGAATGTTAGGAGGTAAATCATACATACTTACTTGAATCCAGGACTCCTAACCCTAACTACGTCCTTATTTACTAGGTTTGGCGGTATCCTACCTTCAGCGAATGCTATTAAGTTTTCAGCTGCTTTTGAAGCCATCTCTAGTCTTGATTCGTATGTTGCACTAGCTATATGTGGTGCTAATACGACGTTCTTGAACATAGTTAGTGGGTGGTTTGGTGGTAGTGGTTCTTCCTCGAAGACGTCTAGACCTGCACCAGCAATCCTCCCCTCACTTAAAGCCCTTACTAATGCGTTGGTATCGACTACAGGACCTCTAGCAGCATTTATTAGGATAGCACCCTTCTTAACTAGTTTAAGTCTCTCATCATTTATTAAGTGGTATGTCTCCTTAGTTAGTGGTGTATGTATTGTTATTATATCTGATTCCCTAAGTAGACTCTCTAAATCCCTATACTCTACACCTAATTCCTCCTCAACTTCCTTAGGAGCTCTAACCACGTCGTAGTAGAGTATCTTCATACCGAATCCCTTAGCCCTCCTAGCTACAGCCCTACCTATAGCTCCGAAACCTATGATTCCTAAGGTCTTACCATATACTAAGGTACCTAAGAACATTAACGGATGCCATGGAGCTCTATCCCTAAACCACTCACCCCACCTAACGTAGTTATCAGCCTCAACAACCCTCCTAGCAGTAGCTAGGATTAAAGCCCATGTGAAGTCTGCAGTTGCTTCAGAGATTATACCTGGTGCGTTAGTAACGTATATCCCTAACCTAGTAGCGCACTCAACATCTATGTTATCATATCCTACAATCATTTGAGAGATTATCCTTAAGTTCTTAGCATTACTTAACATACTACATGTTATCCTATCACCAATCATAGTGAGTAACGCGTCATATTCACGTACCCTACTCTCCAACACATTCGGGGGTGGATTAGTAAATCTATCCCAAACCTCGACGTCATAGTAATCTTCTAACTTCTTAATAACTTCAGGGAATATCTCCCTAGTTACGAATAGTTTAGGCTTTACATGACGTGACAATAGGGTATCCCTAGATAACGACTGAGATATAGTTTTAATACTTAAATGCTCTTAAACCTATCTAAGAACCTCAACCTCTTCGCAGGGTCTGGATGTGTTGAGAATATCTCTAGAGGTGTTAAACTCTTCAAACTCTTTATATATTCTACAACCTCATCAATATTATGAAACCTCCTACCACCTACTCTCAACTCAGGATCTGTTATTAGTAACGCCTTAAACTTACTGACCTCGGTAATACTCCTACTACTGACCCTCCTTAAACCCTCTGAGACAACTATGATCCTAGCTAAAGCCCTCTGAAGTTTTAGGGCACCTCCTGGAACAGTAGTTGCTGCATGACTATCTGAGTAATACTCTCTTAACCTACTTAAGTATAGGACGAATAAGTTGAATATGAAGCTTATAACTACTAATCCGAACCCCATACCTGCTAGTAGTAAGGACTGCGACCCCCTCTCATTCCTCCTCCCACCAGCGATACTTGATATGAATCCATACCTAATTAATACCTGACCTAACCAGTAGATTAGGGCTGGTAGTATGCTTATGACCATCATGACCTCAACATCCTTATGTTTTATATGTCCTACCTCGTGAGCTAAGACAGCCTCGACCTCATCCCTAGGTAAGTTGTTGATTAAGCCCTTAGTCACAGCTACTTTATAACCTGTGAGTACGTTCCCGTAGGCGAATGCGTTAGGTACATCTACGTTAGCTATCATTACTTTAGGTACCTTACTTAAACCGCTAGCCTCAGCAATCCTATGGACGGCCTCAACAAGCCATGAATCCTCAACACCGGCAGGTCTAACCCTGTAGACAGCCTCAATTATCTTAGGCCCTAACAACCACTGGATTATATGGATAATTACTATGAATAGTAAGGAACCCCAAATTATCACAGCCGCATCAGTTGTAGGGGTTACTACATAGAATATAGCTGTAAGTATTAAGGTACTTAAACCTATTACTAAAGCTATAGTACTGTACATACTCAACTTAAGCTTCATTAATGACATGTTAACCATCATACCACCTAATCTTAAAGTATGGATAACGTCTTTTAAGCATTATAGGACTTCGACTAAGTAATTACTAACTTAACCTCTACTAAATCCTTATCTAATGCCCAGACCCTAACCTCACGGGTGATACTATCTACTATAACCCAAGGGATAGGCCATAACCTCATACCGGCTAAATCCTTAGGGCTAGGGTATGGTGGTGCTGGGTGTGAGTGTATCAGAGCTACTATATCTAAGCTTAACATCTTCGCTAAATCGTAAGCAGCTATGATCGCGTGAGGGTCTAATCTGAAGGATGTTGGTGAGTGGTCTATGTTCTCACCTATGACAAGTTCCTCAACGTAGATTGAATCATATCTAATACTACCGAGTAGTAGACCTACTAACTCTACATTAGCTATACCTACTAAAGAATTGAAAACATCTACAACTACTTTAGGAATTACTACCTCTTTAATCAACTCATCACGCTTCCTAGGACCTCACTACCCTACCTAGACTAAAGCTTCCTTAAGTTTAAGGAAATTACACTCCTAATATGTGTTGGTAATGACTTAAAATCTACCTCCTCAGCCTTACTCGTATCGTGAGACCACTCCTTAACCTCATCACCTTTAACGTAAGTCACACTCATATTCCTATGTACTACTACGTATGTCTTACCTGTAGGACACTTCCTAATCTCTACTAAGTACTTCTTAGAACCTTCCTTAACTACATACATCTTCTCAAGATCACTCCTAATCAACTTCAACACACCTAACAAGTGAAGAGTACTATACCTTAATAAACGTTATTAATAATTATGTTGTAGACTTCAGTATTAGAGATGTGATGTGGGTTGAGTCTGAAGAGGAAGAGGGTTAAGGCATACGTAGATGCTTTAAGTAATTTGATGGTGGTGGAAGACCCTTCTAGAGAATTAGCTATAAATGTTTTGAAGGAAGCTCTTAAATCTAATGGTGTTGAACCGTTTAGAGGTATTTCAAACCCTCCAGATATTTATGAGAAGGAGTTAATCTCATTATATGTTGTCGGGACTAGAGGTTTAGGTATTCATCAAGACTACCCTGAGAAATTCAATAAGTTATTCAGTAATGAGGTAGTATATGATGAGGTTTTAAAGGTCTTAGAAGGTGATGATACTATCTCTATGAAGGAGAGGATTAAGCAGTTATTAGGTAGGGATGTGAGTGAGTCAGATATAGCTAAAGTTCTTAGATTGGCTATGGTACTCTACTACTTAGACTTCGTAAGTCATGAATACGTAGTTAAGGTGTTAAAGAACGTATCAAACGTGTTTCCGGAGTATATAGAGACTGTAAGGAGGTTTACTAAATTCTTCATAGCTATTAAGATATCCTCAGATATAGCTAATGGGGTTATAAAGAATAAGATGATGAAGGAGATAAATAAGCAACTCCTCTCTTTAAATGTAGGTATACCTAAGGCTGTACCTTCAGATGGGTATATCAGGGAGGTTGCTAAGATACTCTTCAACATACCTAAGAATGTGATTAACAAAATCCTTAAATAGCATCTAGAATTATCATATGGTAGTGGTAGGGTATGGAGGGGCTATCATTCACTCAGAGGGAGATCTTAAGAGCTTTGGTTAAACTATATGATAAAACTCAAAGACTAGTTAAGAGTACTGATATAGCTAAGGAGTTAGGTAAGGATGACGGGACTATAAGGAACGTTATCTTAAGTCTTAAGTCCTTAGGTCTTATTGAGAGTAAGACAGGGCCTAGAGGAGGTTATAAACCTACTAGTAAGGCTTATAGCTACTTAAGGACCTCATTAGAGATGCCGACACCGTACGCTAGGATACGTAAAGATGGTGAGGAGTTAGATGTGTATGTATTAGATGTTGAATTCATAGATGTATCTAACCCATACTCTACTAAGGCTATACTTAAGTTAGTTGGTGATATAGATAGGATTAGAGTTGGTGATAGGATTAGAGTTGGACCACTACCAACTTATAGGTTAGTGTTAAGCGGTTCAATACTACTAATTAATACCTATAAGGGTGAGGTAGTTGTAGAGGTTGAGAGTTTAGTAAGTCTCCCTAAGATAACTGCTAAAGATATTATTAACTCACGTAAGTTAATCACTATTGATGCTAACCATACTATTAATGAGGTTGCTAAGATATTAGCTGTAGAGAATATTAGAGGTTTACCAGTAGTTGATGGTGACGGTAGATTATTAGGTTTAATAACGAGTGCTGATGTTATTAAAGCGTATTTAAATGATGATGAGGGAGCTCCAGTATCTAAGTATATGAGGACTAATGTAGTTACAGTATCACCTGAGGAGGAAGTTGCTGAGATCGTTAATAAAATGAATAACTATAACACTGGTAGGGTTATAGTAGTAGTTAGTGATAAGCCTGTAGGGATTATAACACGTACAGATATACTTAAGGTGTTAGCATGTTTAAGTTAGTTATAACGGTATTATAGGGATGTTTAAAAATGTTTTAAACACTGTATTTATAGCGAATACAACCAACACTAATGCAAGTATTATTAGTAGTATCTTATAGCCCTTCAAGCTTAAGTACTTAACACCCTTAGAAGATGTATATGCTAGTAATGATAACCATATATAATCCATCCACACATGTGATGAATACATAATCACTAACCCTAACACTAAACCATACCTATACACACCCTCTATAAGTGGTAGACCTATAGTTGCCCACCATATCAGGAAGAATGGGTTAAGCCCTGTTAGGATTATACCGATAAGTAATGGATTCCTAATATTGGAGAATTTAGTATCCCCCAATCTCTCCCTACTACCCCCAATACTAACTGCATCATTTATTAGTAAGTATGCGAAGAAGAAGCAGAAGATAACTACCGTAGTAGTTAGTAAGTATTTAACTACTGGTAGCTCTAGTAGATTAATTAAGTTAGCGTAGAGTGTTGTGAGTAGTACTACGTAGGGTAACTCAAATAATGTATGTCCTAAAGCTACTTGAAAACCAGCTCTCCACCCACCTCTAATCCCTAACGTTAGGGTTATTATTGAGAGTGGTCCTGGTGAGAGTGCTCCTGTTGATGATAGGAGTACTACTGATGCTATGAATGATAAGTCCAACACATACACCGTTAATACTGCCTATATAGTATTTTAAACCTTTAGTACATATTTCCACGGTATGTATGAACTCTAGAGGACATGTAGGGTTAACCTTAACTATACTTACACCTACACTAGCATTCTTAAGTAGTAAAGGGTTTGAATCCACAGTATTCCTGATACTAGCCACTACACTATCAACACTACCCGATATAGATTTAAAGATCGGATTACCTCATAGGAGGTATACACATAACATATTCTTCATAATACTCTCATCCTTATTCTTCGGCTACTTAACATCATTAACACTAGGGGATTTCAACCTAGGTCTTTACTCCGCATTAACCTCAGGCTCAATACACCTAATAGGTGATTTAATGACTTATATGGCTTTCAGCCCCCTCTACCCTATAAGTGATGTATGTATCTCCTTAAGGTTATTTAAATCTAATGATGCATTAGTGAATAATATATTATTAATTACTGGTGTGTTAATGCTTACCGTCTACCTAATTACTTAACCGTTTCTCGGTAGCTGACGACTCCCGCCATGAATGGCGGAGATTCTACACCCTCTAGGGCCACCCATCATTGTTCAGGACCCCATCACGGGTGTGGCATCATTACTCAGGCCTCACCGTCAGCTTCGGGGATGTGGACTCATAGCCTGTTAAGCTCGCCCACATTTAACACTAAGAACAGGTACTGAAGCAAAACATTATAATTTTTGATGGAACACCTCTCCGCCTTGAAAGACAGGGCTTCTAGTTATGATGAGCTATACTTAAAATTAATTAACATAAAAGTTAAAGGACAGCCGCTTACTCCTCAACAGCTTTATCACTCTACCACCCTACTGGAGGTGCTCACCCATAATTACCTAGGGTACACCAATCGCATCAGGTACTCAGGGTTCACAGAGAGTCATTAACCTCAAGACTTCATAGATTTCAAATACACATTACATCTTAGTAGAGATTTTAAAAGTCTTATCTTATATAAAATTAAGAAGACTTGAACATCAATAAATACGCATTATGAGGAATCATGAAGACTGAAATATCCTGCTAACTCACTCCTTTCATCCCCCATTTGAGAGTGTCTAAGATGCTCATCATTAAGTAGTTTAAGTTTATAAGTATTTGGTTTAGGGTTTTTAAGTAATTACTTATACATCTCTAATGCTTTCTTAATTACCTCTCTATGCAGAGGTGTTTGCCAGGCTACATACTCACTAACCCCAATATCTAGATTCTTCCTAGGTGGTGGTTCATCAATCCATAGTTCTAGGTCTCTGAAGTATATATAAAATATGAAGTTCTTCTCAATTAATTCTTCCCTAAGCCCGTCCGGAAATTCACCCTCATTAATGATGTCTGGATCTTCAACAGCTTTTTCAAGCCATAACCTCCACTTAACTATGAAATCTTTTGAAATGTCTTTACTCGTTATGAAGTCCTTAACTATATGTTCTACATTCCAGTAAGCTTGATAAAGCCTCCTAAGTATATCTGGATTACCACCACATAATCTCCAAATATCTTCAAATGATGCTTTAGGTCCTGGAATCATATCATATAGTTCTTTAAATCCATCTTTATTCATGTTCCACATAGATCTTATTAAAGCCCATCTATGTCTACCAATCTCACGTTTAGAAACTCCCTCACTAGTAGCTACTAAGACAACTATACTTTCATAACTAGTTGGTGGGTATTCAATAATGTTTAGGAGGCTCTTAACGATTGCTGCAGCCTCCCTAACCCCCATAAACTGAAACACATCATCAACTATAACTGCGAGTCTACCCTTCCTATATCTAAGAGCTTCATTAGCAAAATCAATAACCAACCATACAAGCTTAGCTAATTCAACCTCTGAGGTAACCCTACGTAATACCTCTAAAGCTTTCTGTTTAAGATCTTCAACACCTACATCAACCTCAAACTCCTTCCTCAATGGGTTGAAGTAAATCACGTTAAACCCTAACTCCTTCAACACCTCAATAGCCTGAATTAACCAAGCAGTCTTACCACAACCCTCAGGACCGTAAACAACGATAGGATATGCAGTACCTCTCTCAGCAAACTCGTAAACCTGTTTTAAAGCTCTATCTCTATCACAGAACTCGACCTCTAGACCTGGTGCGAACTTCAGTTTAACCCTCCTCAAATCCAACACTCTCCACATAATATATATGTAAAGAAAGTATTAAATCATATTTTAAATATGCTTAGCTAAAGTACTAACTATGAAGTACATACCTAAACCCGCTACAAATAATGCTAAGACTGAAATCACCATTTTCTGCTTAGGTATTATTACCTTACCGTACCTTGAAACTAAATACGATATTAATGTGTGGTATGTAATATCAGCTAGCCAATGACCTAAAGCCACCATGGTAATACATAAATATCCGGGCTAATTCATAACTCTAACATAGTTTTTAAGGTATCTTAAACTCTACAGAGTTAGAGTAGGATGAAGGTCTTAAAGAGTGATTTGAGGAGGGGTGTTGTAGTTGTTAGGGTTGAGGATGAGGATGACTTATGGGTACTTAAGAATGTAGTTAAGGTAGGTGATGTAGTAGTAGCTAATACTTTAAGGGATGTTAAAGTTGATGGTGAGGGTAAGAGGAGGTTACCTATGAAGTTAGCTGTTAAGGTTAAGAACATATACTTCCAACCATTTAGTAGTAGGTTGAGGATACATGGTGTAATTGTTGATGGGCCTGAGGAGTACGGTTTGAAGGGTTCTCATCATACATTCAATATTGATGTAGGTAATGAGGTTGAGATTATTAAGGAGTCTTGGAGTACTTCAGAACTTAAGAGGTTGGAGAAGGCTAGTGGTAGGGGTGTGAAGGCATTATTAGTTGCTGTTGATTTTGATGAAGTTGCTATAGCCTTACTATATGGTCAGGGTGTGAAGTACTTAATTGATAAGTCATTACCAGGTATTAGTAAGTTTAGTAAGGATGTAGGTGTTGAGTCTATAGTCAACACCGTAGTTGACTTAATACTTGAGGTGTTGGAGGGTGAGAAGGTGGATGTCGTAGTTGTTGGTAGTCCAGCATTTATTAAGGACTTAATAACTAGTAGGTTAAGTGGGTTAATCCATGTTAAGGTGATAAAGGATAGTGTCTCATGTGGTGGTAGGAGTGGTGTTGAGGAGTTGTTGAGGAGGGATAGTGTTAAGGAGTTACTACGTGATGTTAATGCTGTTGAAGCTGAGGAGATCTTCAACGAGTTTATGGAGTTACTCATTAAGGAACCTAATAAAGTAGCTTACAGTGTAAAAGATGTCGAACTTGCTGCTAAGGTCGGTGCTATATCTAAGTTACTACTTACTGAGGACTTACTAGGTGATGAGGTTGTTGAAGAGGTATTAAGTGTTGTTGAGGAAAAGGGTGGTGTTGTGAGAATTGTAGGTAGTGAGTTCCCAGTAAGTGATAGGCTTAAGGGTTTAGGCGGTATAATAGCTATACTACGTTATAATCTCGATACCCATAGTATTAAGAACGTTAGTAAAAATGATTAAACTGAGGTAGGAAAAAGTCCTTAATTTAGAATATCTTAATACCGAACCCGTAGTAAGCTGTTAGAGCTATTGCGAAGAGTACGTGGAATGCCCACATAGTCCATGAGATTATAGGCATCCATATAGGTGCTCTTAACTCCTTAGGAAGTAACTTCCTATCAATATACGTTAGTACAGGTATTAACCAGAGGCCGTAGAAGTGAACGATATTAGCAGCTATTAACAGTATTATTAATGGGGCTGCAGTCCACATAGCAAGGCATCCAAATATTAAATATACTGCTAAGAATGGGTAGTAGATCCTCCTAATATCACCTTTAGCCCACTTCCTAACACCTTCAGAGGTGTTCCATAAAACATCAGTTACCACCCTAGTTAGCCTATCAACAACACCTAACTGTGTTGAGTATAGTATGATGAATCCTACTGAAGCTATGAAGTAGTAACCCCAAGGACCTACTTTAGCTGCGAATTGATTAGATACATGTGCTGCAATACCCCAAGCAGGTAGTGTAGTACCTACAGGTACTAATGAAGCAACAATCATTGCAGGTAAGTACATACCGAATATACCACCTGTAAAGAATATTATCCATTGATCAAGATATGTTAACCTCTCCCAAACCTTCCAAGTCTTTAAATTCTCAGGTGTTAACTTAAATATAGCTCCTACAGGACTTAAAATAATTTTCTTACCACCTACAGCTGCAGGTATGAAACCAACTACAGAACCTGTACCGTAACCCTTATCCCTCCAATACCCGCTTGCCTCATGGTTAGCTGCTGCTGCATCACCTATATATGCGTACCAACCAGCGAATAGTAAGATATCAACTCCTTTAGGTATGTAACCAACACTAACCATACCTTTAGCAGCTTCAGTTAGTGTTTGTGGTGTTATGGTTAGTGGTGCTACTATAAATATTAACGATACTAGTATGAATATTACCATAGCCTTCTCAACGATTTCTAGAGTCGCTTCTATCCTACCACCTACAGATACAAAGAACGCACATAGCAGGAATAGGACTACACCAGTCCAACGAACTAACTCAGCCTCAGCAGCACCTGGAAGCCTACCTAAAACCATAGCTAATGCACCAGTAGCTGCTCCAGCAGCCCAACCAGGCCAGAACAACCTTAGGAATGTGAATATCATTCCTAAGGTACTCCAGAAGTTTTTAGGCGGTACTCTAGCTAGTAGTACGGGAATAGGTTCACCAGTCATTACAGTCATCCTAGCCCACCAACAGTTATATATTGTTTGTTGAATCATTCCTACCCATACTAACCAGAATAGTCCTAATCCGTAAGCTGCAGCTACTGATGGGCCCATCAACCATTCTCCAGAACCTATAGCCATACCTAATGGGATTGCTGCAGGTCCTAAAACCTTAGTAAATATATTACCCCAAGTAAGTTTAGGAAGTTTAAACACCTCCTCAGGAGTTGGTAACTTATCAATAACCCTAATAGGCTTAGTACCAAACATAACCATCTCTTCAGAGGAACTCATACAAACACCTTCATAAAATATAATCATAACATACTTATAAATTTTTTATTACAATATCATTGACCTATAGTTATTTTAGATGCTAACATAATTATGATAAATACGATAGATGTCGTAGATTAACATTATAGTTACTAACGCTGTGATTCATAACGTGTTTAAATATCTTAGGATTAGTGATAGGTATTTATACTGTTTCTACCTTAGTTTTAGGTTTTCTTAATTCCTAGGTAGAGTTCTGTGAAGTCTGGGTGGTTTAGTAGTTCTGATGCTTTACCACTATATCTTATAGTCCCACTTACTAGTAGGTATGCGTGATCACCTAGTTCGAGTGCTAGTTTAGCCATCTGTTCTACGATGAGTATTGTCAGTCCTAACTTATCTCTAAGGTCGACTACTTGTTTTAATACTTTCTTAGCTATTATAGGTGCTAAGTCAGTAGTTATCTCATCTAGTAGTATTAGCTTAGGCTTCCTCATTAACGCCATAGCTATAGCTAACATCCTCCTCTCACCACCGCTTAAAGTACCTGCCTTCCTATTAATGAATTTCTCAAGTATTGGGAAGAGGCTTAAGACCTCATCCATCCTATCCTTAACCTCAGACTTATCTAGTAGGTATGAGGCTAGTCTTAAGTTCTCACCTACTGTTAACTCAGTAAATACGTTACCCATCTGAGGTAGGTATGCAATACCCATCTTAGAGATCTTATGTGTAGGTAGTCTAGTTATGTCTACACCATCGTAAGTTATACTTCCGTCATAGATTGTAGCTATACCCATAATACTGTTGAGTAATGTGGTCTTACCAGCACCGTTAGGACCTACAACAACTGTAATACCCTTCTCCCTAACCTCTAGACTTACGTTGTATAGGACCTTAAGCTTCCCATACCCTGAGATTAAGTTCTTAACCTCTAGTAAAGCCATAATCACTCACCTATGTATATCTCAATAACTTTAGGATTCTTAACAACCTCGTTAGGTGTCCCCTCAACAACTACTGAACCTCTATCCATGACGTAGACATAGTCTACGTAGGGTAATGCTATATCAATTCTATGCTCTATCAGTAAGAATGTGACGTCGAACCTCTCCTTAAGACCCCTCACATAAGTTAATATCCTGTTAGCGTATGCTGGGTCGACACCACCTATGGGTTCGTCAAGAGCTATTAACTTAGCCCCCACAGCTAATGCCCTAGCTACCTCAAGCATCTTAAGCTGTGCTGCACCTAACTTATAAGCTGGTAAATCCCAAAACCTACTTAACCCGACAGCGTCCATGATCTTAAAAGCCTTCTCAATCATATCCTCCTCAACCCTAACCCACCTCCTCTTAACAACAGCTATTAGGGGGTTCTCACCAACACTATTCATAGCTGCTAACACGTTCTCTAGGACTGTTAACGATTGGAAAGGTATTGGGATCTGGAAAGTCCTAACAAAACCTAACTTATATACCTCATGAGGAGGTAAGCCAGTTATATCCCTCCCATCAAAGAATACCTTACCACTATCAGGTCTGTAAACACCTGTACATACGTTAACGAATGTCGTCTTACCAGCACCGTTAGGACCCATCAACATAGTTATACTGTTCTTCCTAACTGAAATACTAACCCTATTAACAGCTACTAAACCACCGAAGGATTTAGTGAGTTCCTTAGTCACTAAGATGTAGTCATCACTATTCATATCACCACCTAAGGAGGTTAAGGGAATAAAAATTTAAAATTTTTATGTTGAGTTTTAAATTAAAAACCTTTACTTATATAGAGGTACTCTCCACTCAATCTCATCAGTAGCTCCTTTCCAAACACCGACTAAGACCCACTCATACTTACCGTCCTTCTCGAGGATTGCCCATAACTCATAGTCTGAGAATGCCCTATCACCAGCCGCATTAAGCTTAAACCAACCACTAGCACCGAAGTAATTCTCAATTACTGTGGGTAGTATATCCTTAATCTTAGTAGCGTCATACTCATCCACAATATTTAGAGCTATAGCTACCGTCCATACAGCATCGTAGGTATTGTATGCGTAGGGTGCTGGAGTCCTACCTAAGGTCTTAACTATGTAGTCCTTAACATGCTCAAGCTTAGGTGAGTATGATGGTGCTGCGATAGTACTTACGAATTTAGTCTTAACTGAGAATGCAGCGCTCTCCTTAGTAGAGACTAGTAATGCGTTTTGAGCAGTACCATCACTACCAAACCACTTAACCTTACCTAGGATATCATACTTCCCAGCTGCTACGAATAGAGGTACTGCCTCCTCAAAACTTATTAGTAACACACCAACCTTATCCACACCATACTTACTGACTAAACCATTAACTATATCTGCTAATTTAGCGACTTCTACTGAGAATTCCTTAGCTCCTGGTTCAAACCTTATACCCTCAACAACACTACCCTCAACACCCTCCTTCTTAAGTATGTTTAAGAATGCTTTAACTGTAGCGTCCTTAAGTCCATCACCCCAAGCATCACCTCTCCATATAGGTACTACATACCTAACACCTGAGTTAAACATAACTCTAGCTATAGCAGGTCCTTGGACAGTATCGTCAGGACAGTACCTAAGTATGTAGTCTCCAGGGATTGCGAGTGCTGGTGATGTTGATGACGGACTGATAACTAATATCTTATTAGCGTCAACGTAAGACTTGATCTCCCTTACCTCAGCACTAGCCATAGGACCTATAATCACTTTAACACCTCTCCCATGCATGATCCTAACCTTATCTAGAGCTGTCTTAGGGTCTGTTGCTGAATCCTCAATCACTGGGACTAAATACCATGGCTTACCCATAGACTTCAACCAATCGTTAACCTCCTTAACAGCTAACTCGAAAGCAACTTTATTCTCCTCACCGAAGGAACTTAACTCACCGGTTAATGGCCATAATCCTCCGATAGGTATAGGACCGCTTAATCCTGCAGTAACTGCTGGTGTCACGGTAACTGTAGTAGTTACTGTTTGAGTGAGTGTCTGGGTAACTGTAGTAACTGCTCCGGAGGCTGTAACCGTGGTTGTGGTGGTGATTACTTTAGGAGGTGTTGATGCAGTCCCTACCCCATAACCAATACCTAAACCTACTATCAGTAACACTATAGCTACAACTAATAACCTCTGTGTTGGAGTCATATTATACACCTTATACTAATAAGGTACTTACTACTTAAAAATTTTACTATTTACTATTCAGTAATCAGTATAAGGTATTTAGGTACTGATTGAGAAGATCTTAAACGATATATTTATAACATCTGGTCATTAAGACATTAAGGTGGTCTAAGTGATACCTCCTATAGCTGTAGCTAAGGCTGTAGCGTATGCGGATAGTCTAGCTTTAATGGCTGCTGGGATTACGTTAATTTATATGTGTACTAAGACGTTCAACTTCGCACACGCATCATTTGTTACGTGGGGTTTCTACATAGCGTTTACGTTAACTTCATTATACGGTGGTTCACCATACTACTACTTACCAGTTGCTTTCATATTCGTTGGTTTATTAGGGGTTGTTGTTTACGTCTTAGTTATAGGTCCTTTAATGAGGAGGGGTGCATCACCTACGACGCTTATGATGTCTACCTTAGGTGTTGACTTAGTACTACTATCATTTATTCAGATGTTTACTGATTACTTAACTAGGGTTTTTAAATTATATGCTAGGAAGATAGTTCTTGAGGTATATGATTTTGATGTCTTCGGTCTTCCAGGGGTAACATTCATATCGTTAGTAGTTGTGGTTTTCATAATATCAGCTCTACACATATTCTTAGTTAGGACTAAGTTCGGTACTGCTATGAGGGCAACTATTGAGAACCCTAACCTAGCTAGTGTATTAGGTATTAACCCAGATGTGGTCTACCTAACTTCATGGTTTTTAGGTGGTGGTTTAGCTGGTTTAGCCGGTGCTATAGCATCAATAACAATTACTGGAGACCCTACAGTAGGTTCTAGGATTGTAGTATCTATGTTTGCCTCAAGTATTGTTGGGGGTCTATACAGTATTTACGGTAGTGTATTAGGTGGTTTACTAATAGGTCTTACTGAGTACTTAGGTATAATGGTGTTAGCCATACAATTAGGTGGTTGGGTAGCTGTTTACAGACCTGTAATCCCGCTCATAGCGTTAGCTACGACATTACTAGTGTACCCTAAGGGTTTAGGCGGGATTAACTGGTCTAGAATTACTGTTAGGTTTAAGTCATTGGTAGGTGGTAGTTGATGGAGTTAATACCACCTGTAATACTATACATCCTCGTAGACTTCAGCATCTATTTGATAGTGACTTTAAGTCTTAACTTAGAGGTCGGTTATGCTGGGTTACCACAGTTTGGTAGGGTGTTAGCAGTCCTTACAGGTGCTTTAGTTGCTGGTGCGATACCTGGTAGGCTATTAGCTTTAATGTATGGACTACCGTACGGTCCTGAATACGCGTTCTACGAATACAACTATAAGGTTGTTGATACGTTAAACACTATACTTGAGAAGAACCCACTACTCTCTGTAACCATATTCATCTTCACATTAGTCCTAGCTATGGTGTTAGGTGCTGTCATAGGCTACCTAACATCTAAACCTGCTATTAGGTTGAGGGAGGCTTACCTAGGTATTACGTTACTAGCTATGGGTGATGTACTTATGTTGATAACGTACTACTACACACCAATTATCGGAGGTACTACAGGTGTTTCAGTAGTAGATCCTTTTAGATGGACTGGTGGGGCTAGGTTCTACGTAGCTACATTTACTTTATTAGGTATTGCGTTACTGACCTTCCTACTGATTGAGAGGTTGACTAAATCACCTTATGGTAGGGTGTTAAGGGCTATGAGGGATTCAGAACTAGCTATTACTGTCTACGGTAGGGATATAGTTAAGTTGAGGACTTATACGTTAATGGTTGGTGCAGCTATAGCTTCCTTAGGAGGTGCTCTCTACACATTCTACACAGGTAGCTGTATAGCGAGTACATACACTAGAGTTACCTGGACTTTCTGGCCGTGGGCATTCATGATGTTAGGAGGTACTGGGAATAACCTAGGTGTAATGTTTGGAGTCCTAGTATTCGTTATTGTTAAGACTTTAATAGTCATGTATAGAGGCCTACTAGCACCTTACGTACCCTTCGACCCAGTATGGCTTGAGTACACATTCGTAGGTATGGCTATAGTGTTAATAGCTATATTCAGACCTCAAGGTCTAATACCTGAAAAACCAATATTCACAATACCTAGGAAGAAGATTGAAGAACTGATTAAGGCTTAGAATTAAGGGAGCCTACTACATTAGCATCATCCAGACATCTTAATTATAAAAGTATTTTGATTTACTATTAGTAGGTCTTAAAATAACGTTTAATCTATAGGTCACGGAAGTACTTTTAAGGATTGATTATTACCGCTTTATAAGGTGTCTATAGTGTCTGTGGGTTTGAGATATTGGGTGGTACTACCTAACATATCATCTAGAAATAGAGCACTTAAGGAATTAGGTTTACAGGGATTAACAGGTGATTTAAATGAGTGAGGAGGTAACTACTGAGGTATTTGAACTACCCCCACCTCCTAAGACATTTACCGAACATATTAGAGCTATAGGGCCTGGAGTGATATTAGCTTCTCTATCTATAGGTGCTGGTGAGTGGTACTTATTCCCAGCCGCAATACTAGCATACGGTCCGAACATCATGTGGACAGCCGCTATCGGCTGTATCGTACAGGCTGTACTAGGTTCACAGTCGATTAAATACACACTCTACTCTGGACAACCAATACATCACGCATACCTAAGACTTGGTAAGCCTATAGTCTGGGCTTGGGTGTGGGCTTTACTTATCTTCATACCGGTGATATGGCCTGGATGGGCTGCTGCCTCAGCTACAGCTATAGTTGCTCTTCAGTTAGGTAGGCTTCCAGGACCTACAGATTCAAACCTAGTCTTAATGTGGGGTGTGGTCTTACTAGTAATATCCTTACTGATACTACATGTTGGTGGGAAGGTACAGAAGACTTTAGAACTTATTAACTGGCCTATAGTGGTCATGATAGTAGTTTTAGTAGCTGTTGGTGTGATAGCAGGAGCTCCTGCATGGGCTTGGGCTGATATAGTTAAGGGTATCTTCACACCGTACATGCCCTTAGGTAGGAATGCTGATTGGTTCGTTATGGCTGCAGCTATAGCATACATACCAGCAGGCTTCGGCTTCAACTTAATGTTATCTAGTTATGCTAGGGATAAGGGGTGGGGTATGGCGTATAGGGTAGGTTATATATCTACTTTAGTAGGTGGTAGGAAGGTGAGGATAGAGACTGAGGCGGTACCGTTCAATATGAGGGATGGGGAAGCCCTTAAACGTTGGATGGGTTGGGTGAATGTAGCTAGGATAGATTCGTGGATAGTGATGTCATTCATAACGTTCTTAACAGTACTTATGACTAGTGTCTTAACCTACGGCTTACTCGCTCCTAGAGGTTTAAAACTTGGTGGTTGGGCTGTAGCATCAGCTCAAGCTCTAGCACTATCTGAGGTGTTAGGCCCTATAGCTTGGTTCATAGTCTTATTCGCTGGTTTCTGGATGCTTCTAGGTACTCAATTCGGTTTAATGGACTCTACAAGT
>Ga0207433_10004097_pt1 | contig 27124 bp, 20 predicted proteins | sample YelNatPaOPGAMG01_FD_187559 | JGI IMG/M metagenome (GOLD analysis project Ga0207433, IMG submission 187559) | Hot spring thermophilic microbial communities from Obsidian Pool, Yellowstone National Park, USA - OP-RAMG-01 (SPAdes) (version 3) | ecosystem: Environmental > Aquatic > Thermal springs... | reverse complement strand
TTGTAGATTATTGGTTTGGAGTATTCTACGAAGAACTAAGGGCGCTTGGCTTCCTAGAAAATTCAATCATAGTAGTTCTTGCAGACCATGGTCACCCTTTGGCAGATCATGGAAAATTCTTAAAAGGAGGAGATAGACTATACAATGAGCTACTAAAAGTTCCATTTATGGTTAGATTACCTGGAGGAGAAAAAGCAAGAGAGACTAAAGCAATAGTACAATTTCCAGATCTTCTTCCAACAATACTTGAACTCATCGGCTTAGGAAATGATGTAGCTTCAATGCATGGGCGAAGTTTCTTACCAGTGCTACTTAATCAAACAGACGAACATCGCAAGTATGCAATCTCAGGCTACTATGAAGCTGTTGACAGATGCGTTCGTGACCAAGAGTGGAGCTATATACAAAGACCAGAAGGACAACCTGATGAGCTTTACAATTTAGTAGAAGATCCAAAAGAAACGAAAAATGTAATAGACGAAAATCCGAATGAAGCTAAAAGACTAGCCTTAGCATTTGGAGCATACTTCAAGAAAGTTGAAAGCAAAGTTGTTAAGGGAATTCAAGGGAAGTATGAGCTTTCTTAAAAAGAGCCAATTAAAAAGTTAGAACAACAAACTCAACTATCAACAGTAGTCTTATTTACAATGTTTGAAACTAACTTCACCCTTTGGATGTCTCCGTCTGGTGGAACTTGGTCTGCAACGCCTATGATAAACTTATGATCCTTTTTGCAAAGATCGAGTATTTCCTTTAACAAATTCATTAATAGGTCAGGCTTATAAGCTGAGCTAAAAAATATTCCAGGCAAACCACCCCAAAGAATGATGTTATCTCCAGCAACTTTTCTTAGTTCACTTACTTTCAAGTCTCCGGCAGGATAAGGAGTTAGAGATTGAGCGCAGTCTATCCCGGTGGAAGCTAACAATGGAAGCAATCCTCTAAGTTTTCCATCTATGTGCAAGTATATGAATTTTTTAGCTCTATGAAGCATACTTACTCTTTTAGTGTAATAATCTTTGTAGTACTCTTCAAAATATTTTGGGCTTATTACATCACTGGAAAGGTTTTCTCCAAAGTAAACAAACCTTGCGGGTGATTCTACAATGAATTCATAGATTGGATCATCAGAAGAATACATGACTTCTAAAACTTCTCTTAAGCTTTCTTTATTACGCCATTCTAAGATAAAAGTATTGTATGCTCCAGCCCATTCAACTACTAGCCTTTGAAAAGGAGTTCTAGGTGGAAGCGAAGCAACTATTCCCCATCCTTTCCACAAATTAATTAAGAATTCTTGTCTTTTAAAAACTTCAGCATTTTTTGTGTACTCTATATCTTGGTATATAAATTTCAATAACTTTAAGTCTTTTTCATTATTTATGGGGTACCTCAACGTTGCAGTACTAAAAGAAATAAAAGAACGTTTATCTACTTTTCTTAGTTCACCATATGGTGTGTAGTAAACAGTTGTTCTAATGGTTCCATCTTTTGCTTCTTCTTCAAAAACTTTTACATGCACGTTCTTAAAAACCGTACTGTGAACTGGAAGATAAAGCTCTTCGTGAGCTCCACATCCTAAGTCTTTGTAAAGTAATAACTTACCTTCATCGTTTAAGTACTTTTGTGGAAGTGTCTTCTTTTTTAATTCAGCAGAATACCAGTAAGTTAAATCGGCAAAAAAAGGAATCGCACTTGGTCTTTTGCCTTTAAAAACATCAAGTATACGTGCTTCCGGTAACAACGCAGAGTTTTTGTCCATAGAAGCTTTCATCTTCCTTACATTAAGAAACTTACTTAAAAAGCTTTGAATGTAATTCTATGTTTGACTGGTGTTACTAAGTTTATGTTTAATGTAAACCCTTTCTTGTCCAGTTTGTCCCAAGGATTGTAGCCACGCCACCATTCTTCAACGTTATGTTCTAAAGAATGCCCGCCACTTATAAGGACTCCTTGACCTCCATTTTTATCCTTAACTGTTGCATATTTTTGTACAAATGGAATGCCTCTATCTTTCATTTTCTTAAGGTTTATTTTTTGTTGCCCAATTACGAGAGTACCTTCGTCTTTGAGTTTAATGTCTATTCGTAACACAACATTGTCTTCACCAGTTGTATTTATGTCCATCATAACCTTATTAGTAAGGTGTACTAGTTTTACATTGATTAAGAAATTTGTCCTGAGTTGATATTCTCTATTACCTGCTTGAACAATTTTTCCAAAGTAATTATCTTTAAGTATAAATGTTTTATCATTAAGTCTTGTTATTCGAGGAGGGTTGAAATACCTCCAACCCCATAAGTTATACCTTATTTTTGTACTTATCACTCCGATATTCCCTACTCTAAATGAGAAGAAGTTGTCGAAGTTGTCAGCCATAACTGTAATACTCAGGTTTTTGTTTCTTATTCTAACTAGTTTAGAAATTGGAAAGAAAGCAACGTAAGAACTAGGCAACGGAGTAGAACTTAGAGAGAATAGTTCTTCGAATTCATGTTTATGTTCATAACCAATAGGAGTATTTCTTCTTAAGTTTAGATCTATTATCCATTTAGCCATACTAGAGTACAATCCATTTTTATCAATAAGAGCCATCTTTTTGTAGACTTTGTACCAAAGTGGTGAAAGCAACATTTCATTTGCTCTGTCCTGCCTCCTTGAAAAATCTGTGACAATACAACCATTGGGATGAACATTATAGATCATAAAATCTAGATTTTTTCTAACAAAGTTTAACAAGTGAGGTTTTTTCCAAAAATTGCTTATATCTATAAGTGCATCATTGCTTATAGCACTGTATATTCCACTTTTCTCATAATAGTACATGCCTTCATCGTTAACATCAATTCCATCCGATAAGAAATCTTCAGCTACTAATCGTAATTCCTCGTTAGGGAATATCGAATTCACTGCGCCTAAGGCTGCTACGACAACCCATCTATGGTTTGGTGTGTGTACTTCGCCTAGTTTTAAGCCGTTGGCACCTTTTTTAATGAATTTTTCTAGATTTTGCTTAAGAAGTTTCGTTTCCTTGCTCTCGCAGGATTGCAATAATTTATACGCTTCGCAAATCGGTCTAATTGCAAAAGCTAGATCTGGCACTGAGTGTACGTTAGAAAAAGGTAGGTCAATGGTACCATCCTTCCTTTGAGATCTTAATATGTAGTACGAAGCTGCTTCAGTTCTCTTAAGTATATTTTTTGAGTTATAAAAACTTGAGTCTTTAAAGTAGTAGGCAACTAGAAGATTATAAATAAGCCCACATGTAGATCCTGGGTCCATTCGCAGAATGTTAGAATTCCAGTATCCACCAAAGTCTTTACTTCTTTTATTCATAATTTGATTTTTTATGTACGATGCGACTGACTTATCCATAAAAGTGGTATTCTTATTATATATTTCACTTACGTTCAATTCAACCATCAACAATTATAGCTCTTTATTAAGTCTTGGGTTAAGTGTTTCTTCTAGCCCGTTTAAAAGTAAAACAAAACCAGTTTGTAGAAAAATGATGCACATGATTGGAGAGAATAGATAAAGCCATGCTTTAGGAAATAGAAGCGCTCCTTGAGCAAGAGCTATATTTATCATTACTCCCCAATTTATAGACGAAAATGGCAATAAACCTAAAAAGTATAAGCTTACCTGAGTATACACTCCATTAATTATAGCCATGATCAAATTCATTAGTACATAAGGTAATAAGTTTGGAACAATTTCGCTCATGAGTATATGACGCTCCTTTAGTCCAAGGCATCTTGCTGCTTCTATGAAAGGACGAGTTTTTATGGATAAAACTTGAGACCTAATCGTCCGAGCCAATCCAGGCCATCCAACCGAACTAATAATAAGGGCTACTTCTACTGGAGAGATTGCTCTACGAATCATTGCAGCTATTATCATGAGTAAAGGAAAACTTGGAATAACTAGAAGCACATCCATTGCCCCTACGAGAAACGCATCAAATAATCCACCGATATAAGCAGAAGATACGCCCACTACGAGCGCTAGAAGTGTCGTGAAAAAACCAGTTAAAAATGCTACAATGAGAACATCGGATGATCCATATATCAATTCTCCAAGTGTATCTCTTCCACCGAAATCTGTTCCTAGTGGGTGTTCTAAAGATGGTGGCAAATACCTGTTTTCTGGATGGTACGAAGAGTCAAAAGGATAAAGAAGCCTTCCAATGGTAGCCATAAGTACAAACATTAGTACGATGAACGCACCGAGGAAGGAAGTCTTATTTTTAACGAAGACTTTTAAGAAAGAATTTAAGCGTCTTATTTTAGCACTCATTGTTTTTTCACTCCAAAGTTATTCTTGGATCTAGCTTGCTGTAAAGAAGGTCAGCTATGAAGTTTGAAACTACGACTGAAAAGGTAATTATAAGAAAACAACCTGAGGTTAGAGGGTAATCCCTATAAGTTATGCTCATATTAAGAAAACGCCCTATTCCAGGATAAGAGAACGTATTCTCTATAAGAACGGAGCCACCAAAGATGTACCCAAACAATATTGCAAGTCTTGTAAATAATGGAAGAATTGCATTTCTTCCAACATAGGTTATTGCTATTCTTCTATCTTTTAGTCCTCTAGCCTCAGCAGCAGTTACGTAATACTCTCCGAGTACGGAAAGCGTACTACTTTTCATGGTTAAAATCCAGCCACCAACGCTAGTAAGGAAGTATGCTAGTATGGGAAGAGTGGCGTAGTAAAGAACACTTTTAATGAACTCTATATTCCATCCAGGAGTTACCCAAGGACTATATGCGCCCATAGATGGAAACATTTTAAGTTGTAATGCAAAGAGAAAGATTAAGAAGAATGCAACTATGTATTGTGGAATAGACGTAAACACCGAAGACCACAGAGAAACAAATTTGTCAATTACGCCTCCTCGCTTGTACGCTATGAACATTCCAGCAATCACTCCAACAATAAAGCTTAATATTAAGGAAATAGATACAACAAAAAGGGTCCAAGGAAGCGCATAACCTAGAATTACAGTAACACTTTGGCCAAAGTATATTGATCTGCCGAGGTTTCCTTTTATTGCTTCAAGCAAGAAGTTAATGTATTGTTTGTATAAAGGCTCATTTGGAACGAATGGTAAAAGAGAAGCAGCCATCTTTACAGCAGCATCGTAAGGGTATCCCTGTAGTAGTAAGTCCTGAATGTACAGATCTACCGGGTTACCTGGAACTAGACGGATCAAAACAAAATCTATAGAAGTAGCAATGACTACAGTACTAAACAGCAGTATAATTCTACGAAATATCCAGCGCATTCTTAACAAGAAAAATAAAAAAAGAATTTTATAAACTTTTCCTTTGTTACTGTCTACTTCTTACTCTTCTTAAGAAAGTAATAAGCTCCAGCTACAACTACTATTACGACTATTAGTCCACCGATGTAGAGTTCATATGGAACTCTAGAGAAGACAGCTCTAACCACGTGAGGCTTATCAATTGTTATTGTAAGTGTTGTAGAAGTTCCAGCGTCTGTTCCATCTACGACCCACTTTTCAAATGCATATCCACTTGCAGGAGTGGCAGTAATGGTTATCTTGTCGCCCTTAGCATAGTAATACGTTCCTGGAGTTAAACTTAATGTTCCTCCACCAGAAGGATTGACTTCAATCTGAAGAGACAACTTTGGCTTTATCAAGTTAAACCTGAATAGATATGATAAACCATGAAGCTCATAACTACCAAGACCAGACCAGTAGGTGTAATCCGTTGGGAAAACAAATTTATCCTTATTTAGATATACAATTACTGGTGGAGTAGCAATATTAATTACTGGAAGTTGGTCTCCAGCAACATATGATAATGTCGCATAAATATTGTATAACTCAGAGAGGGTCAACGATGCAGGGTATAAGTTTATGTTTCTTGCTAACTGCGTTACATTTATAGGTTTGTCGCTCCATGGAACTTTTTGCATTTGTGGTAAACCATGTCCAGGGTACAGTGCTATATATTTGTTAAATATCTCATCAAACATAAAAGAAGCACTACCTGTAGCCCATGCAAAAAAATCATATTGACCCTGATAGAATGGACCTCTTGGATCTGTTGCAACACCACTTTCAACCTGTCTTACTGTTACTTTTATTCCCACTTTTGCAAGTTGGCTAGCTATATCTTCGCAGGCTTGCGGAGATAGCCAACCAGAAGTCAGAAGCTCAAAAGATAACTTTGTTCCATTTGGTGTAACGTAGATACCATCTGAACCTTTAGTAAACCCTAATCCCTTTAATAGGTCTTCTGCTTTCTTAGGATCATAGTTATACTTAAACTTAGAAAGGTATGTATCAATAAAACTTTGGTTAAAGTAGGTTGAAAGGCGCGCACCACCAAAAGTTATCCAACCAATCTGATATGGTTCTGTAACAGGACCAGCAGGATATTGTACCCATGCTACTTCTGTTCTGTTAATAGCATAGGCTATTGCTTTTCTCACTTCTGGTAAACTTAGTGGGTATCTCCTAGAATTAATATAGAAGCAGGCCCCAACTGGTCTTGAAATTGTAGTGGTCCAAGCAAAGGAAGAAGATCTAATTGCATTTGCAAGCTCGGGAGCTGGAGAGAGTAACCAACTATAATCTATATCTCCTTTAAGCAAGTCTTGATTTTGTACATCAGCCGAAGTATATCTTATTAACCAAATTTGATCTATCGGCGGGGACCCTCTCCAATAACCGTCATATTTTTCGAGTACAATCATCTGATCTGAAATAGTTTTTATCTTATAAGGACCTGCACCAATGAGAGTGGTAGGTTTATAGTTTAAAAGAGCACTCTTTATATCTAAGAAAGGACGATCGTCTCTGAATATATCATTGCCTTGTTTTATTAGTTCTATGACTTTGTCTGAAAAGTTACCGAACTGCGTATAAGACAGAATATTCCAGTGCCAAAGTATGTAAAAAACAGGATAGTCTGTTTTTTCGCTAAAGATGAACTTTATTGTGTAGTTATCAATTGTCTCGAAACTTTTTATGTAGTAAAAAATTCTATCCTTAAGAAGATAAGGACCTGAATAAAACGACGCAAGTACATCCTTTACGGTTAATTCATGCCCATCTTGAAACTTTACTCCTTTTCTTAATTTTACTGTAAAGGAAAGATAATCGCTAGCAAGAGTCCAATTTTCTGCGAGATCGGGTATATAGGTATTATTAGTCGGAAAGTAGTGTGTTAACATTCCGCAAACCCAATCTTGTATAGGTATATTACCTGGTGCAAAGAGGTTAAAATGACCTACTGGTGGCGGGTTATATCCAAAAGGTCTTTTCCAAACAGTAACGGTTTCTTGTTGGCCGTTTGTTATGTAGAGCGCTTCAGGAGCTAAGATCAACGCGAGAATTAGATTTACGAAAATTACTAAGACTATTTTTCTGGTGATTTCTTTCATTTTTTCACCATCCCTATTAAAGTGCAGAGAATCTTATAAACTTTACGTATAAGTAATTTATGAAAATATATTTTATAAGTATTATTTTTTATAAATTAAGTTACCTTATGATTAAAATCTTCAGGCTTTACTTTATTACTTGTAACGTCTCGAGACAAAAGGACTTATATGCTACATAATATTTTTTCTAGCTTCTTCAATAAAAGTACTAAGATTCCCCACTGCAGATCTCGAGATTTCTGTTACTGCAGTTTAGGTTATTTTTATGGTAAAATAGGTTACTTCTCTACGCGCTGCTATTGGAACTTTCACAGAACCATTGGCACCTGGAAGGATAGAGCTCGAATGATTAGCAACAGTAGCTTGAGTAGATTTTCCATTAAGCCCAGCAATTAATACAAATCCTTCTTCACCCGGTGGTCTAAGGAGTTTACCGCTTAGTTCCTGTTTTTTCTCATTCCATTTCACATTTTGTAGTTCTAAACCTCCACTTGCATGAAAGCTTGTGCCAACAATCCAAGGATGCGGACGGACCTCACGGACTACCAACAACTTCACAGATGGACCAAAGAATGCTACTTGGAGTATTCCTTGTCGTGCGCTCCAGAGTAAAGTCCTAGCATCTCCTGGGTGGACGTAGCTCTTTGGTGCTTCGTAAAAACCAGGAACCTCGCCTAAGAATTGGCCAGACCAGAACTCATAGACCCAGTAACGCTTATTCGGGTTCAAGCCTAAACGTTCCCACTCAAGTTTAAATCTCGTAATTGGAGTTTCTTGCTTTCCAGGTTTAGACATTGACGGCTCCCACGCAAACAATCCCACTAGAATCCACTTATCCCACGTAGTCTCTATAGGTATGTACCACACACTTGAACCTTCCTGCTCAGAACATTCTATCGGTTTCTCTAGGCCACTACTGCTCATGTCGTTGTAAGATAATTGCTCTACGACCAGCGGTTCAAAAAGATCTAGTGGTTTAGCTGACTTATTAAGCGGCGGTAAAATAGACAATAAAACTTGCCATCGGTCTTCTGGTAGTGTAGTAAGATCGTCACTGACGACTACTTCTCCTCCTGATAAGAATGTAGCTGTAGCGCGAATTCGTGCCTCCTCTATGGTACCGGGCAATCCTACACAAAGACATGATGGTTCGATTAAGCCTAATCGGTGATTTTTCCATAGATGGCATGCAACGGAGGTGTAATTTTCCTTCATGAACGACCAAGGTAAGTAACCAGTATTGCCTGAATCCTTACAAGTATAAAGCATGTCGGAGTATCCTACGCCGCAAACTTCATATGGGTTACAGCTAAGAACAATACATCGGGGCTCTATCGTTCTTATAGCTTTAGTAATTATTTTATACCCTATTCGTACCGCTTCTGTGCCTCCGCCAGCTACTATTCTTGGGTTATGTCGGTTACGTAAAGGAGGACTACATGGAACTCCAGTAAAGTCGAGTTTGTAGTACTTAACTCCCTTGAGAGCTAATGTTCTAATTTTTTCACGAAGGTATTCTTGCGCTTCTGGATGCGTTAAATCAAAAGCATAAACTTTACCATGAGGTTTCCAAAACCATGTTGAGTTAGGTTTTGGCTTTTCTTCGTTACTGCCTAAAAGCCACTCAGGATGCTCGTGGGTTATGGGATCAAACTCGCTTATGATAAAGGGTGCAACCCAGATACCAAGATTGAAACCAAATTTCGTTAACTCTTTTGAAAGCCACTTCAGACCATGAGGGAATTGCTCATTCTCTTCGTAGGAGCTGGGTAGATATTCTTTTTCCCACCCATAGTCTACTTGGATGCAGCTTAAACCTAGGGACTTAAGACGGTGAGTAGCCACTTTAGCATTTGCTAGGACCTTTTCTTCTGAAATGCTCAAACGGTAGGGGTACCAGCTACACCAACTAACCGGAGGCTTCTCTAAAGGTTTGAGGTGATGCTTTTCCTTAATCAGATCGCCGAATTTCTCAAGTAAGCACCAAGGATCTTGTCCTATCATGAAGATCACGTCTTCCAGAGGGAGTGTTTGATTCGAATCTATTAGGAGATCGCCACCATCGAAACCTGTGACCCACTCTGTAACACCCATAGTTGAGTTATAACTAACCTTAACTGTACCTAACCACCGCTCAAAGGTCATGTATCCAACAAGCAAAGCCATATGATCTATTGGGTTATAAATTTCCCAGCAGGTTTGAGATATTCCAGATGCTTCTATTAAAGGTCGAACTTGCCCCCAGTAACCTCCATCTTCATATACCTTCGATTTCTCTTGTTCCGTTCCAAACATTTGTTTCTTAGAACGTTTCAGCTTCAGCAATGACACACAATTAAGAGTTAGACTTTTCTCAGAGAGATTATTAAGTTCGCTATGGAGGTGTAACCATCCTTCTGGAGAGAAAATGAAGTTTTGGATTAAGTGAATGGCAGGCTTCGAGAACACCCAAGTAATATTAAGTATTTCTTTAGTAGATGCTTCCTTTATATCGACTCTCTCTGGGCTACAGTTGTTGTCGTTTACCCTGATTTCACAGGTTAATGGATCCAGTTGCAAAGCGGGCCATAGTGGAGAAGTAATTCCTAGAGATAGCTTCTTTTCTTCGATTTGAACTTTGAATAGTTCACCTGAAAAGTCAAACTTCACTTTAATGCTTCCAATTTATTTTGATTTGTTCTTAATTTAAATCTTTCTTCACTATACTAGTGCTCTGTTAACTTAAGGTTTTTCTAGGCCAAGGATTACCTTTTTCTTATGCTCAAAGTATTCGAACTAAACTTTAGGAGGCAGAGAACTAACTTTTCTTTAGTTCTCTACGCTCTTTACTTGGTAACCCTTGGCCTAAGTTATAGAAAAACTTCAAACGCTATTAAAGTTTTCGTTGAAAGAAGCCACGTGACAATTTGGAAATGGGTTCAAAGAGTTCATGGATTTAGGAAGATATTCAAAGTTAATTGTAGAGTTTCAGTTTTTCTAGTAGATGAAACAGCTGTAAAAGTTGCGGAAAGCTAGCATGGGTTTGGGTAGCTTACGAACCATACTCTAAGAAAATACTTGGATTTTGGCTTTCTAGGACTAGAAATTCCTATGAAGCTGAGCTTTTCCTAAGAAGCTTAGTTAAGCTACATGGAAAACATCCTGTTTATACTGATGGTGCTCTTTTCTACATAGAAGCATGTAGAAGTTTAAGTCTTGTTCATAGAACTTATGAATTTGGAGATTGGTTCTTCGAAGTAATAGAAAGAGAAATACAGGTCTTAAAGGATAGAACTGAAAACTTCGATGATTACTTTCCTTGCAATAAGAAAGTTTGCAGACTTGATCACGTTTGGAAATGGCTTAACTTGTTTCACTTGTTTAGCCAAGAAGAAGTAATTAAAATAGTTCAAAAGCTTAGAGGGATGGTAGTATGAAGCTTAAGTTAACAGAGCACTATACTAGAGACTGTTAACTTAAGGCTTTAAGCTCATTCTTACATAGATAATACTTTAAGTCACAACAGTGTGCATAAATAACTTTATTTGTTTTTCTCAAATAGAAAACTTCTAAAAATAAGTTTTAACTTTTAAAGAAATTATAGTTATTTTTTGATCCTTCAAATGAGAACTTAAGTTCTTATGTAGTAAAGTAAGAGGTAGATAATTGTCGAAACAACATTCTTATGTTAAATAAGGTGCTCATAAGATACTGTATACTCAAGAATAATTAACATAACAGATTAATAAACCAAGAAACAATTGAGTTTTTTCTCTCTTACCTTTTGTTAATCATACAGGTGACAGGCAACTTCTCTATCGTCTACCAGCCTTAGTAAGGGCGCTTCATTATTACAAATTTCCCGTACGTATGAGCATCTACTAGCAAACTTACAGCCTTTAAAGTTTATCCTAGGTTGAGTTAAGTCTAAGCTTCTTAATGAAGGAACTTCAGAGGCCTTTGCTTTTACTGGATCGGGAATAGGGACTGAAGCTATCAAAGCCTTAGTATATGGGTGCATCGGTTTTTGTATTACTGAATCGCCTTCTCCAAGCTCAACTATATTTCCTAAGTACATTACGGCAACTTTTCCACCACCTTTCTTAATGAAGTATCTTGCTATTCCAAAATCATGAGTTATAAAAAGAAAAGACGTTCCAAGCTTATTTTTTAAGTTAAGAAGTAAATCTACAATTTCTACTCTTAGAGAAGCATCAAGCATTGAAACAGCTTCATCAGCAACTATAAGCTCAGGATTAATGGAGATAGCTCTGGCTATAGCTACCCTCTGCATTTGTCCACCACTCATTCTTGAAGGATATCTATTCATGAAATCAGAAGGAGGAACTAATCCAACTAACGAAAGGAGTTCAGAGACTCTTTTTTGTACGTCTTGAGAGCTTTTTGCAAGATTATACTGTATCAAAGGGGGAGAAAGAGTTTGAAAAATAGTTCTCATTGGATTGAGTGAGGAGTATGGATCTTGGTGAATGATTTGCGCATTTCTTCTAAAATTTTTCCATTCTTCTTTTGTCATCTTCCATATGTCTTTACCTTTGTAAAGCACAGTTCCAAAATCAGGCTTCATTAAACCTAAGACAATTTTTCCCAACGTACTTTTACCCGATCCACTTTCTCCAACTATTACAAGATCTCTACCTTTTTCAATATTTATGGATACATTTTCAACAGCAACTAACTTTTCTTTCTTAGTTTTTGTTTTTACTTCAAAAATTTTAGTTACATTTTTTGTTTCTAATAAAGTTTCACTCATAAAGAAAGCACCTCACAAAATGACCAGGCTTTACTTCTTTAAGAGGAGGAGTGTTTTCCATACATTTTTGCATTTTAAAAGGACACCTTGGGTGAAATTTACATCCAGTAGGTGGATTTACAGGATCTGGAACAGGCCCAGGAATTGCCTTTATCTTGTCCAAGTCAGAATGGATACTTGGAACAGATTCTAGTAAAGCCATTGTGTATGGGTGAAGTGGATTTAAATATACGTCTTCTGTAGTTCCAACTTCGACTATATTTCCTAGATACATTACTGCAACTCTATCAGATACTTCAGCCATGGATGCTACTTCATGTGTTATGAAAAGCATTGTCAGGTTGAACTTATTTTTCATATCTCGCAATAGTTTTATAAAAATTTTCTGTGTTAATGTATCCAGAGCCGAAGTTGGTTCATCGAGTATCACTAGTTTTGGCTTTAAAATAAGAGAAAGTGCTGCAATCACCCTCTGTTTCATACCTCCACTAAGTTCATGAGGATATTTTTCAAAGACTACACTTGGATCTAACATTACCATGCTTAATAGTGCTGACCCATTCGACAGTATCTCACTTTTAGAAATTCTCTCGTGAGCTTCAACGGTATCTATAAAATGAGTAGAAACTTTAAGTACAGGGTTCAAGGAACTGAACGCGCCTTGAAATACAAGTGCTACTTCTTTCCATCTATACTTTCTTAATTCACTTTTTTGCATTTTCAGAACATCTTTTCCATTAAAAAGGATCTGGCCTGATTTGATGTATCCATTTAGGTCAACTATTTTTAATATTGCGTGTGCAAGAACTGATTTTCCACATCCGCTTTCGCCTAGCAACCCTAAGATTTCACCCTCGTACACATCGATGCTAAGGTCATCCACTGCTCTAAGTATGCCTCTTGGAACTCTGAACTCAACAGTTAAGTTTCGTATACTCAGTAAAGGTCTAAGCTGCATAGCTTGTCTTCTTTTAACTAAGAGAGAAATATTTAAATATTTTTTGTAGTCCAACATAAAGAGGACCTAAAGTGAACCCAGAAATCGGCAGGATTGCACTCAACATAGGAATTTTAGTATTGTTACTTTCGATTTTTTCATTAATGATCGTAAAGAGAGATAGCGCTGAATTTATAGTAGATGTTATAGTCATAATTATTACAATTACTTTCATTGTTCTTTTAGTTTATGATGTAAAAAGACAAGTGAAAGAAGAATTACTTCGTTAACTTAAGTTTTATGAAATGAACTAAGATCTATATGTCGTGTTAAGCTGTTTTTCTTTAACATTCGTAACCGTCCTCCATTAGCTAAGAAATGAAGTTCTGAATTAACTTTAAAGGACCTTAAGTTATAATATGTAGGCAAAAACTAATAAGAATTTAGACACGTTGTACACATATACTAATAGTGACGCATACGAGCTAATGTCCAATGCTACTGTTGTAGATGAAAAGGAAAGATCGTAATGATAGCTAAACTTGAGATATAACTTATGTGAATAGTAGAAGGAGTTAATCAAAAAATGGAAGATAAATGACTCAACTTAAGATTATACTAGCTACATTTCCTTCGAAGCTTGGTACTTCTAAAAATAAAGAGTTTACTTTAATTTTAAAATTCAATTCGCGTTCTTCTTCGAATGTGTATATTTTTGCTATTAGTTTTTTATCTGTAATTTTTATTAGTGATTTATCAACTTCTATTGTAAATGGTTCTTTCTTCCTTCTATAGTCTAGTATATTAATGAGTAGGGTGCTGCTATCAGAGCTTTTAAAAGCTTTCAAAATTACTTTTTCACAAAAACATCTAACTCCAAGATCATCAATAAATTTTGAGTTATACTGAACATGCTTAATCTTTTTTCTAAGTATTATTAACTTTCTTATGTGTTCAGCCAAGGGTTCACCCTTTCTAATCCTTGTTCCTAGTGTTACATCGAACCTAAACCCAAAAAGATAAACTCTATTCATAAGATCTTCAAGTTTTATAGGTTCCTCTGCATCAGGATAGTAGCACTTTTTTATCCACTCAGTAGGAGGATTTGCAAACCCATCTATTATGATATAATCAGGAAAGGTATAGGCAAATACTTCAGGTGCGGGATACTTTGTTTGACTAGAAAAACTTGTGTAAAGATGAAGATCGCAAAATTGTCCAATTGAGTCGCCGTTACCTTCAATACAAATGGCAAAATTAGGATCGTTTTCGATTCCCTTTTCCTTAATAGCTTTTATCAGACTTACTCTACCCTGTACCGCACAACCATGATGCTTATGGCCATGTTCAAAGTTAAAACAGTATGAAACAGGTGGTGAGAATACTTGATCAATATAGGCAAAATTAGCACCATATTCTTTTAGGTACTTTTCTATTACCCAGTATAGAATGTATTTTTGCCAACCTTCAGAAGCCGTACACATTATTCTAAAGCCATCATTTTCGAACTCTCTACCAGGATACTGCACGGTAGCAGACCCATCAAAATTTATTTGAGCATAATTTTTAAACTCATTAAGCCAATTTGGAATTTTTTCATTATCAGGAATCGTGTAACCTCTCTTTGATAGGTACTCTTCAACATATGGCGAAAAGGCTTGGATGTTAAAATAAAAACCAATGTAACCACCTTTTTCTTTTACTTTGGCTATTGCGGACTTAAGGTCATCAATTGTTCCGAGTCTTGGGTCAGGATAATAAAAGCGATAGCAACAATTATCTCCAACCATTTGTCCCCAAAACTGAATGTGATTTAGTCCGAGATACTGCGCTTCGTCGTAAATCTCTTCTATGTCTTTAAAACGGTTTTTTATATTTTCTTCGGATTTAAAATTTATTCCGTACCAGCCATCCATTGATTTTAGCTTTCTAGGAATTTTTGGTTTCGTCATCCAAGAATCAGCCCATTCTCTATACCTATCAGCTGCCCAATGCCAGTCTCCTTCATGTATACCTATAACAAATAACTCGGACTTCCAGGATTCGCCTATAGGTATATATACATATTTTCTAAACCCCATTGTAATAGTACTGAGACGAAGATTAGGAACAGATTCTAAAGCTGTTAATAGAAGAGACTTATCATAACTTGCCATGTATAGTCCACCACTCTTGTTGTAGAGATCCATCCACATCATTGAAGCGAATCCACCATATAACAGTGAAGTTTGATAAGTCCCTGCTTTACCAATAGGGTCTTGTATTTTTTCTCCAAATCTATTTGGTCTTACCAATATGCTATCTTCAATCTTATCGCCTATTCTCACATACTCTATTTGAGGAAAACCTACTGCTACAACATTTCCAGGATATTGCAGCTTTGAACTATTCCTAATACTAATCTCGCAAAAAATTAGTTGTGAGTTTTGAAAAAGACTATACTTAAGTAAAACTTCAACAGAATCTTCTAATTGGTGTTTTACTTCGATTGAGCTACTTCTTTCATCTTCACTTTTACGTACGTCAACTAACGTATCTTCAGAAGGAGTATACACCCTAAATGGCTCATCATCATTTGCGTACGGCTTTGGTTTCTTGCCAGTCTGCAAGAACCAAAGGTAAAAAGTATGAAGAGAAGTCTTCTTCAAATAATCTGTAGAAGTCTTTTTGTTAAATAATTTACTGATTCCACCGGATTTTGAATCTACAGAAAGTTCTAAAAAACTATTACATACCTTTGTATCGCGCATCTTATCGCAAGTTCTAGGTATTTTTTTTAAAGATATTTAAGTTTTTCGATAAGATTTATGAGACTGTCAACTTAAGGCCACCCACGATGCTATCCATCTTTCTGAATAGGAACCTTAGGTTCCTATAACCTCCTATCTTAAGGAACTTCATTGGCCAGTTGTACCATGGTCCTCTATCAGTGTAAACTGTAGGATTGTTCTTACAAGATTTTTTTAGTTTTTCTAAGAATCTTAAGCATTCTCCTATTCCCCTCTCCCTAGTAACTTGTAGTGCTACTACTTCACCACTCTTTACTTCTCTAGCTGCCCATAAGTAAGCTTTCTTAGCAAAATTAAAGATTATAGTCTCATCTGCAGCAATAAATCCTCTTTTCTTTATTTCAATGTTAAGAAGAAGCTCGCCAGCTTCTAAGTACCATTGCCTTATTGCTTCTCTACTTACTTTATAACCTAATCCTTCTAAGAATTCCTTTACTTGAGCTAAGCTTAGCCCCAAAGTGTAAACTTTAACTCCAATTGCCTTTACAAGAGGGTCAACTCTTCTCCTAGGAAAGATTTTTCTATCACTGAACAAAGAATATAGTTGGCCTATGCTTACCTTCAATGTTATCACCTAAGTATTGTTCGAGGGTAAGCATGGGCCTATAAGCCTTAAGTTGACAGTCTCAGATTATTAAAGGTCTAAATTTTTCAAGGTTCTCAATTCTTCTTTTGAACCAAAACTTTCCTTATGTTTGAAACATCGACGATATCACAATGTTTCTCTTCATCCTTGCTGTAGATTATCTCAAATTTGAATTTGTCAATTCTTTTTATATCTTCTAAGACAAGGTTTGATTCATAGTTAGCTAGGAAAAATTTATAACTTAGGAAAGCATTATTAATAGTCAGCCTTCTGCGAACTAGATCAAAGGTACCTTCGTAGTACACCCCTTTGCTGTTGTCAATTCCAACCTCAATAATTCCGAAAGCAACGTATTTAATGTTTACAACTTTTAAGTTTAAGCCAAAGTGCTTTGAAAGAGCATAAGAAAGTTGCTTTATGCTTGGAACTAATAAAGGTCCGTTAATCTTTCTAGAAACTCTGTCTGTCAATATCATGAACTCTAAAGTCTTCCCTTTAAAAAGAAAAAGGAAACTATTCTTATCTTTAGCTAATGTGCGAACAGAAAAGTTCTTTTCATTCTTACTTAAGACTTCAAGACTTCTTTCATTTTTTAAATAGGTTATAAGGGCTTTTCGTGATAACTTTAATGCTTCTCTTTCAGATAGCTTTCTTTGAAACAGGATTTTCCTTATCCTTAGGTATGTGCCTCTAGCATACTTCAAAAAACCCATAACTTTTAATTTTAAGGCTTCTTCAACAACCATTAAGTGATGAAAGATAGATGGGAACGCTAGGTAAACAGAGCTTTTAGATAGAAACATCACAAGAATGATATAAGACGCATAAACTAATTCGTTACTTAATAAATTATCAAGAAAAAATTTGTTAATCAACGAAATTACTAAGTAAAAAAGTGAAACCGAAAGTAATTTCAGAACTTCCTTTTTCACGTAGTTGCTTCTTTCAATAATAAAAAAGAGAGTACTCTCTATTGAACATATCATAAAAGTTAAAATTAAATTTTGAGGAACAGTTTTCAATAGAAAAGTTAGAGTTATGCACGCCATAGAAACAGAGATAATCGTAACTTCTAGTGCCTCTTCGAAGCCTAAGAATGTTTTTAGCTCACTCAACTATCTTCTTCCTACTTCTACTTTTACATAAGAAATAAGTTTTAAGCTTTCTGAACATGCCTTTACGTAAAAAAGTAGAAAACTTTAAATCGTTAAGAGTTACTAAAGCTCATATGAATAAGCTAAAAGTTGGAGCTCAACTAATAATCTGGGGAAAAAGACCCGAAGAAAGCCTTGAAAGCGTTCTAATCGAGGTAAAGGATGCTGGCTACGAGGGAATAGAGGCCTCGCCTGAATTAATCTTAAAGTATGGTTCCAAAGTAAAAGAACTTCTAACCAAGAACAATTTAAAACTTGTTGCGCTACACATGGGAATTGGAGACTTAAACAAAGTTGAACAAGCACTAAAACTTCTAAAAGAGTTTGAAGGAGAATATTTGACTTTTAGTGGACCTGGTGGAAAAGGAACTGAAGAAGATTACTTAAAGTGTGCTGATTTCTTAGATAATGTAGGAAAAATTGCGAAAGGTTATAACATAAAGGTTTGCTACCATAACCATGGACATGAAATAGCTAATGATCAAAGGGGAATAAAGTTGATAATTCAAAACACCAACCCAGAACTAGTAAAGTTGTGCGTTGATACATACTGGGTTAAGTTTGGAGGTTCAGATCCTCTTAGCTTTATTAAGGGTAACAAAGACAGAGTTGCTTACCTCCATCTTAAAGATGGATCAGAAGAAGACATGAAAAATAAAAGATTCTCTGAGCTTGGAAGAGGGTCTATAGACTTTCCAGCTATCCTTAGCTTTGCAACTCAACTTAACATGAAATGGGTAGTTGTTGAACAGGACTGGACTCCAAGAAGTCCATTTAAGAGTATGCTAGAGAGCAGAGAGTACTTAAGAAAGATTGGTTACTAATTCATCTACTCGCTCTAAAGTAATAAACTTTAGAGTACGACAAAAGGTTGCAAAAAGGATAGATTTTTTAACAACCTTAACTACTTAGTTTTTTAAAAAAAAGGTTTGGGCTTATAGTTGAAGCAAGCTTTTTATATAGTTCACTTATTTCAGGCTAATCTTTCGTCCAGCTCTAGAGATCTATTTTCTTACACTTATACCAAGGTTTTATAAGCTCTTCCTTCGTGTTTAGCTTTCTCAGCATTTCTATAAATTTCTCTTTAAGAGCTAAAGCTACCTCTTTATGAGTATCTATTAAGTTCTTTTCTTGCTGTTTATCTCTTTCGAGGTTGTAGAGTTCAGTATCAATTTTTCCAAATGGTTTTAGAACTCTTAACTTACCATCAACAATTAGAGTATACTCGTTCTTTCCTACTTGTATTTCAGCAGAAGAAAGTATCAGTGACCAATCTTCAGAAGTTATTGTAGGTCTAAGGCCTCCACTAGGACCATGTACAATGCTAGGCGTAGAAATGACAAAGTCTCTTAACTTTGAAGATTCTCCTCTAATCAAAGGAAGCAACGAAGAACCTTCTACTCTGTGGTTTGAGCCAGTCAACTCTAGTATCGTAGCAGTTATGTCTGGAGTTTGAACTAACGCATCTAACTTAAGTCCTTTCTTAGTACTCATCATAGAATCAGGTAGCCTTAAAACTAGGGGAACATGCGCAACTTCTTCATAAAGTGGTGTTAGTCCATGAACATCTCCCATAACTATTGATTTACCTATAAGACCATGCTCACCTAAGTAAAAGCCATGATCTGAAGTAAATATTAATGCAGTGTTGCTCCACAATCCTAGCTCTTCAACCTTCTCTAGAATTCTACCTATCCATTTGTCTACTAAAGAGGCCTCTCCAGCATACATTGCTCTGCAATGTTCAAGTTCTTCCTTAGTTAAATAGTCACTTGGACCATACATTGGATATACAACTTTTTCTCCTTTGTAGTTCGGATCGTACTGGTCTATATAGTACTCTGGAGGATCCCAAGGTTCATGTGGATCGAAGAAATCAACATACAAAAAGAAGTTACGATTATAGTTTCTCTCAAGCCACTTTATGGCAGCATTTGAAGTCTTAGCTGGAATCCAGTCTTCTTCGAATACTCTAAGAGCATTATTACGCATATGTTGAATTGTTGTTTCAACGCTTCTAAGCTTTTCAGGCTTGCATGGCAAAACTATGCTTTCTGGATCTGTTCTATATCGATCATTTTCTTGTCCTCTAATCCAAAGCCAACCATCGAAGCCTCTATCGTAGTTAAATCCATCTTTGAAAATATGGGGAGTATCGCCAATTAGCATTGAAACATATCCAAGTTCTTTTATGATTTGGGGCAAAACAACTTCATCCTTAGGCAAAGGAGCCCAGTCAGAGTACGTAAAAGTGTACTTTCCAGTTAGCAGATCATGTCTGTTTGGAACTGTTGGAAAGGATGCGCAATAAGCTCTCCTAAAAAGTACTGATTCCTCTGCGAGTTTCTTTAGGTTTGGTACCCTTGCATACACTCCATTTTTCACTTTGAACTCACCTAAAAGCAGATCGTTTCGAAATGTATCTGAAACTATTAAGATAACGTTGTACCTTTTCTTGGAAGCCATAACTTCTAGTGTTCAACTAAAATATTTAAGGATTTTAAAAAGTGTAAAAGACTCTCAGATTGTCTTAAGAGCCGCCTTCCACTAAATTTTGCAGAAACTATAGCTCTAAAGTCATTCCGTCGTAGGCCACGCTTATTCCGTTTGGTTCTAATTTTTCTTTTAGTTCTTCATGAAGTAGCCCTCCGTTATGTGAAAAATGTGTAGCCAAAAACAAGGTGTCTTTACTTGCAATTCCGTTCTCAAGCATTTTATTTTTTGTTTTTATATCTCCTTCTATGCCCATATGATATTTGATTTGCGGAAGAGCGCCATTTGTACAATCTAGTATTGCAAGATCTAACTTAAAGTTCTTCAACACTTTCCATGATTCTTCTGGGAACCAACCTGAATCATGACCATATAGTATAGTTTTATTTCCCTTAGAAATTATATAAATTAAGCATTGTTCATCTTCAGCATGGTCCGCAAGCAGTGGAACAACGTGATAGGACCCTACATTTGTTTCTTCGTAAGGTCTTAAAACTTTAGCTTTTACTGAATTCTCAAGTACTCTTCTTTCAACACTATTTTGAATTTTCATAAATACTTTTTCATTACCATAGATTGTTAAAAACTTTTGATTCAGAATTTTTGCAAATGATTCTGCCCTCATATTTAATTCTTCTGGATAAAAATGATCCTGATGGCTATGCGTTACTAATATATTTTCAACTTTAGCTAAATCTAAATTATACTTAATTACGTGATGGTAAGTATCAGGAGGTAAGTCAATTTTTAAGTCAGAGTCAATTATTACTGAAGATCTTGTTCTTATGTTTTTACCACCTTTTTTCCTTGCTTTCTTACAGTTTTCACATTGACAAAAAACCGCTGGCCAACCTTCAGCTGCAGCTGTCCCTAAGAAGAGTAATTTCATCTCCATTCACTTTCTACTATTCAATGCCTTTTAACTTTTTCAAAAACAAAGCTTTCAACTAAAATAAGAAAGCTAGTAATACTCACTCACTAACGTTAATTCCTTGTCCTTTTTAAACACTGTGATAAGCGCTGTAACTGCAACAACAAATGAGACTATCCCAGTGTATCTTATAATATTTGAAAGACTTATTGAACTAGACGAAATCTTGAAATTATAACTGATCGGATAGTAACTAAGGTATATCTCATAGCCTTGTATAATTATTAGTTGCGTTGATAAATTGCCTTCTCCATAGCTTAAGAAACCATCATTATCGTAGCTCCCTTTAAAGTAAGTTATTGTCGTATTCACGTTAACTACTTTAGTTAAAGATCCTAACACAACATTTACTGGAAGCTCAAGACTTAAGTTGCTTAAGTTCAATTCTCTGTTAGCATAAGTTTTGTTGTAAAGTAATTTTGCAGCGTATAATCTAGCTAATAATATTTTTGTTTCATCAAACGAAGCATCAGAAAGATAAGACTCAACATTCGGTAGTTGAACAACTAAGTAGTCCGAGAACGAAGTTCCTTCATAATTATATTGAACAAGTACAGACTTAATAGCACCTTGACCCAGCGGCAAAACTAAAGTAAAAACACTTCCGATTAAAAGTGGTATAATTAGAGATGCAAGTATTATTTTCGTAGTTGTACTTAATCCTTCTGTCCTATAATGACCAAACAAGAGATAAGGAAGAGTTCTAATATGTTCAATGAACTTAAGTTGACTAAGTCTCGCCCTATCAACGAGAAGTGGGAGTAACGCTATACCCGCTATAAAGCCTCCAGCATGAGCAAAAACAGCAGTACTTCCAGCGGCTTTAGTATAGCCATAAAGTATTTGCGTAGCAAACCAAAAGATTAGGTAGTATGATGCTTTTATTGGCAAGAAGATTGGAAACATAAAGAGCATCGTACCTACAACTAAAGATGTACCTGGATACAGTATTAGATAAGCTCCTAGAATTCCACTTATAGCTCCTGAAGCTCCAATAGCAGGAACAACGTAGGATAATGGACCTCCAATGAAGCTAAAAGCTGCATGAAATATTGAAGCTATAATACCTGAAACAAAGTACAAGAGCAAAAACCTTGTTTCACCAAGTGCTTCCTCCACAGCTCTTCCAAATGTATACAAGAAGTACATGTTGAAGAGAATATGAAAAAGGTCGGCATGGAGGAACATGGATGTAATTAGGCGATACCACTGAGAAGGCTCTGAAATAAGTGATGGAATAAAGCCACCTATGCTTGCCCAATAGTCGTTAGACTCTAAGAAAAAATTATTGTAGGAAGTTATAAGGTAAACTAAAACGTTAAGGATAATAATAGTTAAAGTAACTGTAGCGCGTTTTCGAGAATAAGCAGTATGGCCCACTGGAACTCCAAAACTATTCTTAAATGTTGGATGCAAGACATGCCACCTTGAACTTTAATAATTTTATTGAACACTTATATAGTTTTCGTAGTCATAAAAATCTTAAGGTGGTACTAAGTAGTTACCTTAAAGTTATACTTTTAACTAAAAACATTTAAATATACTAATCTTAACGGTAAATGAAGAGTAGAAGAATGGAGTATCGAACATTGGGAAGAACTGGTTATAGAGTATCAGTATTAACTATAGGAGGGTGTGGCCCTGGAATCGCGCCAGACGCAAAGGAAGGAGTAGAAGCGGTAGAAAATGCAATAAAAATGGGTCTCAACATGGTCGATATAGCACCAAGCTACGGAGAAGCAGAAACAAGACTTGGTGATGTGATAAGTAAAAACAAAGATAAGCTAATTATTACCGAAAAAACCTTAGAAAGAAGTAAGGAAGGAGCATGGAGTGAACTTAAACGATCTTTAGAAAGACTAAAAGTTAAGTACTTTGAAGTTTACCAATTTCATGCAGTTGGAAGTTTAGAAGAGCTTGATCAAATATTCTCAGAAAATGGAGCAATGAAAGCCTTTCTAGAGGCAAAGGATCAAGGTTTGATTAAACATATAGGTATAACAGTTCATAAAGATATGAGAATTGTTCGAAAAGCATTAGAACTCTTCGATTTTGACACTATACTAATTCCAGTAACAGCGATAAGTTTAATTAATCCTACCCCAGAAAATGACTTTAGACCTATATTAAAAATAGCAAGAGATAGAGACTTGGGAGTTATAGCAATAAAAGCTGTGGCAAAGAGAAGATGGGACTCGCAAAAGAAATACCAAACATGGTATGAGCCATTCGAAGATGAGGAAGATATAGAAAAAGGAGTTCATTTTACTCTTTCGCAGGAAGGAGTAACAACTTATTCAATGGCTTGCGATATTAAGTTATGGCCAAAGATAATTAGAGCTGGAGAGAAATTCAAAAAACTTTCAGAAGAAGAACAAAGCAAAATTGTAGAATACTTTAAGAATAAAGGTGGATATCCTCTATTTCCTGAGCAATGAAAGATTAGAATTAACTAACAATCTACTTTATAACTTAAGCCTTTGTAGATAAAACTAGTTAGATAAAAGATTTAACTAAAGGGAAAAGTACTAAAGGACTTTCTCTACATCTTCTTGGCGAGGCTCTAGTTTTCCAACTTCCAGAATTTTCCAGGTTTCAGTATGCTGTACAACTTGAAGAGGCTCAACTAATTCAAGAGGTCCAAGGGTCTCTAATTCTAAGAATTCTGAGTTGGTGTAAACTTCTACGTTACAACCAAAATCGAGGTACTCTTTATCTTCTCTTACTATCTCTTTAACGAACAACAACCCATCAGTATAGTATGCAACTCGAGAAGGATTTGCTTTCGTGCCAATCTTTATTGGCAACTTTGCGTTTGGGTTTTGCCTTAAGAAAATGTAATTCTCTGAAAATGCTATTCTATCGTCTGCAAGATTTGTATAAGGCCATAAAGAAATATGTCTATCCGGAAGTAAGCCTCTCTCATCAACTTTAGAAGGTTTTATTGGAATTATTGCAAAGCCATTCTTCTTCATAAGAGAAATTGCCCAGCAGGCAAGCCTTATGGGCCACCTGCCTATGTTTTTTATTTTATGTTCAACTTTTAGACTACCATCTGAATTAAGCTTTATTGTTATTTCTTTTTGGATAGAATTTTCTCTTTCTGGATTTCCGTAAATAGTTATTTCTCCATCATAAGCACCTATCTGAACTGGCTCGTCATCTAAAGAATAAGAGCGTGGCATTGCTTCCGGAGAACTCCAAAGCCTGTGGCCTCCGTAAATTTTCCAGAGTCCTTCTGGAGTTTCAATTTTTATTTCTGGAACTACTCCAAACAAATTTAAGTCTGGATTTTTACTACTAGCAAAGTACAAAATCCTTGGTCCTATTTCGCTAGGAATTCCTAGCATGAAATTTCCAAGTTTAAAAAATCTAGTCTTTATTCCGAAAATTTCTCTCTCTTCTGTGTATGACATACTAACTAAATATGGCTAAGGGTATTTTATTAATCTTATTGGTTGCAAAAAGCATGCCAAGTAATGAAAGAGTTTTAAATAAATGTCCTTATACTTTCAACTCGATGCCCCCTTAAAACTCTCCAGTTTAAAGGTTTTTCACACTCTTTTTTATTTTTAGCGTTAAGTTTATCAACCTTAGTTCTGAGATAACCAGCGAAAAATAAATTGATTACGAAGGAAGAAGTGGAGAAAATAGTAAGAAATTATGACTTAAAAAGTGTTCACATAGGAACTCTTGGAAGTCACTCGGCTTTAGACATCGCCGATGGTGCTAAAGATGAAGGTTTCAAGACTGTAGTTGTCTGTCAAAAAGGAAGAGAAAGGCCTTACTTTATGTTTAAGAGATTGTTTGACGAAATAATCGTGCTAGAGAAATTTTCAGATATAGTAAAAGAAGAAGTTCAAGAAAAGCTCAGAACTCTCAATACTCTGTTTGTTCCGCATCGATCTTTTACTACTTATGTCTCATACGACAATATAGAAAAAAACTTTAAAGTGCCGATCTTTGGTAATAGGACTTTACTCAGAAGCGAAGAAAGAACAGCGCCAAAGAACCAGTACTACTTGCTCGAAAAAGCGAGAATTAGACAACCTAGGAAGTTTTCTTCTCCAGAAGAAATAGATAGATTGGCTATTGTAAAAGTTCAAGAAGCAAGAAGAAAAATTGAAAGAGCATTCTTTACCGTCTCGAGTCCTGAAGATTTTTGGAAGAAGGCAAGAGAAAGAATAGAAAAAGGAATAATAAGTGAGGAAGATCTTAAAACTGCAGTTATAGAGGAATTTGTAGTAGGAACTTACTTTAACTTTAATTATTTTTATTCGCCTGTGGACAAGGAACTTGAATTTTTAGGGGTAGATAGAAGACTTCAAACAGATTTATACGATTTCGTGAACTTACCAGCGAGACAACAACTTGATGCAGAAGTACCTTTACAAAATATTGAGGTTGGGCATATGCCTGCAACAGTAAGAGAATCCTTACTTGAGAAAATTTTTGAAATTGGATTTAAGTTTGTTGAAACTTGTGAAAGAGAGTATCCACCTGGCATAATAGGACCCTTTGCTCTTCAAAGTGCAGTAACAAAAGATTTGGAAATAGTTGTCTTTGATGTTTCTCCGAGAGTACCAGGAAGTCCAGTGCTGATAACCACTTCTCCTTATACGAAGTTCAAGTATGGATTTGTAGTAGGAACTGGAAGAAGAATAGCGATGGAAATAAAGAAGGCTATTAGTTTAGGAAAAATTACTGAAATTGTAACTTAGGTGACTAAGTTGGAAAGCTCAAAAGTTACCATAGCAACGTTAGGTTCCCATTCTGCTCTTCAAATACTAAAAGGAGCTAAGGATGAAGGCTTCAAGACAGCTTTAGTATGCCTAAAGAGTAGACTAAAGTTATACAGTAGATTTAAAAAACTTACGGATGAAATTGTTTTGGTAGAAAGTTTTTCGGAAATAATGTCTCAAGAGGTTCAAGAAAAGCTTTCAAACCTAAACGCTATATTAGTCCCTCATGGTTCTTTAGTGGAGTATGTTAGCTTGGAGCAAATAGAAAATAACTTCAAGATTCCAATATTTGGAAATAAGTACATTTTAAGGTGGGAGTCAGATAGAAACTTAAAAGAAAAACTTCTTAGAGAAGCAGGAGTAAGAACTCCAAAGGTATACTCTTCTGTTGACGAAGTTGACAGTACGGTTATAGTTAAGCTTCCTGGAGCAAAAGGAGGCAAAGGATACTTTTTGGCAACTAACCCTAAAGAAATTAGAGAAAAACTTAGAATTTTAAACATAAGAGAAGAAGACATTTTTGTACAGGAGTATATATTAGGAACAACAGCATATGTTCACTTTTTTTATTCTCCTCTTTCAGATGAGCTCGAAATTATAAGTATGGATAGAAGGTATGAAACAAATGTAGATGGCTTAGGGAAAATTCCAGCGAAACTGCAATTGCAATCAAACCCAGACCTTTCGTACTTAGTTGTAGGAAACATACCCATCGTTCTTCGAGAATCTTTGCTTGAAGAGATCTTTGAGATAGGTGAAGGTTTAGTTAGAGCCTCAAAAGAGCTAGTACCGCCAGGTTTCATAGGGCCATTTTGCATAGAAGGAGCTTACAATGGAGAAGGAAAGTTTTATGTTTTTGAATTTTCTGCGAGGATTGTAGCAGGTACAAATCTTTACGTTAATGGCTCTCCCTATACTTGGCTTCTCTATGACGAGCCGATGAGCATGGGAAAAAGAATCGCAAGAGAAATAAAGAGAGCCATGGAAGAGAGAAGAGTAAAAGAATTAATTACATAACATTTTTTAAAGCAGCAAAAGTAGTTCATATTGGATGTTTAAAAATAAACTAAAAGCATAATTCAAAAGTTTTTATTTTTCCCAAGTGCACTTAAACAATGGTACAAAGAACAATAATGAAAAAACTTAAAATAACTACTTATTATCCTTAAACTTCAAGAATAAATATGAATCATAGGAATGCTATGCTAAAAGTAATAGACATGAATGGTTGTGGTTTTGTTCCTTCTAACGTTGTTGTTCTTCAGGCAACCTGGCACAAGTACAGAGAAAAGCTTGAAGATATATTAGTTAAGTACA
>Ga0207433_10004091_pt1 | contig 27148 bp, 27 predicted proteins | sample YelNatPaOPGAMG01_FD_187559 | JGI IMG/M metagenome (GOLD analysis project Ga0207433, IMG submission 187559) | Hot spring thermophilic microbial communities from Obsidian Pool, Yellowstone National Park, USA - OP-RAMG-01 (SPAdes) (version 3) | ecosystem: Environmental > Aquatic > Thermal springs... | reverse complement strand
AGCTTCCGCATACGGTGGATTAATGTAAATAACCAGTTTTTTCGATTCCTTTTCATCGGCAATAATACGGTAAAGGGTATCGGGTAGCTTACCTCCTTTTGATTTTGGAGTAAAATCATCATTAAGGAAATCGAACTGAAAAACGTGGTCATCTAATAAGTTTGCTCCGTTTTTTATGCGGTCATGCATTACTTCAACGTCTTGCTTGTCCAATGTTGAAGCCCAAATATTATACTTGTTTGTTAACCCTGCAAGCAAATTACCTGTTCCTGCAGCGCAATCCCAAACATAATATTCGTCTTGCCAGTCTTCGCCTAAAACATCTGTCAGGTATTTTTGCGAAAGTTCCACCCATCGTTGCGGAGTAAAGAAACTGCCTTTTCGTTCACGTACGTCTTGCGGAACAAGTAAATCGCGGCGTTCAACAATGTAATCCCAATATTCTTCTTTGGGGGGACGTTCGTATTTGTTCCAAAACTGATGGTGTGCTTTTTGGCCGTCATTAAATTCTACACTGCTCGAAGTGAAGGCGCCCCATTCATCAAGGTGACGATTTAATTCATATTTAGTGGCTTTTAAAACGACAAACAATTTGTCTTTTAATGTGACATTATCGCTTGAGAGTAAGTCGGCCAGATAAAAGTCTCCATCAATAATTTCGTTCTTTTGGGCTACTGACCAATTTACGGCAATGGTAGGTTTAACAGTTTGTAGCCATTTGTTGTAGATGACGATGAAATTGTTTTTATCTATCTTGGTTTTTGTGATTCCAAATTTGCCGGCCACAAAATTATTTTTGATAAATTGGATGAGCTCACGGTCGTCGTCTTTGAAATGGAACAGCAATGCTTTATTGTCAATAACTGCTTTAACTTTTTCGTGAATGAGTTGAAACTCTTTCGTGTCGTAGTTTGAGGGTGTAACATTCCAATTGAAGTCGTTGAGGTAGAAAACGTCGTGAATTTCGTTGTAGGGGACAAAAGCAATTTTTTCACTGTCAAAAGCTCCCAAAAATGCCGGCGGCAGGTATTTGTCGAACGTTCGCGCCTTGCCAATGGTTAAAATAAGCTGTACAATCGATTTATAAATATCCGAAGAGCCTTTTTTGGCCTCTGCCCAAAGCAGCGATTCCTGTTCAAAAATGGATGTGGGTTTTTGGTACATACTCACACAAAAATCGACATTGCCGATTATTTTGGTACAGTCGTATATCCAAAAGTAGTCTTGGGCTACTTTGTTTTTCAGTTCTTCTTCTCTTATGTTCTGATACTTCATAAGTGAGTGGTATTGTTTTTTCAATCTTCTTTTGCAATGGGCGAAAAGATCTCTTTCAGTCTTTGCTTATGCTTGTTCGATGGGTTGTTTGTTCTCAAACGAATCTATCCAACGGCTACAGCGTTCACGCGTTGACAAGGTGACTGCGGAAAAGTTGATGTCACAAAATTAGGATTTTATTTTATAAAAATCACGTTCATGCAGCCATATTGATCTATTTAACGCCGAGATTGTGCTTTGGAAGGAGCATCTGCTCTTAAAACACGCCGTGCTTTGTGGATTCGACACTGTCTGCGTGTTAAATCACTCAATATATTTAACATATCAACCCGCTGAAACGAAAAACAACTCGTTTTTTTTTTGATTCATAATGCCCATTGCACTGTTAAACAAATGAATCGCATTGACCATGGCGCCTTTTCTTTTACTGTAAAAATTCCGTGCAATTTGTCGTTAGAATAGCTTCTATGCCTAATCAAAAATAACCATGTTACTATGTTGCTCTCGTTTCAGCACTCAAAAAGTCCTCGAATTTTCCTTTTTGTCCTTTCTTCACTATCCATTTTGACGGCAAAAAGAGAAAAAGAACAAAGTGTAGATAGACTGAAGGTTACGTTATAGAAAACAAATCAACTTTCTCCAGATGTAATGAAAATCAGAGGAATGGATGATGGATTCTTTAACCGCCTTTATCAGCTTCAGACTTCATTTTATTCTAATTGGTAATGGGATCATCTGCTGCATAGCAGTTCCTATTGCCTGATCATTTGTTTTCCACTTTGATATACAACATTGGAATTTCGTGATTTAACCTATTAAGTTTATTTATTGCTTTTTCAAACTAATTCGTTGTAAAACGTTGTACTTTTGTTTCGTGATTTTACGAAATACGAAATAACTATTATGAACGAACCATCAACACTTTACACTGAACAACAAATTCGATTAGCCCGTTATGCTAAGGCATTAAGCCATCCGGTAAGGGTGTACATCATGGAATATTTGGTTAAAAACTCCAGTAAGTGTTTTTACAGCGGCACTATTTCCGATGATTTGCCTATTGCTCGTTCGACGCTCTCGCAGCATTTAAGCGAACTAAAAGAGGCCGGTTTGATTCAGGGTGAAATCAGCGCTCCTTACATTCGTTATTGCCTCGATCATGATCATTGGGAAGAAGCAAAGCAACTGTTTGCAGAGCTCTTGCAATAATTTTTTTGTGTAATAAACTTCGTATTTCGTCGAAATACTTATGAATGATATGATTTTGAAATATTAAAAGTAGAAAGTCATGATTGATATTAAAATTTTAGGAACAGGCTGTCCGAAGTGCAGAACTTTGGAAAGAATGACCCGTGATTTAGTAGAAAAATTCGCCATTGAAGCCACCATTACCAAAGTAGAAAACATTGTGGATATTATGCGTTACAACATCATGGTAACACCTGCCTTGGTGGTTAACGGAAAAGTGGTGCTGAAAGGGCGCATTCCATCTGCTGAAGAATTGAAACGATTGATTACAACCTGATTTATCTATGACAAGAGCCATACAAGCTCATGATCAAGAGAATGTTTGTTAGGCGAGTTACATACATCCTTAGTGTTAAAAATAAACGTATGAGATCCATTACCATTTTTAGTCTGTTCTGTTTGGTGTTTGTTGGAGCTGCTTGTCATTCACAATCAACCAAACCGGTTGCACCCCTTTCGACGACTCCGACGGCCAAGGTGGCAGTCTATTATTTTCATTTCAAACAACGTTGTTCTACTTGCTGGGCAGTGGAAAACAATGCCAAAGATGCCGTGATGTCGCTTTATCCAAAAGAGGTCAAAAAAGGGATGGTGTCGTTTGAGAGTGTGAATTTAGACGATCCTGCTTCGCAATCGTTAGCCAAATCGTTAGGCATTGAGGGACAATGCTTAGTGGTGATTGCACAGGGGAAGAAAGTAGATTTAACGGGACAAGGCTTTTTATATGCGAATCACCCGGAAAAAATGAAGGATGAACTTAAGAAAGTGGTGGACTCTCTTTTATAAACCGATTGAATCATGGATTTATTACGTTCCTTTCTCGAAACCTCACAATATACATGGTTGACTGCGTTTATTTTAGGATTGTTGACGGCCATCAGTCCTTGTCCCTTGGCCACCAATATTTCGGCCATCGGATTTATCAGTCGCGACATTACCGATCAACGGCGCGTCTTTATCAAAGGATTGATTTATACCTTAGGCAGAGCCATCACGTATATTGGTTTAGCCGTCATTCTTTATTTGGGTGCTGATCAGTTGAATGTTTCCATGATCTTTCAGGGTTGGGGCGAAAAGCTAATAGGCCCTTTGTTGATTGTCATTGGATTATTCATGTTGGATGTGATTAAACTGCGTTTCCCGGGCTTTTCGTCATGGACTGAAAAAATGGGAGAGAAAAGCCGACGAAGTTATTTCAGCACGTTATTGCTGGGCATTGTTTTCGCGATGGCTTTTTGTCCTTACAGCGGTGTTCTCTATTTTGCCATGTTGATTCCTATCACCATTGCGAGTGCCAGCGCCCTCTATTTGCCATCAATTTTTGCTATTGGTACCGGTTTGCCGGTGATCTTTTTTGCCTGGTTGTTGGCTTTTGCCGTTGGCAACATAGGCAGCGCTTATCACAATGTGAAGGTGTTTGAGTTGTGGTTTCGACGTGTTATTTCTGTTGTTTTTATTGTGGTAGGTGGTTATTATTCTGTCAACGCTTTTTCATAAACGAATGATGCATAAAAAGATTTACATATTGGTGCTGCTTGCCTTGATTGCCTGGTTTGCAGTTTATATTTTTCTTCAACCGATGACTGATTGGGTGGTTTACTCGTTGTTGAATATGGCAAAAGGGACTAAATTGACCGAAACGATTCGCTTTTTCTTGTTTGAGTATCCTAAAGTCATGTTGCTGCTGTTGCTCATCATTTTCTTTGTCGGCATTATTCGTACTTTTTTCACGCCCGAGCGAACCCGCAAGGCGTTGGAAGGACGACGAACCTTTACGGGCAATGTGATGGCATCGTTGCTGGGCATTGTTACTCCGTTTTGTTCCTGTTCGGCCATCCCGTTGTTTCTGGGTTTTGTGGAGACGGGCGTGCCATTGGGAGTTACTTTTTCATTTTTGATTGCTTCGCCGATGATCAATGAGGTGGCAATTATTCTGTTGTATGGGTTGTTCGGGTTGAAAACAGCCCTGATTTATATCGGTACGGGATTGGCCATTGCGATGATTGCCGGATACATCATTGGTGTGTTGAAGTTGGAGAAATGGGTGGAACCGTGGGTTTTTGAAGTACATTCAGAACAACAAGATACGGTTGAAGAAAAAATGAGTTTAGTGGAACGAATGCAAATTGGTTGGGGAGCTGTCAAAGAGATTGTAGGAAAAGTGTGGCTCTATGTTGCTTTGGGTATCGCGGTAGGAGCAGGTGCTCACGGCTATGTTCCTCAAGGATTTATGGTTTCGCTGATGGGTAGCAGTGCCTGGTATTCGGTTCCTTTGTCGGTGTTGATCGGCATACCGCTCTATTCCAATGCAGCTGGTATTGTGCCCATTGTTTCCGTGTTGATCGAAAAAGGAGCGGCATTGGGCACCTCGTTGGCATTTATGATGTCCGTCATTGCACTTTCTTTGCCCGAAATGATCATCTTGCGAAAAGTGTTGAAGTTGCCTTTGATTGCCACCTTTATTGGCGTAGTGGGATTCGGCATCATGATGGTTGGTTATTTGTTTAATTGGATTTTTTAGTTGACATAAGTATGAATACAGAACATCATCACCATCATCATCACGAAGTGTCATCCATGACGCATCTCAACAGAGCGTTCATTATTGGCATTGCACTCAATTTGTTGTATGTGATCATTGAATTTATTGCCGGATTCCTTTATCATTCTTTGTCATTGGTTTCGGATGCCGGACATAATTTGAGTGATGTAGCAGCGTTAGCTTTGTCGTTATTGGCATTTCGATTGGTCAAAGTCAAAGCCAATGATAAATTCACTTATGGCTATCGAAAATCGACCATCTTAGTTTCGTTGGTCAATTCGGTTGTCCTGTTCATTGTGATTGGTGGAATTATTTCTGAAAGCATCAGCCGAATCAGTCATCCGGTTGCAGTGGAAGGTGTACAGGTTTCGATTGTGGCTTTTTGCGGAATTTTGATCAATGCGGTCTCTGCATTGTTATTTTTTCGTGATCGTAAAAATGATTTGAATGTTAAGGGGGCGTATTTGCATTTGATGTCGGACGCCGTGGTTTCTTTGGGAGTGGTGGTTTCAGGTATTCTAATGGCCATTTTCCATGTTTATTGGCTGGATATGGTGATGAGTCTGATTATTGTGATTGTTATTTTTTATTCTACTTGGAGTTTGTTTCGCGATAGTCTTTCATTGTCGCTTGACGGGGTGCCTAAAGGGGTTGATTTTAATTCCGTTGTGGAGGCTATGAAACGTATTGAAGGCGTAAAAGATGTCCATCATGTTCATATTTGGGCTATGAGTACAACCCAAAATGCGCTTACGGCTCATGTTGTCATTTATTGTAACACCACTCTTGAGCAACAGGCTCAATTAAAACATGACATAAAAGAAAGATTAATTACCGAGCAAGTTCATCATGCCACCCTTGAATTTGAAACACAGGAAGAACAATGTAAGGATGTGAACCGGTTGTAATTAAAATAAAAGGAAGAAGACAACATTGAGGACAACCATTTTCAAGATAAAAATGATGGAAACAACACAAACAATGGCTGCTAAAGCCAAAACAATTTTGGGATTGAACTCCTTTCCGGTTGGAGTGAAATTCATTTTTTCGGAAAAAGAAATTCCTGAAAAGGGAGAGCGATTATCAGGTCATCGTTATTGTCAGGCATTGATGAAAGCCCGACATGGCGCACATGTGCTGCTCGACGCTGAAGGCATTGCTTGTCCGGCGGCAGCGGCTGCTTTTGGATTTAAGTCTTTGCCTATGCCTCTGAAATCGGGAAAAGGATTGGTTGGTTTTGGCATTGTCGAAGACGAAAATACGGGCAAAACGATGTTTGAAGGAATGACAACATTGCCACAAGGCGAGCTGAAAACGCTTTATCTGTTTCCGCTCGAAACAGCCACCATGGATCCCGATATTGTGGTGGTGGAAGATGAAACGGAAAAATTGATGTGGATTGCACTTGCTCATTTGAATGTGCAGGGCGGTCGACGAGTGGAAAGCAGCACGGCCATTCTGCAAGCAGCTTGTGTTGATGCTACGTTGATTCCCTTTGTTCAACAACGTTTCAACATGAGCATGGGCTGCTACGGTTGTCGTGATGCTACCGATATCGGAACCAATGAAACCGTGTTGGGATTTCCCTTCAGCGAGTTTAAATCCATTGTTGAAAGTCTCGAATTCTTAGATCAAAAAGCCATTGCCAACTCACGCGGGAAAAATGCTTTGGCTATATTGAAACGAAAAGATGCAGAAGTACTCAGCAAACAAGACCCTTTTCAAAACTAAAAAAGGAATCATATGTTATCATACGAAATTACAGCAACAGTGAAAGATGGTGGCATAGCCAACGCCATTGCCAACCATGCAGAAATAGCCTTCGATGCTACTTCGGGACGTGATGAGGTGCTGCCAAATCCTGCAGAACTGCTGCTAACGGCTTTGGCTGCCTGTATGTTGAAAAACGTGCAGCGATACTCGGAAATACTGCATATTCCGTACCGCCAAGCAAAAATAACCATTCATGGAGATCGGAATGACAACCCGCCATTTATGTCAACCATCCATTATCGCCTTGAGGTTGATACCGATGTGGAGGAACGAAAGATTGAAAACTGGCATAAGAATATCCTAAAGTTTGGCACTGTCACCAATACCCTGGCGAAAGCTTGCGAACTTACAGGTGAAATGGTCAAAATGGAAATAACGCTCTGAAATTTTACGAATACAACAATTTTAAAACATGAAATGATGGCATGGTTAACAGGTTATCCAAGAGAAAAAGTCAATTGGCATCCAATGATTGACTTAAGCAAATGTGTTAAATGCGGTTTATGTATGAACTGCGGAAAAGGAGTGTTTACGTGGACAACTCAAGGTCCGGTTGTGGAAAATCCCAACGATTGTGTGGTTGGCTGTACTACCTGCGGGAATCTTTGCGAAGGGAATGCGATTACATTCCCGGACATCAATGAACTGCGGGCATTGTACAAAACGGAACATCTTTGGGCAAAAGTCACCCGACAAATGAGAGAATTAGGAAAACTGACACCAAAAGAATAAATAACAAGTAATTCACTAATAAATAAACAAAAATGGAAACAACAAAATTTCAAATTCCGGAGTGGGCATTTACTTTTCATGGTCATAAATGTCCGTTTATGCCCATCGGCTATCGCATGGGAACCATCGCTTTACGCATGTTAGGGGTTGAACGTTGCAAAGATCACGAAATGCACGTTTTCTCCGAAATGGGAGTCGGACACCCGCAAGGTTGCATGCAAGACGGCATTATGTCGGCTACCGGCGCCACTTTCGGTAAAGGAATGATCGACAAGCTGTATTATGGCAAAGTGGCTGCCACGTTTTGGTACCCGGGCAAAAAAGGGGCCATTCGCATCTTTTTGCGCAATGAATTTCAAGACAAATTAGCACCACACGAATTTTTCGATTATCGTAAAAAGGGCATCGAGCCTTCTCAAATTCCGGATAATGTGTGTGATGATATCATCAACATCGTGCTCACTGCTACGGAAGAGGAGTTGTTTATTATCACCGAAATTCCCGATTTTACGTACAAGCCGGTGAAAAGTTCTTTTGCCAAAGCAAAATGTGAAGTGTGTGGGGAATATGTTTACGAACGCTATCTTCGTGTGAAAGACGGCAAGAAAGTATGTATTACTTGTGCCGGACACGAACCTGATGAGAAAGTGTTTTATGCACCGGTTTGCAAGAAAGGGTGATGTCTCATTTCAACATGCTTAGTGCATCAGGCAATACGGCCTTGCACTAAGCTGTTTTTCAAATAATCCAAAGAGAATGGAAAATCAGGCTAAAATACAAATAATAAGCTGCAGCGGAGCCTCAAATACCGGCAAATATGCTGACGAAGTGGCTCGAAGAATGGAAGAAAGAGGCGAAGCAAAAATGATCTGTTTGGCAAAGGTTGCCATTAGTGATCAGCCTTTGATCAAAAAACTACAGGCAACAACCGATAAGATCGTGGTGTTGGATGGTTGTGCCTTTAATTGTGCTGAAAAAATTCTTCAAAAAGAAGGGATGCAACAATTTATTCATGTCAATACAACCGATTTTGGCATTGTTAAGGGCAAAACTCCTTTAACGGAAGAGAAAGTAGAAGAAATCATTGAACATATTAAAAAAAGAGTATTATGAGTGAAGAAACAGCAAAGAGACAAGTAAATGTAACGATTCACGCGGAAAGCGAAACCGCAAGCCGTGCCAAAATCAAAGCCGGCAAGTTTGAAATGATTATTGACGAACCCATTCCGATGGGAGGTACCGATTTAGGCCCCAGTCCTATTCAAGTGTTGTTGATGTCGTTGGCAGGCTGCCTCAATGTTACAGGCCATGAAGTGGCAAAACAACGTGGCATGAAACTGAACGGATTGAAAATTAAAATAGAAGGTACGATGAATCCTTGCACGTTTATGGGATGTTCGTATGATGAGCGAGCCGGTTTTCAACAAATCAATGTCACCATGGATACCGACTTTGAAAATGCGACCGATGAAGAGATCGTAAGTTGGATGAAAGAGACAGAGATGCGTTGTCCCGTCACCGACAACATCAAAGACAGTACCAAAATAGAAGTAACCCATAAATAAAGTGATGTTCCATTCCTCGTAAAGAGTAGCATCTATTTCTGCTTTTTACGAGGAATTCACTATGTCAGCAGTCCATTATATACCTCTAAAACAATTTCTCCAATGAAAATGAAGTCATTTCTTATTCCCGTTCTTATGTTTTTCGTTGCTGCCTTGTGGGTTTTACCACTCTCCGCTCAAACAACCGCTCAACAGAAAAAAACCATGAACGAAACAAGTAAAAAAGCACCCCATTACAAGGTCACATTCATCGAACTGGGATCGGTGCGTTGTATTCCCTGCCAAAAGATGCAACCCATCATGAAATCAATTCGTGAAAAATACCCAACCCAGGTGAACGTGATTTTCTACGATGTGTGGACAAAAGAAGGGCATCCCTTTGCTCAACAATACAACATCGAGGTCATTCCGACGCAGGTTTTCTTAGATGCCAATGGAAAAGAATTCTATCGTCATCAGGGTTATTTTCCGGAAGATGAATTGATCAATGTACTAAAAAAGCAAGGAGTGCGTTAGTAATTGCTGAAGTAACATCATTCCTTTTCTTCCATGTCTGATAAATCCAACGTTTCTTTGCCGGAGATTTTTTTAGCCTATCTGATGGTTGGGCTGACTGCTTTTAGTATGGCCATTCTTCAAAAGCTCAAATCGCTTGTAAGGCAAAAAAAATGGATGAGTGAAGAGGAGATAAACGAAGGCATTGCGTTGGTGCAGCTTTATCCCGGCCCAATGATGGTTGATTTCACCGCCTATGTCGGTTACCGGTTGCGTGGTGTTTGGGGAGCCGTGGCGGCCACAACGGGTTTTATCCTTCCCTCGTTTGTCATGATGTTGGCGTTGTCTTACGTCTATTTCACAGCAGGTAATCTTGCCTGGGTTCATGTCATTTTCACCGGATTGGAAGCGTTAGTTATCGGAGTGATTCTCAACGTGACGGTTGACATGGCTGCACAAAACATCAAAGGCAAAGCGGAAGCCGTCATCGCCTTTTTGGCTTTCGCTGTGCTTTTATTCAAAATTAATGCCATCTGGGTTGTTTTGGTTGCACTGTGTTTGGGAGCCATTTTGCTCCGTCCTACCACTAAATCAAAAGCGATTCCGCAGGCGCAGGCCTCGGTGCCGATGCGTCAATGGATCGGGATTGCATTGATTTCATTTTTTGTCGTTTTGGTCTTGGTGGCTTCCATCTTGCTCAAGTCGGAAGTTGGGGCTCTTTCGGTATCCTTATTCAAAATCGGTTCGGTAGCGTTTGGAAGTGGAACCACCATTGTTCCATTGCTTCAAACCGAAGTCGTCAATGCGCACCATTGGATGTCGATGAGTCAATTTGCTGACGGCCTTGCTTTGGGTCAAATAACGCCCGGCCCGTTTTTGATCACGGCTACTTTTATCGGGTATAAAATGGGCGGACTTTTTGGTGCAACGCTTGCCACCTTTGCCATGTTTTCTCCGTCGTTTATCATGACGCTCATTTTTACCGAATTGTTCGTTCATATCCGAAATTTGAAAGTCATTCGTGGTGCATTAGCAGGTGTTTTGGCTTCTTTTGTCGGGATGCTGGCAGCGGTCATTTTAGATCTTGCGGATGTCACCATGAAATCGCCGGCAGCATTTGGCATGGCGGCACTTGCTTTTATTGCCGTTCGATGGTTTAAGTTGGATGTGATTTGGGTGTTTGCCGGTGGCATCGTTTTGTGGATCGCCCTTACGGCTGTAGGTTTATCATAATCTTCGTTTTATTCTGTTAGGAGTTCGGCTCCTTTACCATGCTGCTTCTCATCACGGTCAATCAAACAAAACGGTGACGGTGTATCGTTTTGTCTTTTTCTTCTTTATACCTCTTTTTTATCATTATTTTGTGAATGGCAGCTACGTTCAGATGATGATGTAAACAATTAATTTTCTTTTTGATAGGTTACTATGGAAATATATAGCTAACTTTGCATGAATTTTAAAAAAGAAAAAATGATTTTTGAAGAATTGGGGATTGATGCCCGCATATTGAAGGCTATCAGTGAATTAGGTTTTGAAAACCCCATGCCTATCCAAGAGAAAGTAATTCCTGTTTTATTACAAAATGAGTCGGATGTGATTGGACTTGCACAAACCGGAACGGGCAAGACAGCCGCGTTTGGAATTCCAATCATACAAAAAACAAATTTGTCATTGCGCCATCCTCAGTCGCTGGTGCTTTGTCCCACCAGAGAATTATGCTTACAAATTACAGACGATCTGATTGATTATTCCAAATATATCGATGGATTAAAGGTATTGCCTGTCTATGGAGGCTCAAGCATTGAAATGCAAATACGGTCTGTCAAAAAAGGGGTGCACATTATTGTTGCCACTCCGGGACGCCTCATTGATTTAATGAAACGGGGCGTCGTGAAACTGGATACCATTCGCTATGTGGTTATGGATGAAGCTGACGAGATGCTTAATATGGGTTTTACGGAGAGTATCAATGAGATTTTAGCTTCTGTGCCGAATGAAAGGACAACCATGCTCTTTTCAGCCACCATGCCCAATGAGATATCGCGTATAGCTAAAACATACATGCACAATCCGCAGGAAATTGTCATTGGCAATCGAAACGAAAGCACAAACAACGTAAAACATCGGTTTTACATGGTGCATGCAAAGGATAAATATTTGGCATTGAAAAGAATAGCTGATTATTATCCTGCTTTTTACGGCATTGTGTTTTGCAGAACGCGAAAAGAAACACAGGAAATTGCCGATGCACTGATTCGTGACGGCTACAATGCCGATGCGCTGCATGGAGATCTTTCGCAACAGCAACGTGACTACGTGATGCAAAAGTTCCGTATTCGCAATCTTCAGATTCTGGTGGCAACGGATGTTGCGGCCAGAGGTTTGGATGTGGACGATCTGACGCATGTTGTCAATTATGGGTTGCCTGATGATATCGAAACTTATACGCATCGAAGCGGTCGTACCGGCAGAGCTGGTAAAGCCGGTCTTTCTATTGTGATTATTCATAGCAAAGAGCGACAGCGTCTGCATGAAATTGAACGTAAAATCAATAAGAAGTTTGAACCGGGAGTCATTCCTACAGGGAAAGCTATTTGTGAAAAGCAAATGCTTCATTTGGTTGATAAACTTGAAAAAGTAGAGGTGAACGAAACGGAAATAGCTGATTTATTATCGGTTGCTTATCGAAAATTGGAATGGCTTTCTAAAGAAGAAGTGATCAAGCGACTTATCTCTCTTGAGTTTAACCGCATGTTCCAATATTACAGAGATGCTGATGAGTTGGATATACCGGGTGACAATTCATCGGGAATGGATCGAAGCAAGAAAGGTCGCGGACAGGAAAAAGGATTTGTGCGTTTGTTTGTCAACTATGGCAAGATTGACGGAATGATTCCTCCTCATTTTATTGAGATTATTAATCAATATGTCCCTAAACGCATTGATATTGGCCGAATCGATATCTTGCCTAAAATATCTTTTATTGAAGTACGCGAGGAGGATGCTAATTTGGTGATTCAGTCATTGAAAAAAATTAAAGGATTGGAAAGAAAAATGATTATTGAACGGGCTCAACCTGAAGGGGAACACGAGGAAAGGAGATCGTTCTCCGGTCGAAAGAAAAATGATAGCGATCGAAGAAAACGAAGAAATTGATCGTATCTAATTGAACACCATTATTTTATGATTGGTTGATGCTAATCAATAAAAAAACATCCGATGAAAGAGAAATTCATCGGATGTTTTTTATTGCGCCGGATTGATCCGTTAAAAGAATCTTGCCCTGTAATCTTGAATGTTTCCCTTGTCTTTTAACACTTGGAACATGATGTAAGGCAACATGTAGTTTTGTTTTTGATTGAGCATCTCTTCTTCATTTTGTAGTACAAACGGATCATTTTTGGTTTGAATGTTGTACACATTGAAGACATAAACGCCCATTTTTCCTTGCAATGGTTGAGAAATTTTGTTGGCTTGGCTGGCGGTTGCTGCTCCGATGATGAGGGGCTCATTGGTTAGCGAACCGGTGCCGTTGCTATAGAAATTTAGGTTTGTAGCCGTGTCCATTTTTACTTTTAAGGTTGCAGCCAAACCCGGAAGGGTTGGATTTGTTGCCATGGCCGACGAAATATTTTTGATCATCAGCTGTGCTTTTTTGTCAGTAATAAGCTGCGCTTTCAAATCGGGAGTGACGGCTTCTAAGGAACGATAGCCTTTTTCATGTTTTCCGGTTATGACAGCCACAATCAATTGATCGTTTTCAGCACCACACTCGAGGACATCGGATACGGTACCTACTTTGTTGTCATTGACCCACCGAATGACAGAACGTGAGTTTTTAATCATGCCGATTTGCGGAGCGTTAGGATCAACCTGATTGGCGGTGTGAACCACTAATCCTTGAGCTTTTGCCGTTGCGTCAAAATTGGAGAGAGAAGTAGCGGCCGTTGCAAATTGTTTTGCCTGATTATAATATTGTTCCCGTGTTGCATCGCTTGGTACTACCCGAATAGCGATGATCCCTAATTTTACTTTTGGCACAATATCTCGTTGTTGAGTAACCTGAATTAATTGAATTCCTTGTGGTTCTTTATCCACAACGATTTCATTTTTAGCTGCTTGGAAGATTTTATTGGCTAATGATAAGTTAAATCCCATTTGCAGTAAGTTTTGTTCTTGTACCCATCCAATTTCTCCGCCGTTGGCTGCGGTTTGTTGAACGCGTGAATATTTGCGGGCTAAAGCAGCAAAATCGGCTCCGCCGTTAATGGCTTTTTTGATGCTGTCTGCCAAAATGGAAGTAGCTGTGTCGCTTTGAGCTGCTACAAAAATATGTCGAATGTTTACAGAATCAGGCAACATCATTTTTGGTTCAATGATTTTGGCCATGACGTACGTGTCATTTTCCAATGTGGGGCCAAACACGTCTCCTTTTTTGCCATTGAAAGCAAAATCTTGCAAGAAGGTGGGCAGATCTTCTTTGCTTAGTGGAGCATCGATGTATTTTGAATCTGAATTGTTGTTGATAATGGTCGTTAATTGATTGTCGGCAGCAGTTTCAAAATTCGCTTTAATCCCGTTGATTTTTTGTTCTACTGCACTAAAATCGGCTTGCGATGGTTTGATGGGAATCAAAACATATTTAAAGTCATTGTTGGCTTCTTGGCGATACCGTTCGATTTGTTTCTTGTATAATGCTTTGATTTCGGCATCCGACACAGTAATGGAACCATCAGGAATGGTATAGTAGGGTTGCATAATGAAATTCATATCCACCGATGTTTCATTGCGGCTAAATGCATACTTGGCATCTAAGGCATTGCTGGTGATTGTTTTGGATAGCAATGTGATGTATTTTTGTTGCAACGTGTTATCTTTGATCATTTTAACCCAAAAATCCCAATATTGTTCATATTGTTTGATTTCGTCAGCTTGCTGAGGATTGTTTTTCTGTGCGGCTTGATTGAGTGCGGTCAAAAAATTCAATAAGGCTTGTTTGCTGAAAGCACCTGTTTGCGGATCGACAAAAATGCGACGACCGGTAATCAACGGACTGATGTGATCGCCAATCGTTAAATCGTTCATCTCTTCTTTCGTCACGGTGAGCCCTAATTCGGCTGCCTGTTGTCCGATGAGTGTGGAATTCAAAAAATTAGACCAAACTTGTTCCCGAATTTGTTCATTCATTTGATCATTTCCTGTTTGTCCTGTCTCAATTTTGTACACCGTTGTCAACTGATCAATTGCACTTTGAAATTCGGGATATTTAATGGTTTTCCCGTCGATGACTGCCACTTTCATTTTTTGTTGACCAAAAAATGATTGACTTGAATTTAAAAAGTCACCAATAATAAATGCAAACATGGCTAACCCCACGGTTACAACCAATAACACGCCTCTTCGTCTGATTCGTTCTAATGTTGCCATTGAATAATGTCTATTAAAAGATAATTTCTATTTTTTCTATTTATTTCAAATAATACAACTATTTGATTACGAGTGATATAATTGCTTTGATAGCCTCGTTGTCAAGAAAGTAGGATCATTCAAAATGTGGGTACGAATATACAAAAAAATGTTTATATTACCATCTTTTGAAGGAATGCACTGTTTTTTAGTTGTCATTCACCAACCAGCACATCAAAACCATGTTCTTTGACCTTTTGGGCAATGCTTGTCAATTCTTCATGCGTAGCCTTGCGAAGCGATTGCAAAGGGGTTTCGCGATCAATGGTGTAAATCATCACCTGTTTTGGTTTGATTTGTTTCAATGCGGCAAGCCACAGTTCAACTTCTTCGTCGGTCGTATTATCTATGATTTGATGATCAGTTTCGCCATGGAGAAACATGGTTTGGATGATCACATTGCCGTGAAATTGTTGAAGGTGTTCAATGAGCCATTGTGCTGTTATTTTTTTTGAGACGGGACGATTGAGTAGTTGAATGGTGTGATCATTGGCCGAATCGAGCTTAAGAATGTTATTGTCCACTTTGTTGAGTGCTTGAACTACCGAAGGATGATCAAGTTGGGTGCTATTGGAGAGTACGCTGATTCCGGCATTCGGGAAATAGGTATTGCGAAGTGCAATGGTATCATCGACAATGGTGGCAAAATCCTTGTGAATGGTTGGTTCTCCGTTTCCTGCAAACGTGATCACATCTAATGGTTCATGGCGATTTTTCATTTCAGACAAGGTTATTTCAAGCTGTTGTCGGACTTCTTCCCGTGTGGGGATGACAGCTTGAGGATCTGTTGTGTTAAATCCGCATTCACAGTAGATGCAGTTAAAGGTACATATTTTGGCAGTGAGCGGCAACAGGTTGATTCCAAGCGAAATGCCAAGTCTTCTGCTTTTAACCGGCCCAAAAATGATTTTATCAAATAAAATAGTGGACATAAAAGTCTTCTTAAAATGGTAGGTAAGCCCTTTTCGATCTCTTCAAGGGATTCAATATCAAAACGATGCTAATGTCATTAGTTGCCTTCTGAATGGCTGAAAAGAGTTATTCTTTTGTTAAATTTTCCATGCTGCAATCCGATCCATCGCTTCGCGAGTCTGCTCGTGCGTGCCAAAAGCAGTGAGTCTGAAGTATCCTTCGCCGTGTGGTCCAAATCCTACGCCGGGTGTTCCGACAACGTGTGCTTCGTTTAACAATCGGTCAAAGAATTCCCATGCTGAAATGTTGTTTGGTGTTTTTAACCAAATGTAAGGAGCGTTGATTCCTCCAAAATGTTCAATTCCTTTGAGTTGCATTCCTTGTCGAATGAGCTCGGCATTGTGCATGTAATAGCGAATCGTTTCTTTGATTTGTTGTTGCCCTTCTTCGGAATAGACCGCTTCTGCAGCACGTTGAACGATGTATGCCGTTCCGTTGAATTTCGTGGTTTGACGACGATTCCAAAGTCGATTGAGTGAAATCGGCTCGTGTTGTGTTGAAAATGCTTTTACTGCTTTTGGAACCACGGTGTAGCCACATCGTAGTCCGGTGAAACCTGCTGTTTTTGAAAAACTTCGGAATTCAACCGCTACTTCTTTAGCTCCTTCAATTTCGTAAATGGAATGAGGCACATCGGGTTCGCTGATAAAAGCTTCATACGCGGCATCAAATAATATGATTGATTGATTTTCAAGGGCATAATCAACCCATTTTTTCAATTCATGGTGTTTTAATGTTGTTCCGGTGGGATTGTTGGGATAGCACAAATATATGACGTCTGCTCTTTGATCAGGCAAGGAAGGAATAAAATGATTTTCGGCAGTACAGGCCAGATAACGGATATTGCTCCATGCGCCTTTTTCTGTCAGTGTTCCTGCTCGGCCTGCCATTACATTGGTATCGACATACACCGGATACACCGGATCGGTGACAGCAATCACATTGTTGATGCCTAAAATGTCACCAAAATTTCCGGTATCACTTTTAGCTCCGTCGCTGACAAATATTTCATCGGGATCCAATGCAATACCTCTTGAATTAAAATCATGTTTTACAATGGTTTGACGTAGAAAATCATAGCCTTGCTCGGGCCCGTATCCGCGAAACGTTGAGGCTTGTCCCATTTCGTCCACAGCTTGATGGAGAGCTTTAATCACAGCAGGAGCTAATGGTCGGGTGACATCGCCGATTCCTAAGCGAATGACGTTGGCAGTTGGATGCGCTTCTTTGAATGCAGCTATTTTTCGTGCTATTTCGGAAAATAAATAGGTTTCGGATAAAATAGTAAAATGATCGTTGATAAGTGCCATGATTGAAATGAATTGAAAATGGATAGTGAATTTGTCAATGGGATAATGATGAATCAGGGAAATACGTTCCTTCAAAAACGGTGGTTGCCGGACCTGTCATGTACACATGATTGTCTGCTTCTGACCATTCAATGAACAACGTGCCGCCTGTTAACTCCATCGTGACTTTGCGTTCGGCTTTACCATTCAAAACAGAAGCGACCGTTGCAGCACAAGCGCCCGTGCCGCAGGCAAGTGTTTCGCCTGATCCGCGTTCCCAAACCCGCATCTTCAAATGATCCGGTGATAAAATTTGGACAAATTCCGTGTTGGTTCGATTGGGAAAAAGGGGATGATGCTCAACTTTTGGACCAATTTTGGCTAAATCAAGTTGATCGACTTGATCTTCAAAAATGACAACATGCGGATTCCCCATCGAAACAGCGGTAATATTCACCCGTTTGCCGTCCAATGCGATGGGGAAGTTGATCACCGTTTCTTCGTCAATGTGAACGGGAATTTGTTTTGCCGAAAGAATGGGTTCTCCCATATCAACCCGAACCGTAGTGACTTTGCCGTTTTCCACGTTTAAGTCCAATCGTTTTTGCCCCGCTAATGTTTCCAATGTGATGGAAGTTTTGTCCGTCATGCCGTGATCATATACATATTTTGCAATGCAACGTGACGCATTGCCGCACATTTCGGCTTCTGACCCGTCGGCATTGAAAATACGCATTCGGAAGTCTTCTTTTTCTGAAGGTAAAATCAAGACTAATCCATCGCCTCCGATTCCAAAATGTCGATCACTGATCTGAATGGCTAATGATGCAGGATCTTCAATGGTTTCTTGAAATCCGTTGACATAAATATAATCGTTGCCTGCACCGTGCATTTTAGTAAATCTCATATGTTTATGTTATTTGTGTTATTATTTAATTGATTTATGAATGAGCTCCGTTAAAGATTCGTTTTCTTTTTTGCATCATCTGTTTTGATGCTTCATTCTTCCCATGATTCACCACCGGGTGTCATGATCGGACGAATGTTTTTATGTTCATAATCATTGATGAAAGCCTGATTGACTAATTTATTTCCTCCAGGTGTCGGATAATTCCCCGAAAAATACCAGTCGCCTTGATTCAATGGACAGGCTTTATGCAGATTATCAATGGTTTGATAGATGATTTCAATGTCAATGTTGCAATCGTCGGGTCGTACTAACTCAGCAATCTTTTTTGAAATTTCTTCGTCGGTGAATGGAGCATAAATTTCTTTTACATAATTTACAATCAATTCTTTGGGCAAATTTTCTTGTGCTTTGCTTTTTTTATACACTTCATCGATGAGGGATGTTTTCCCTTGTTCTTTGAGGAGCGAAACGGCTGCTGTAAAGGCAATAAACTCGCTCAATCGAGACATGTCAATGCCATAACAATCGGGGTATCGTATTTGTGGTGAAGAAGATACAATGATGATTTTTCGTGGATGGAGTCTGCTTAAGATTTTGATAATGCTTTGCTTCAGCGTAGTGCCTCTTACAATGCTATCATCAATGACCACAATAGCGTCTTCATTCTCTTTGACAATGCCGTAGGTGACGTCGTACACGTGAGCTGCCAAATCATTCCGGTTAGCATCTTCCGTAATAAAGGTTCGCAGCTTAATGTCTTTGATGGTTAATTTTTCGTTGCGGATTCTTTTGGAAAGAATTTCGTTGATATGCTGCTCGGTTAATGATGTTTTTTTATGGAGTTGAAGAATGGCATTGGCTTTTTGTTCATTTAAATGGTCTTCCAGACTTTCCATCATTCCGTAATAGGCAACTTCGGCCGTGTTTGGAATAAATGAAAAAACGGTGTGATCAATGTCGTAATCGATGGATTTCAAAATTTGCGGGATCAATAGCTTCCCCAACATTTTTCGTTCTTGGTAAATGTCACTGTCACTTCCTCTTGAAAAATAAATGCGCTCAAACGAACAGGGCGTAATGTGATTGGCTGTGCGAATGTGAGCCAGTTTCATGGCGCCGTCTTTTTTGATAAATAAACCCCATCCGGCGGGTAATTCTTTGACCTCTTCCGTTTTGATGTTGAAAACGGTTTGGATCACGGGTCGTTCTGAGGTAGCGACTATCAATTCGTCGTTAGCAAAATAATAGGCAGGACGAATGCCCCATGGATCACGAAACACAAACGCATCGCCACTGCCGGTCATCCCTGTAATGACAAATCCTCCATCCCAAATTTGAGTTGCTTTTTTTACAATATCCGTAAGATCGATTTCTTGTTCAATTTTTTCATTTAACTCATTGCCTGAAAATCCTTGACGGCTAAATGAATTGTAGAGATCCTCCACCGCTGTATCCAATAAACTACCAAGTTGTTCCAATATAATGAAGGTATCGGCATTGTGACGCGGATGTTGTCCGTCTGCCACAATTTGATCAAACACTTCATTGACATTGGCTAAATTAAAGTTTCCGGCTAAACATAAATTGCGGCTACGCCAGTTGTTTCGACGCAAAAACGGATGGGTGTAAGCAATTCCTGATCGTCCAATCGTGCCGTAACGTAAATGTCCCATGTAGATTTCACCCATAAAAGGTGCCTTTTCAAGTTGATCTGCATGATGTTTTTCGTACCAGGCCAATTGTTCATTGATCGTGTGGAACGTTTCGGTAATGGCTCCTGCTCCTAAAGCTCTTTCACGGAAAATGTATTCTTCTCCGGCATTGGCGTGCAGTTTGACCGTGGCAATGCCTGCTCCTTCTTGCCCGCGATTGTGCTGCTTTTCCATCAAAAGGTAAAGCGCATTCAAACCGAATTTTTTTGTGCCGTATTTTTTTTCATAGTAAGAAAGAGGTTTTAACAGCCGAAGCAACACTATGCCACATTCGTGTTTGATTGGATCACTCATTTGGATGATTTATAGTTGGGAAAAATGAGATGCAAAAAAAATGAATGTGCAAAGGTAGTTCATTTTTTGATTTATGACGAAGGCGTTTTCAACTAAATGGCTTCATTTGATTCATTTTAAGATCTATCAACTTCAAGATTAGAAAATAGTTAACCTTCTGGTTGATTTTTTTGCCCGATAAATTGGTTTTTGGATCTATTGCTTTCATGACGGAATCTAAAAAATGCAGCCTGAAGGGCGTTTTGTAACAACCGTTAAGCACAAACAGAATGAAAATGTGCAATAAATGGAGGAAGATAGCACAAAAAGAAATAAAATGTGTATCTTTGCGCCTCGTTTTTATTAAATTTAAATAAGCATTTCGCTGTCTGACTGCTTTCCTTGTTTGTGAAAAGTCTTCTTACTTCTGACTGCTTCTTATCCAATTTCTCATTTGAATGAAAAGAAAAATCGTAAGTGCAATGTTTTTTTCATTGCTTATTGCTAAAGGTTTCGCCGGAGGTCTTCTGACGAATACCAATCAAAGTGTTCATTTTTTGCGTGAACCCTCGCGTGAAGCTTCGACTGAAATTGATGCTGTCTATACCAATCCTGCCGGATTAGTATATTTAACGGATGGATTTCATTTGTCCGTGACCAATCAGAGTGCTTTTCAAACGCGCACCATTACTTCAACATTTGCCCCATTTGCAGGAGATGGCGGTAGTGTCACCAAAGTTTTTCGAGGTGAAGCCTCTGCACCCATTATTCCGAGCTTTCAGTTGGCTTACAAAAAAGGGAACTATGTGATTTCTACTGCTTTTGCCATCACCGGCGGCGGCGGAGAAGCTACCTTCAATCACGGGTTGCCTTCTTTTGAAGCGCCGATTTCCATGATCCCGGTTTCATTGACTGCTGCCGGAGTGCCAACAACAGCTTATTCGGTTGATGGCTACATGCAAGGGCGACAATTTCTGTACGGGTTTCAACTAAACGGTTCTTACAAGTTGAATCATGCTTTTTCCGTTGCGGCAGGCTTGCGCTTGAATATTGCAAGCAATGCCTATCAGGGACATTTGCGAAATATCATGATTAATCCCCAACATCCGGTCTTAAATCCAACGGGAGAGATGATGTTAGCTACGCTTTTTTTTAACAATGCGGCATCTTTGGCCACCGGAGCTGCAAACTCACTCACTCCCATTGTGGATGGCGGCTATGGTTCTGCTACCTTGGCGCAATTGCAAGCAGCAGGTAAATTGACGGCTGCTCAGGTCGCTCAATTAAGTGCCGGTCTGGGAACTGACGTGAGCGGATTGCAAGTGACACAGGTACAAAATCTTTATAACAAAGCCGCTGCCACTTATACGACTAATGCTCATGCAACTGCCGATAAATATTTGGATTGTACACAAACCGGCTGGGGTGTGACGCCCATTATTGGTTTTGATTATCATGAGGACAACTGGAATGTAGGCTTAAAATATGAGTTTAAAACGTCGTTAAATATTCAAAACAATACCGTGATTGATGATACCGGTTTATTTCCTGACGGCGTCAATACGCCTAGCGATGTGCCTGCTTTGCTTACGCTTGGCGTTGCTTATCAGCTTCCGCATCATTTCAATTTTTCGGTCGGCTATCATCATTTCTTTGATTCTGATGCTAAAATGGCTAATAATAAGCAACAATATATTCATGGCGGGGTAAATGAATATCTTTTTGGTGGTGAATACACGGTTAATTCCATTTTTTTAGTGAGTGCAGGAGCTCAAATTACCAGAACAGGCGTAACCGATCCTTATCAAAGTGATATGAGTTTCAGCTTAAATTCTTATTCTGTTGGTTTTGGGGGCGCTGTCAACTTGACTTCAAAACTTCGGTTGAATTTGGCCTATTTTTTCACGAATTACGCTAAATGGACAAAACAGTCATCCAATTACAACAATACCATGCTGGCAGGAACCGATGTTTTTGCTCGAACCAACAAAGTCTTTGGAATAGGAGTCGATTATAATTTTTAATTGGTTCGCTTCGTTCCATTGCCTTTCAGAATTACTCAAGTTAATCAGGAAGAGGATTCTCTTGTCAGAAGCCTCTTTCTCTTGTTTTAAAAACAGCTATCTTTGCAGACTGATTTTTTCAGCTTCGTGAACAACTTGAAAACGAACATGACAAAACGCTATGACATTGATTAATAATATAATAATCAGTTTGTAGTGAAATTTCATGTGGGCTTAATCAATAAAATATTTAAAAACAGATGAATATAACCATTCGTAAAGCCACGTCAGACGATTTCCCTTTTATTCTTTCCATGATCAATGAATTGGCAACTTTTGAAAAAGCTGCGGACAAAGTGACCAATAGTGTTCAACAAATGATGCAAGAGCAAGATTTGTTTCATTGTTTGATCGCCGAAACGGAAAGTCATGAGCCTGTCGCCATGGCGTTGTACTTTTTTGCCTATTACACATGGGTTGGTAAATCGCTCTATCTTGACGACTTGTATGTCAAAGAACCATATCGCCAACAAGGCATTGCTACCCAATTGTTGCACGCTGTTTTTGAAGTGGCACGTCAGGAAAAATGCCATCGGGTTCGTTGGCAGGTGCTCCATTGGAATGAAAATGCGTTGGCATTGTATCGAAAATTAGGTGCTACCATTGATGCCCAATGGTCCAATTGTGATTTTGACGAACATGGAATTCAAACGTTTCCTTTCTGATCGGAGATGGAGTATAATTTGCATTAAAACAATGAAATAGATATTATTCAAAGTGGTCTGTTTTGTTTTTTTGCCTTTATGCTCCGGCATTCTTTTTTTTATTTTAATGAAATCATATTGTTTTTTGCAATTAAAAATAATATCTTTACGATAAGAAATCACTAATCATTTAATTTTTTAAGAACTTATGAGATCATTAATTGGAAAACAAGCTCCTCTCTTTAAAGCGCCCGCTGTGATCAACGGGAAAGAAATTGTCCCCGATTTTTCACTTGAACAATTTATTGGTAATAAATACGTGGTATTTTTCTTTTATCCAATGGACTTTACTTTTGTTTGTCCAACTGAATTGCATGCTTTTCAAGCACAATTGAATGAGTTTGAAAAACGAGGTGTTCAAGTCGTTGGATGTTCGGTTGACTCGGAATATTCCCATTTGGCATGGTTGTCGCTGGACAAAAACCACGGTGGCATCAAAGGGGTTACTTATCCCATTGTAGCAGATTTTTCAAAAACCATTGCTGAGAATTTTGGCGTATTGGCTTCTGAAATTGATTATGACGAAGAAGGAAATGCCTATTCTATTGGTGATCCGGTAGCTTATCGTGGTTTATTTCTGATTGACAAAAAAGGAGTCATTCGTCATTGTGTCATCAATGATTTACCCTTAGGTCGAAATGTTGACGAAGCCATCAGAATGGTCGATGCGCTGCAGCATTTTGAAGAATATGGTGAAGTTTGTCCTGCTAACTGGACTCAAGGAAAAGAAGCAATGAAAGGGACAACGGAAGGCGTTGCCGAATATTTAAGCAAACATTAAGCCATAATCTTTTCGTAAAAAAAGGATTTTCAGATGAGGCAATCATTGAAAATCCTTTTTTAGTTTTAAATATTCAATCGAAATAACCTTTCATAATGCCTCGTGGCGAATTGCGTACGAAAAGAATAATTTCATCCCGTTCTTTTGTGGCAGGCATTTCAGCCTCGATGTGTTCAAGAGCGGTTGTCGTATTAAAATTGGAAAGGTACAAAATGCGATATGTTTCTTGAATGTCACGTATTTGTTCGTTGGTAAATCCTCTTCGACGCAGCCCGACTGAATTGATTCCGCTGTAAGAAATGGGCTCGCGTCCGGCTTTGACATAAGGTGGAACGTCTTTGTTGACTTTTGATCCTCCCTGAATCATCACGTGAGCTCCAATGTGTGTAAATTGATGAATGAGCGATCCTCCACCGATAATTGCCCAATCGCCAATGGTTACTTCGCCTGCCAGTTGCGTAGCATTGGACATGATGACATTGTCGCCGATAGTGCAATCGTGAGCCACATGACAATAAGCCATAATCAGGCAGTTTTTGCCGATAATGGTATGTCCTTTGGATGCTGTTCCTCGATTGATGGTGACACATTCCCGAATAGTTGTGTTGTCGCCGATAATAGCTGTAGTTTCTTCGCCTTGAAATTTAAGATCCTGCGGAATGGCGCTAATGACGGAGCCCGGGAAAATAGTGCAGTTTTTGCCGATTCGTGCTCCTTCCATAATGGTGACATTGGAGCCAATATGCGTGCCTTCGAGTATCACTACATTTTTATCGATGGTAACAAAAGGTTCAATGACCACATTTGAAGCAATTTTGGCTTCAGGATGAATATATGCTAACGGCTGCTTCATCAATGTAATTTTTTTGAATGAAAAAATGGATAATCTATGGTTTGTATGAATAGTAGAGCTGACAGCAATCAGATCGTTCTATCCTCATTTTCTTTGTTTTTAGTTACCTGTGCCATGAATTCAGCTTCGCAGACAATGCGATCGCCTACAAAGGCGTATCCTTTCATGGTAGCGCATCCTCGTCGAATGGGTGAGAGTAAAGCTAATCGGAAAATAACCGTATCGCCCGGAACGACTTTTTGCCGAAATTTTACTGCATCAATCTTCATGAAATAAGTTGAATATAATTCGGGATTTTCTACTTGATGTAAAATCAATAATCCTCCGGTTTGAGCCATTGCCTCTACCAAAAGGACACCGGGCATTACCGGTTCCGTAGGGAAATGTCCGTTGAAGAAAGTCTCGTTTACCGTGACATTCTTCAGTCCGACAATAACAGAAGATGAGATGCTCAATATTTTGTCCACCATCAAAAACGGCCATCGATGAGGCAACATTCGTTTAATCTGGTTGGTATCAAACACAGGTTCTTTATTGGGATCATAAACCGGAATGGGCACTTCTTGCCGTTTGATTTCTTTTCGGATTAATTTTGAAACAGTGGTGTTGATTTTATGACCCGGGCGTGTTGCTATGACTTTTCCCAAGAGTGGTTTCCCTATCAGTGCCAGATCGCCGATGACATCGAGCAATTTATGACGTGCCGGTTCATTGTCAAATTGCAATTCCGAAAGATAACCCAATTCGTGTACGTTTTTGTGTGGATGATGAAGCAGATCGGCAATGCGGTCCAATTCTTCCTGATCAATCATCTCATCGTAAATCACTAAGGCATTCTCCAGATCACCTCCCTTGATCAGATCCATTTTGAGCAATTCTTCCAATTCACGCACAAAAACAAAGGTGCGGCAGGAGGCGACTTCGGTGCCAAATTGCGCTAAATTGTCCAACACGGCAAATTGATTGTGCAAAATGGATGATTTGAATCCAATCAATGTTTGAATGCTGAAATGATCATCCGGAAGAATGACGATGGAAGAGTGTGAAACAGGATCGACGTATTCTATTTTCTTTTTGACGACATAATATTCTTTTTCTGCCTCTTGTTCAAGAATGCCTGCTTCGTTGATTTTTTCGATAAATGGTTTGGCGCTGCCGTCCAAAATAGGAAATTCCGGCGCGTTTACTTCCATCAAACAGTTGTCAATTTCGGAAGCATACAAAGCAGCCATCGCATGTTCAATGGTGCTTACCTGAGCGTTATTGTGTGTTAATACGGTTCCACGAACGGTTTGGCTGACATATTCAGCTAAGGCAGGAATGGTTGGCTGACCATCTAAATCAATTCGTTTGATGACAAGTCCGTGATTTTCGGGGGCGGGCAAAAAATGCAATTCAATATCCAGTCCGGTGTGTAGTCCTTTTCCCGTGATAGAAAATGGGTTGCGTAATGTTTTTTGATTTGGCATGCTGATAAGAATATAAAGTACTGTATGTCAATGCATAGATTTTCGTAATTCTGCTATTTCTTTTTTTAATGCGTCTATTTCTCTAACTATTTCCGGTAATTTACGAAATACGACGTAGGCTTTATTGTATTGAACATGCGGTATGGCAGGTGCTCCCATGTAGGTCACATTATCGGGTATATTGCTGATTACGCCTGTTTGGGCTGCTAATTTCACATTGTCACCAATAGTTAAGTGCCCTGAAACGCCGACTTGCCCACCGAACATACAATTTTTCCCTATTTTCACTGAACCTGCAACGCCGTTTTGAGCGGCAAGTACACTGTTTGATCCAACTTCAACGTTATGAGCTATTTGTATAAGATTATCCAGTTTGACTCCTTGTCGAATGCAGGTAGAACCCATCGTAGCACGGTCAATAGTGGTGTTGGCTCCGATTTCAACATCGTCTTCCAATACAACATTCCCAATTTGAGCGATCTTGTCATATCCTCCTTCATTGTTGGGCGCAAAACCAAATCCATCAGCTCCCAGCACTGCTCCTGAATGAATCACACAACGATTGCCAACGACACAATCGTCATAAATGCGTACGCCGGGATAAATGGTTACATGATCGCCAATCGTCACATGCTGACCAATGTACGTGTGAGGATAGATCCTGACATTTTTTCCTATTTTTACGTGATTGTCGATGTAGGAAAAGGCTCCAATGTAAGCGTTCTCACCAATTTCTGCTGTCGATGCAATGAAAGCTAACGAATCGATTCCTTGATGTTCTTGTTTGGCGCTGTTGACTAACTCCAACAATCTGGCTAATGCCTGGTAAGCATCCTCCACTTTAATCAACGTCGCTTGAATGGGGGACTCAGGGGTGAAGTCTTTGTTAACTAAAATAATACTGGCTTGAGTCTGATAAACGAAGTGGGTATATTTGGGGTTGGCTAAGAAAGTTAATGTGCCTGGTGCAATTTCATCAATTTTCGATAGATTTGTTACGGTGACATGCGGGTTGCCAACTATTTC
>Ga0207433_10004086_pt1 | contig 27167 bp, 16 predicted proteins | sample YelNatPaOPGAMG01_FD_187559 | JGI IMG/M metagenome (GOLD analysis project Ga0207433, IMG submission 187559) | Hot spring thermophilic microbial communities from Obsidian Pool, Yellowstone National Park, USA - OP-RAMG-01 (SPAdes) (version 3) | ecosystem: Environmental > Aquatic > Thermal springs... | reverse complement strand
TAAGTAACGAAACGTTAAAAAATCTCCGAGGTTATTCCAAAATTAGCCGAGGTAGCTCAGCCTGGGAGAGCGCCCGGCTGAAGACCGGGTTGTCGCCGGTTCAAACCCGGCCCTCGGCACTTTCATGGACTTTTCGGATAAGCCGAAGGCACTCTTTAATATTGCTGCTACACCCTCTTCCAAAAATATGCAAGCGTACTTGTGCAGCACATACCTTGAACCTTGCCTAGATTAATACCCAGAATCTCCTTAGGGATTCTTACAACTTAGAATTGAATGGAGGATAGGTGGGAGATACCTCAGAAAGCTGCATCACACTTGTTCAAATCAGCTAAAATGCTGAACTATATAGTTATAGATAAATTTGAATGCGCAATTGTATAAAGGGCGAAATACCTTTTAAATGTAAATTAAATTAGATAATCATGCATAATTGTGAAGGTTTTAAATTTGTTGGATAGGGAGTCTGAAAGGATAATATTGGCTGCTCAAAGGAATGAAATTACAGAGCATTTTATTTATGAGAGGTTGGCGCAGTCGATAAAAGACCAGAATAACAAAGAAGTTTTAATGCGTATTTCAAATGATGAGCTAAAACACTATGATTTTTGGATGGGATACACTCATCAAGACGTAAAACCGGATAAGTTGAAGGTGTGGAAGTATTTTTTGATTTCAAAAATTTTTGGGATAACTTTTGGAATAAAGCTTATGGAAAGGGGTGAAGAGAAGGCTCAAGCAACTTATGAGAAGATATCCAAGCTTGTGCCTGAAGCCAAGGCAATTGTAAAAGATGAGGATGAACATGAAAGGCAGCTTACGAATCTAATCGATGAGGAAAGGCTGAGATATGTGGGCTCCATGGTTTTAGGCTTGAACGATGCTCTTGTGGAGTTTACCGGTGCCCTTGCAGGCTACACCTTTGCCCTTCAAAACACCCGTTTAGTGGCGGTTACGGGGCTGATTACTGGCGCCGCAGCGTCACTGTCAATGGCCACGTCAGAATACTTATCAACCAAATCTGAGGGAAACGCCAAAAATCCTCTTAAGGCTGCGGTTTATACTGGCATTGCCTATGTGCTCACCGTTCTTTTTCTAATATCTCCATACCTGCTTCTAACAGATTTATATGCCTGCTTAAGCCTGACAATAGTGGCTGCAGTTGTCGTCATTTTCCTATTCACCTTCTACATTTCAGTTGCAAAAGACTTGCCCTTCACGAAGAGGTTTCTGGAAATGACTGCAATTAGCCTAGGTATAGCAGGCTTAACATTCACCATAGGATTCTTCATAAGAGAATTCCTCAACGTAAAATTAGATTAATAGCGAGATATTTTAGGCATTACGTTACCAGGGAAACTATAAAGAAATGGAGGAAGCAGGATTTAAGCAAAGCAGGAGTTTGATTTTCTGCCTAACCAATTTTTCATCATTTTCATCCAAAAAGAATGCATAGAAAAATTGAACTCTAAAAGCAGCTCTTTTGCTGAGCTTTCGCATGTAGACGCTTCCCTTCGTATTCTAGCCTTACAAGCTCGCTATTACGCAAAACTTATTGAAAGGGTTGCCGACGTCACAGAAAACTGAATATAAAAGTGGAGGCAGAGGCCGGAAGTACCGTGTCTCATTGATGTCCGCATAGTTCTTCTTAAAACTTATAATGTGTTCCGCTAGTGTTAATGCTGATAAGATGGGTGATGTTGAAAATATAATTTCGCTGATACTTTCGACGCGTCCAGATCTTTCAAGGGAAATCATATCTGAGATGTTGGAGAAAGCCAGGAAAAAAGCTGGGGGGCTGATTTCGGATGATGTTCTTTTGCATATGATTGCTGCAGATTTGGGTGTCAAAATTTCGCCTTCCAGGCCATCAACCGGGTCCGGTTGCAGGCCCCTTATAAGCTGCCTGGTTTCAGGTTTAAATGATGTCACCGTTGCAGGACGGGTTTTGGCGGTTTTCCCGGCAACTTCGTCTGAGACTACTAAGTTTTCCAGCCTGCTTATAGCTGATGGAAGCGGCATTTTGCGGGTGGTAATGTGGAACGATAAGGCTGAGTTGGTTAATTCAGGTGCAATCCGCTTTGGGCAGATTGTGAGGCTGGTTCATGGGTACACCAAAGAGGGACGCTTTGGAAGGGTTGAGCTTCACATGAGTGGCAAAGGCACTGTTGAGGTTGATCCTCCCGATTTAGACGCTAAGGATTATCCGACCCTTATGGACTTATCAACAAAAATAGGCGCCTTGAACGCCTCATTTAGGAATAAGCGGGTAAACCTTATCGGAAGCGTTAAAGATGTTCTTCCGGCATCCAGTTTTAAGAGACAGGACTCAAGCACTGGAAGGGTTATGCGTTTCATTTTGGCTGATGAAACTGGAGAAGTCCCCATTGTAGTTTGGAATAGGAAGGTTGATGAGGCTGAGTCTATCGTTAGGAAAGGCGCCAAAATTTGCATTGTTAACGCTAAGGTTAAAAAGGCGCTGGATGAGGGCTTCGAGGCTCATGTGGATTCTGAAACCTACATAGGCTCATATACGGCTCCAACGATCTTCTTGAAAATACGTGAACTTGGTGAGGGTATGGATGGTGTGAGCGTTATGGGGAAAGTTACCGTAAAGCCTATTATCCGTGAGGTTAAAACCTCCCGAAACGAAACTTTAAGGGTTGCGGTCTTCGAGATTGAAGATGAAACGGGGAGAATCTGGGTTTCAGCTTGGAGGAAAAACGCCGAAATAGCGGCTAAGCTCCAATTAGGCGAAACTGTGGCCATAGAAAATGCTTATGTGAAAAAGGGGTTCGGGGATCAGCCTGAAATATCCACTAGAAATGCGACAATCTTGAAGGTTATCAAAAGTTTCGGAGACTAAAACTGAACTGTAGGCAAAATTGGCTTATGTTAGGCATGCTAAGCTTTTGTTGAGGCTAGTTCCTCAAGGGTTTTACTTTTTGTTTCTATGCCCAACGCCACAGTTATAATTGCCGCCGCAATATGCGCTATGGAAAAGACCGTGAAGGCCCATATTAGCTGGTAGCCGGCAATGGTCATAAGGTAAGTGGTTATTATCGGCGCGATTATACCCGCTAATCGGCCTATGCTTGCGGCAACCCCTGTTCCGAAACCCCTTATCTCTGTAGGATAAAGTTCAGGCGTGTACGTGTATAGTCCAGACCATGCTCCAAGGTTGAAGAAGGCTATAAGGGAACTCCAGAAAAGAACCTGTGAAGCGTCAACGGCCGTAGCCATTAGTGGGCATGAGATTCCCGCTATGAACAAATAGACTGCTATTATGGGTTTTCTTCCAGCCCTATCCAAGAGTAAAGCGGCGCTGTAGTATCCAGGAACCTGTGCGAGGGTTACTATGAGGGCCCATTGAAGGGATCTAATTTCCCCGAAGCCAAATGTTGTAACATAAATGTTTGGCAGGAATACAAAAATTCCATGATAAGTGTACACTAGAACAGCCCACAAGGTCCAAAGCACTATGGTTCTATTAATGTATGCTTTGGAGAAAAGCAGCGTAATGTCCTTTAATGTTCGGCGTTCAAGTTTCATGCTGCTTGCAACTTCTATCTTTTGCTCCTTGCTTATGAGGCCCTTTTCTCTGAGAATTTTTATAGCCTCTTCGCTTAGTCCTTTGCTTTCCAGATACCTTATCGATTCGGGCAAAATAAGCAGTCCCGGTATTAGCAGCAGGGGTGTGAGGGCCATGAGGAAAGTATTTCTCCAGCCATAAAGCGGTATTATGATATATCCTGCAAGCAGCGATAACAGTGCGCCGTAAACCCAGAAGGTTTCTACGATGCCTACGAATCTTCCCCTGTATTTGGCTGGAGTATATTCTGAAACATACACTGCCGGTAGTGGTAGTAGACCGCCAAGCCCTATGCCTGCTATGAAGCGCAGAATCATCATCATTGTCATGTCCTTTGCTGTGCTGTTTAGGGCTGTGAAGATGGATGATAAAATGATCATGAGGATCAGGGTGCGCTTTCTTCCAATTCTATCCGCGATGAATCCTGAGGATGAAGCTCCAAAGAACATTCCAGCGTAGCCCACGCTTACCAGGAAGCCCTTTTCAATTTCGGTTAGTGCCCACTCCTTTCCAATGGAGGCTAAAACGGTTCCTATTATCATAACATTCATGCCGCCGAACATGTAGGCCAAACTGCAAATTACAAGCAGGTAATAATGGAATGGGATTAATCTTTGCTCAAGATAGCTGATAATGCCCATTCAACATCCCTTTTCGGCGAAATTATCGCGCCAGTGCGTAGATTTTAGGCTGTAATTTTATCATGTTCTAATATAAAAAAGTTGTCAAAGCTGCAGAAATGGGGCATCCTATTCGTATCTTTTCAAGAGGCTTTTAAATGTCTCCATGCTTCTTCATTTTGGAGTCTTCATAGGGGCTTACCCATCGTCTGTAGAACTCGTGCTGAATGCATGTTAGTAGGCCCATTATTCTTTCGAAGTTGATGTAGGAGGGTTCATATAGGCTCTTCAACGTTTTCGTGAAAAGGTAATTTAGCTGTCCATCCCTATCCTTGTCTTCAACGTTCTCAAAATATTTTAGGATCTGCTCTACCAGCCTATTCAACTCCACTCTTTTTTCAGGCTTAACGTATGGCATTGGGGAACCCTAAGATTTAGGGTTATGATTCCCTTATTAGAGGTTTCCTGAGAGCCTAAACCAAGTATCTTCTAAACCATCTTAAGCTTAGATTCATCACCCTCTCAAGGGCTGTGGAGAAGATGTGGTCTGCATTTTCAATTATTTCCAATTTTTTGGGCTCCGCTGCCGACTTATACAACTCATATGCATGTTCAACTGGCACTATATCGTCCGATTTTCCATGGATTATCAAAATTGGCGGTGTTTTCTTAATTAGCTCCAGTATATTATATTTTTCCAAGTCGTCGAAGAAGCTTTTCTTCAGTTTTCTTCCCGATGGGAGCGCATAGTATTCCCCGTTTTCGCTTTGGTTTATAATTTTGCTGTTGCGTGATATTCTGTATGGCGTTGCAAGGGTTACAAGGGCCTTTATTCTAGTCTCCTGCGCTGCTATGGCCACCATGCCTCCGAAGCTTGATCCAATTGCTCCAAGCTTTTTAATGCAAACTTTTCCGCTGTTCTCAAGGAAATCCAACGCCGCCTTATAGTCTCGGATTCTGGCTGTTAGGCTTGTGTCCTCAAAGCTTCCCTCACTTTTTTCGGGACCTTCCCCGCATCCTCGAAAGTTGAATCTCAGAGAGGCATAGCCCTCCATGGAAAGCTTGGAGGCAACGGTAATCCATTTATCGCTGTCCTTATGTCCCTCCAGGCCATGCAGAAGTATTATGCAGGGAGCACCCTTAAATGGGACGTGCAGGTTTCCAAGGAGTTTCCTACCTTCGGAATAGAAGCTAACGGGTTCCACGTCCATTACTGCATCACTAGGGTTTAAGGGCAAACGCTAATTTCGCAGTTCCTCCGTATTAAGCATTAGCCTTTTGGTACAACGGTTCTTTGCATTTTTAGGATAATGTAATAAGCATAATGTTGCCTAATTTGGAGATGGTGGAATTGTTGTCCGGCGAATTGATAGTAAAGAAGGTTGGTTGTCACGCTGGTGAACCTGGCTGTTGGCTTCGATGCGGTTTGCTGGCATACGTTGATGAAACTGGGAGACTTGTAAAGGTGACTGGCAATCCTGAGCATCCCATAAGCAGGGGCTATGTTTGCATGGAAAGGATAAGCCGCATGGTGCAGTTCATTTATCATCCTGAACAGCTGAAGCACCCCCTCAAACGGTCCGGCGAAAGAGGCCTCGGGGAATGGCGGCAAATTTCATGGAAACAGGCGCTTGATGAAATAGCCTCCAAACTTAAAGGGCTTATCGAACGTTATGGCCCAGAATCTATAGCTGTTGTTGAGGGGGCATACCGCACAGACCTTTATTGGGTTAGATCCCGCTTTCTATTTTCTATAGACAACCCGGGTAATGTGGCGGCTCCGGGAACCATTTGTGCATGCAACGACATAGCCCTGCAGCATTGCATTTATGGCGCAAGCACCCAGTATCCTGACATAGCTAACGCCCGATGCATCGTTGTTGATGGCAGAAACTTCCCCATGGCGGCTCCGCTACACTGGCACATATTAACCCAGAGGAAAAGAAGGGGAGATAAGGTGCATCTAATAGTTCTAGATCCGAGACGCACATTAACCGCTGAAAACGCTGACTATTGGCTCCAGCTTAGACCCGGAACCGATGCAGGCGTATTCCTAGCCTGGCTTCATATAATGCTCAGAGATGGCATTTATGATAGGAGGTTCGTAGAGAGATGGTCCAATGGCCCCCTGCTTCTCAGAATAGACAAGGACTGGTGGCTTACAGAGAAGGATATAGTTAAAGAGGGAAGAGATGACAGGTTCGTGGCCTGGGACAGACGGAAAAATGGTCCAGTCATATGGAGCCCCGCCACTCAGCAGTTTTACACATTAAACGGTGAAGCCATCCCTGACGAGGAGATTGAGGTTGAGCTTGAGGGATGTTTCGAAGTCGAAGTTGTTGAAGGCTATCATGTTAAATGCAAAACAGCTTTCACAGCCTTCAAAGAAAGGATCCTGGAATATTCGCCGGAAAGGATGGCGGAGATAACTTGGGTTCCGAAAAACCTGCTGGAAGATTCGGCTAGGCTTTACGCCACGACAAAGCCTGCCTGCGTTTATAGGGGAGTAGCTACAGATCAAATTGGAAGGGCTTCGTCTTCAGTTGAAATTGCTAGGGCAATGCTGAGGATTTTCTCTGGGAACCTCGATATAGTGGGCGGGGACATTATGACGCAACCGGGGCCGGTGGTTGATGGGAAGATGTTTCTCAGGGAAAGTTTCCTCGATTATCAGGATCATGTTGCGCCTGAAACGAAGAGGAAAATGTTAGGCGCCGATATTTTTCCGATAATGGCTTGGCCCATGTTCGACCTTGTCAAGCCCAACTATAGGAGAGTGTGGAAAGTCAATCCATGTGCCTCAAGTCACATGCTTGGCGTGGCATGGCCTATACTTGCCAGAGCTATAATAACTGGTAAGCCATATCCAATAAAATGCCTGATAATATGGGCTGGAAACCCTGCAGTTTGGGCGCCAAACACAAAACTGGTTTATGAGGCTTTGAGCAGCCCAAATCTAGAGTTGACGGTTGTCATTGAAAGGTGGCTGACGCCATCCTGCACCTTCGCTGATTATGTGCTGCCGGCAGCCACAAAGTCCCTTGAAAGGCCCTATGTTGGCAATTTCGAGGATTTCTCGCCTAATGTTAACGTTTGGGAAAGAGCCATCGAGCCGCTGGGCGAGAGGAAGGATGAATATTGGATTTTCAGGGAGCTTGCCAGGCGAATGATGCCTGAAGAAAAGTGGAGGGAAGCCTTTCCATGGGAAACCCTTGAAGAAGTGGACAATGCTAGGCTTGCACCCCTTGGTTTAACCTTGGAAAAGGCTAAGGACTTGTATGTTATCTCCAGCTGGTCTCCAAAGGGCTATGAGCAAATAAATCCCGACACTGGAAGGCCTAGGGGTTTCGCAACTCCAACAGGCAGGGCTGAAATCTGGGTTACAATTTTTAAGCAATTGGGCAGAAGCCCACTGCCCTACTATGTTGAACCATACGAGAGCCCAGTAACACAGCCCCAGCTCGCCAAGGAATATCCCTTAATCCTCAATACTGGCGGCAGATTCAGGCCCCAGTTCCACTCAGAGCTGAGACAATGGGGAATGGGCATGAGGGAGCTGCATCCGGAACCTCTGGTTGAAATACATCCGGAAACGGCGGAGGAATTGGGCATAATGGACGGCGACTGGGTTTGGATCGAAACTAAAAGGGGTAAAATACTTATGAAGGCGAAACTTTCCCAGACCATACATAAGAAATGCGTAAACGCCGAGGCAAGCTGGTGGTTCCCCGAACTTCCCGGCGATAAATACTGGTGGTATGGCAACTTCATATCCAATGCCAACGTGCTGGTCCTCGATGACATTGAAACTCTAGACCCGTATACGGGCTCATGGCAAAACAGGGCTTTACTATGCAAAATATACAAGGCGACGGGCTTGGTTCCCTCCATGCAACATCCCAAACATTAAATTATGGTTCCTAAGGGCTCTGAGGGCGGAAAAAGATGGAGGTTAGTTAACTGGAACCAGCCCTTCTATGTTTAACATGCCATGTGTAGGCTGTGATAATTGCCACTATTAATATTCCAATCGCTGTAATCCATGCTATTGGCAATGAGGCCCTCGTATCTATTTGACCATTTTCACTTTTTTCTGTTTGTTGGCCGGGCTTTGCTGGCAGCTGAGCGGTAGGGGCTGAAATTGTGTAGCTTATCTCCCATTGTCCTGGATAAAGCCTTAAACTGCAGGTATTGCCATCATTTGCAAGGGATAATGGGGCGGCATTTATGTAAACTATTTCAGAACCCTCTGGAAGGGTTACGTTAAGCTCGAGGGGGGCTTCGAGGCGAAGCGTCCAAAGCCCATTCTCATAAACCGTTAAATAATCAGTGTCATATTCGATGGCTATCGTTCCTGCCCCAAGCGAATAAACAGTTATATTCCAGACCCCTAAATCATAACTTAACGGAATTCCATTTTCATCCGTTACAATAACATTTAAAACTCTATCTGAGGGCGCTAGAATAGGAAGCGTCGTTGATGCCTCCATTTCATCAACGTCTACGATGGCTTTAAAATGAACTAAACCATCCGCAAAAACCTGAATGCCGACCTCCCCAAGCGTAGCCGCCGAGACCGCTTGAAGCAAAACCGCTTGCCAAAGCAAGTACAATATAACGGCAACCCCTCTTTTCACATAAGCACCATCCAACACCTTAACAAACCTTGCCATAATACAACCTAAATTTTATCCTTTATGAAAGCACTCTACAGATTAAAGTTTCAAACCGAATCTGCCATACCTGGGTTAGGACGATTTCCCACCATATAGGTTCCAAAAGAATTACCCTTATAAAATCCCTTCATTTTTTAATTTCATCGGCCATTCTCCATTTAGTTTCAAAATATGCATGTGCAAGAGTTACAAAGTTAGGGTGATTAGACCATAGACTCTTAACATCCGGCGTGTGCGCTTCTGTTGAGAGTGCGACAAAAGCCTGTTTGCCGTCATATATTGCGACTATGGTTTCCGGGGTTTCTTTTACATATCTGATGATAAGGTTGGGATTCTCGGCTAGTTTCTCTATGATTTTTGCGGCCTTCTCATATGGCTTATGCTCTTCCACACAGATTCGGATTTTAACACCTCTCCTTAAGGCTTTTTCATATTCATCGGCGAATTCAAGAGTTGCTGATGAGAATCTGCTGGCGATGGTTACTACCTCCAGCGTTTGCGTAGTCTCCCCCAAGGCTTCTTTAAGTTTGCCAATTATATTACTAAGTCCCGTAATTATTGTGAACCTATACTCGTTATCCTTTAATCCAAGAATTTGGGCGGACTTTCTGTGAAGCTTTATCTGCCTCAATAATAATTGCAAGTTTTTTTCTAGTTTAATGGTTTCCATTTTCTTTTGAGCAATAAGAGTTGCAAGTGTCTTTTCTGGGAACTCGGCTCTATAAATTGTAGGCGTGCTTATTTCCCTCTCGATTAATCCCCTTTTCTCCAGCTTGTTTAACGCCTTGTACACATGGGGCCTTTGGATTCCTGTTCTTTTCTCGAGATCTCCAGCGGAAGCGCTTCCGAGGTAGGCTAATGCCAGATATATCTTGGCCTCGGTTGCTGTAAGACCAAGTTCCCTTAGATTTTTAATAATCTTTGCCTCCGTGGATTCCAACAGCTTAGTAGACATCACTCTCACTTTGGCGGCTGTCGCTTTTATGAATTATGCTGAGACATACAGCCCGTATATACATGTGCTTATAGGAAGCCTTTCTAAAATTAAGAAATAAACATAAAAAGTTGGGAGAAAAATGCAACTATGCAAAGCCTTTTTAGCTATTGCATCGGTTTTATTAATTTCTGTTATAGCATCCCCAGAAGTTCAGGCTCAGGGATCTTGGACTTGGGAAACCCACACCTGCTTAACGGTTTCACCGAATCCCGTTGGCGTTAATCAACCCGTCACAATACTGGTGTGGTTAGATCATGCTCCGCCCCAGACTAGCTTCCTTGAATACTACGGGTGGAACTACACAATACTAATCACAGATCCTACTGGCAAATCAATAACCATAGGCCCCATTGAATCTGACCCCGTGGGCACAGCGTATTATGTATTTACGCCTGAAATCATTGGCACCTATAAGATTCAAGGTCGCTTCGAGGAAACTGTGATAAATATTGTTTCGCCGGTGGGTTTGATGCTCCTGCCTAGGGGTACCCACTACTTCAAGGAATCATACAGCCGCGTGGTGGAGCTGGTTGTGCAACAAGAAACCGTAGAGCCTTGGCCTGAAGTTCCTCTGCCATCAAGCTATTGGGAGCGCCCAATAAACGCTGAATTCCGAGAATGGTATAAGATCGCTGGAAACTGGCTCGGAATGCCCTTTGCCGAAAGTTTCATTAACAAGTATACGAAGGCGCCTGAGAGCCCCCACATAGTATGGACTAAGGAATTAACCCTCGGCGGAATCGTAGGCGGCGAAGCAGGCTATGGAACCAACTACTATACCGGCCTGCTCTATGAGAACAAGTTTACGCCCTACATAATCTCCGGCAGGCTATACTACAACATGTTCTGGACAACTTTTGGTGCGGCGGAACAGCTCCGTGGTGTAATATGCTTGGACTTAAGGACTGGCGAGGAGCTTTGGCGAAAAGAAGACATGACGCAGATTTCTGCAGCCCAAATAGTCATCTTCAACAGTGGAACACAGAGCGGGGCAACAGCCTATCTTTGGAGCGCTGTCGGTTCAGACTGGATTATTTATGATGCATACACAGGGCGACAGTTCACCAAAATAACTAATTCAAGGGGAAGCTTATCTCCGAGGTTCGGGCCTTGCGGCGAGATACTTGTGCCCATCCTTGACGGCAGAAATAATCGGCTTGTATTGTGGAATTCAACCCTCTGCATAATCCGCGGAGCCTTTGGGTTCTTCACACAAACCTACAGGCCGTACTCTTACACATCGATTGACTGGAGTCGTGGTGTTCAATATAACGTTTCAATTCCAGATGTGCCCGGCGTCCAGTCCACAGGCGTCATCGACATTAAGAACATGGTGTTAGTAGCTGAGTCCGTCATTACGGCGGAGGGTAAGTCGCCAACATTTGTTCATGTTGGCTATGACCTCAAAACAGGTAGCCAAATATGGATTAAGAACTGGACGAACGTGGGATGGGGTGCCGGAGGGACATCTGCCCCTGGTCTAATTGGGTACTGGGGCAAAGGATCAGGCGAGGGAGTTTACATGTTCTTTGAGAAGGAAAAAATGCAGTGGCATGTCATAGATATTAAAACTGGAAATGAGATGTGGGTGACTGAACCATTAAATGTTTATACTGAAAGCGACTGGTCAGTGTATGACTGGACTGTGCTTGCAGCGGATGGGAAAATCTTCTTCTCTGGTCAGTCGGGATGCGTCGTGGCATTCGACCTTAAAACAGGAAGGCATCTATGGACCTTCAAGCAGGAAAGTAGCGGTGTGATGACGCCCTATGGAACATGGCCTCACTTTGGAAGGTTGAATTATGCTGATGGAAAAGTCTACTTTGCTGTAACCGAGCATACACCTACCTCGCCCATATTCAGGGGTTATAGGATGTACTGCCTAAATGCTGAAACAGGCGAACCCCTCTGGGAAATCCCAGGCTTCTATAACGGTGAATCTGTAGCCATAGCTGACGGTTACCTGGTGACGTATAACGGCTATGATAACCGCATATACTGCTTCGGTAAAGGAAAAACCGCAATAGAACTTTCAGCGTCGCCGAAAATAGTGACAGAGGGCAACGCCATATTGATAGAGGGACGAGTTATCGATAAATCCCCTGGAGCTAAAGACACCCCAGCAGTTTCCGACGAGGACATGACCGAATGGATGAAATACGTTTATATGCAGTACCCTGCTCCCCAGGATTTGAAGGGCGTAACCGTTGAACTCTATGCCACATCCGAGGATGGCTCTACAACAAGCATAGGCACGGCTAAGACAGACCCGCTGAAAGGCGGTGTCTTCAGCTTAATATGGACCCCGCCGAGAGAGGGCCGCTACGTAATAACCGCCGTTTTTGCTGGAAGCAAAAGCTATTGGGACAGCTATGCATCAACAAGCGTAGGTGTAACGACAGCCCCGCCAGAAGCCCCGGCGCCAGCAACGACTGAGCAAGTGGAGTCTATTCAGTCTGCAGTTGAGGGTCAGCAGTCCATGATGAATATGCTGATGGTCTTAGTCGCTATAGCCATAATCATAGGCGTGGTGAACATTATCTTAATCGTAACTAAACTGCGAAAATAACCACCCCTTTTTTATTTGGCGGAGCACGAACTTGCCTCGCCAGTCTAAGCGCACATCATTTTCATGAGACTAGCTTTTTTGTCATGCTTATTTTCACTGCCTTTATTGAAGGTTAGTTTTATTCAAGCAACAAATAATTACGCTCATTCTAGCGGCGCTTGGACTTAAAAGTGGTCAACGGATCGAAGCGCCGTTATATTATTCTCGCGAGCCTGAGGGGTGGTGCCGGGGGCGGGGGTTAAACCCCTAGTTCTGGTGCCCTCACTTTGTTCTATGGGTTTGTTTTTCATGTGAGGACACCGTTTGGATATTACGGCTGGGTTTAAGTTAAAGTTTTTCTGTGTCAACAGTAATCGCCACCATATTGGTGCAATGCGCGCGGAATGTTGAAGGCTGGAGAGACACTTTCTTCAGCCCTCCTTTGCCCCGCGCGACTTAACCGATGCAATGCTGAAAAGTAAAAATGAAAAGTTTAAGGTTGGAGACATTCAACACTATATAGTGTGGGAGCTGCCTTTATAAGGGCAGCAGATACTGCTGGAACGAGTGCCCATACAACATTTGGCGAAAATAAAGTGAATGAAGTTGTAGGGGGGTCGTCGTCACCTTGCCATGTTTTCAAGGTTTTCCTGTCGCCTATGTATAGGCGTTTTAGTCTTGTTTCAGCGTTTAGGTTGTTGCAAAGGTCTGAAACGTTGAAGAATGAAATGTTATGCCTCAATACCTGTTTCTATTTCTTCAATCGTACCTTTCTTACATTTTGGACATTTCTCGCCAATCATCTCGAATGCTGTTTTAACATTTTTAGAGCCACATTTCAAGCATCTTCTTTCATCTTTCATAGTGGGTTTGCCCCTAAACGCTTCTCTAAAGGATGGCTTTCCATACCAGAAGCGCCACTCATTAACCTTCTCGTCTCTCAAGTCAGCTTCAAATTGGTGCAGACAATCTAAGCATACTACGTATGAGTTGAATCCAGTCCTAGACCCGTATTCGTCACGAAATGTTTGACCCAAAATTTTCATGGCATAATCAGATTCACTTGGATGCGGGCACTTCACCCTTATACTGCGTAAGCCTTCAGACTTAAGGCGAGATTCGATATCTCTAAAATCACGTATCTGTTGCTCCAAACTATCTCTTTCCCTCACTAAAGAAACTTCAAGCTCTTTCATCAAATGTTGTAATTGCTGAACAATTTCTTGAGTTCGCGAGATTCCCCTTTCAGATCGTGTTTTTATAAATTCCGACAAAGCTCTTTCAGTCTCCGTCATACAGCCTTTAATTTTTGTAAAATTTCGATTGAGATTTGAAAGTTGATCCTCTAATTCATGAATCCTGTTTCTGATAAGTTCTTCGTCAACTTCGACGTAAAAGTAGCCGCCCCAACCATCTGGGAAAGAGAAGTCGCAAAAATTACATTTATACTTGTTAATCGGCGGCATATAACAATCCTCATGATTTATAATCGAGGCTGAAATTTAAAAGTTTCATCTATAAATTAAAATTCGTTTGCACACTTAATGCAAAGACTGAAACATGAAAAACGTTAATTTTAAATGACTTATATGCAATTGAAAGTGATTAAAACTTTTGGGTGAGTACTTGGAAAACAAGCTTCCAGTAACCATCGAAAAAGTTTTACATGAAATACTATGTGAAGCGTTGAACTATGATCTCGAGTATAAAGAGTTTGTTAGTGCTTTGGTTTCCGCATATGATTTAGGCCGAAAAAGTTGTATATGCGAATCTCATCAACGCGCGCGCATGGAAGACATTGTAATACATTAAGTGTAAGGGGGAATTTAAAGTCAAACTTCAAAATTAAAAAGATGGTATGAAGTGGGAAGAGTGTTTAAAGCCTAAGAGAGTTGGTTTAGCGCAGCGCTAGCCTCTTCTTTTTCTGCTTGGAAAATCTGAATTTAAAGCTTTACATAACAAATGTTCAGCAGATCCTCTTTGGGACTTTTATGTTCCTATCATTTCTAACCTTTTAATCTTTCTTGTGAAGAGGAAATTTTTGAAGGCTTTGCTAGGCTTTCTAATCCCTCTTTTAATTTATCTGTTAATCAACTTCATCTTTGAGTCTATCCTTTATGCAAGCGAAAGTTTACAAGTTATGGGGAAGTTAAGTAGAGAAGAACTAACATTAAGGAATATTGCTCTTGGAATCGATGATTTGAAAGTTGTTCTAACTATTCTTTCGCTAGTGATATGGATATTTATTTGGAAAAGTTGAGGTGAATGATGGAGATAGGAGAGTTATTAAATCAACTAAGCCAGTGCCCTAAAATTTCAAATTCAATTATGATGTAGTTACAAAGGTAGTTATTATGTTATTATTTCTAGAAGATGCATCTCTAAACTTACCTTTCATCTCTTTTAGCCACAAAGCTCTAAAAGGTGAAACATTATAAAAAGTAGGATGATATGAAAATCCAGCATTGATTTCAGACTGTAACGCGAAATTTAAATAATGTGAAACACAATCTAATTTTGATGTATGAACCTAAGCTCGAAAGGTTAACTATACATGAAATATTGAGTAAGGATTTTTCGGAGTATGTTCTGCCGTTAATCCAAAGAGAGTACGTTTGGGACGCGGATGATGTTAAAGAGATGATAGAATCTTTGATTAATGGTTATCCTGTTGGAATAATAACTTTGGTTAAGACTGATATCGAGTTGCCGTCAATACCATTAGTTGACACTGAAGGTGGCACCAATAAGGAGGAAAAGCTATATATCTTGGATGGACAGCAGCGGCTTACCTCTCTTTTACTAATAAGAGAGGGTTGGCAAATAAGAAGGAACGGTCAACCCATCGAAATAACCCCGATTTTTTACAACCCAGATGACCATAAACTCCGTGTTAAAGGAAAGAGGCCTATAGGACACGATTTTTCCTCTTTAATAAGAAAGTGTATGTTTAAAGAGCCAGCGGGGGATTACCTACGTCCTATGCTAGAATTCTTATCGAAGAATTTTCTGAATCGCCCTATCGCTTTTTATACAATCGAAATTAAAAAAGGTGAAAAAAGAGAAGAAGAAATTTATCGAGACATGGCCGAAATTTTCACGAGAATAAATAGGGCTGGTATAAGGCTGGGTAATTTAGAGATGTTCTTGTCATTTTTTGCATCTGCGAGTTTAGGAAAGGAGGAAATAACAAAGTTGCATAAAGAAATGAACAATAAATTTTCAATGGACCTAGAACCGATTATAAGATTTGTATTTTCGAATTTAGGGCTCACTCAATCCCAAATCTCAAAGATTTCATCCTTCAAAAAGGCTTTGGATGAGATAAAAAAGAAGTTTAGCAGGGAAGATGTTATTGATGTTGTCGAAAAATGTAGGGTGGCTATTAACGCAGCGATGGACAAACTTCGTACTCATCTTGGAATAACCTCAACTCAAATCTTACCATCAGAAACTGCTCTTGTTCCTGTTTTTCAATACTTATATCAGTGTGAAGAAGAAAGCAGCGAACCAGAAGAAGAGCCAATGATTAATTGGTTTGTATTAGCATCTTTCAACGGCATATATTCTTCTCGAACCGATAGCAGACTCGAAGACGATTTGAAAATAATCAAAGGAAGCAAAAGCAACTTTCCGTTTAGCGACCTCTTAAAATCTATGAAGGATAAACTCAACAAAACTGGAATCAGCGAGGGAGATTTCAAAAACATAGACATAAATATCCTGCGTGGAAATATTGGAAAGAAGTATCTTTTTATGTTGTACATCCTTCTTCATAAGAATAACGCTACAGATTGGGCAGGAAGACCGCTCAGCGAGAGAAAATTTAGTGAGATAGCGCGGCATCATATTTTTCCGAAAGAGGAATTAAGCGATAGAGAGTATGACGAGATAATGAGAAATCATTTAGGTAACTTAACTTTCATAGATCAAAACATGAATGGGGAGCTGCAGGATAGGCTTCCGAGTGATTATTTAAATGACTTCGTCCTCAGCGGAAAGGAAGAAATCCTAGAAAAGCACTTTATACCACTGGACAAAGAGTTATGGAACATAGATAATTACGTGAAATTCGTTGACGAAAGAATGAATCTGCTATGGAAAAAATACTGCGAAATATTTAAGCTTCCTGAATCGTGAAAAATCGTTTAAGAATCCTGAATCAGCTTGCCAACATAGCAGTTATCAGCAATTTCTCCACTCTTTGTAGAAATTTTTCCAAACTCGCAACTTTTTTCTCAACTATTGAGTTTTCTGCAAACATGAGAGTCAACGCTGATGAAATTTATTAAGTTCGACCTAAATTAATAAGTGGATGATTAATGAGAGAGTATAAAGGCTTAACAAGCGAGATAATTAAATTGCTTACGAACAACTCTGGACAATCTGTTAAATATCTTGCTAAGAAATTAGGCATAGATGAAACTTTCTTTGCAAGTTATCTTAAAACTTCGGAACATGAAGGTTATGTTAAGTCAAAAAGAATAGGTTGCCAAAGTTTATTTTAAGGTGACGTAAATGCAAGATAAAAGTTTGAGAGAAGGAAACATAATAGAAGGTCCATTCTGGCCTGAGCGAATTAGGGTTATTTCGTGTAGAAAGGTCGGCGCTTCAGTTGAGATCTATGGTGTCGGCTTAGATTCAGGGCGCTTTTATCCTCGAATATTAACCGAAGCTGACCTTGAAAAGATAAAATGGGTTGAATTAAAGGAGAGAGATTTTTCAGGAGATGCGGAATCTTTCTTTTTAGTAACTGAAGGGAGAAGAATCCGTCTAGCCCATCAATTTGACCCTCTCTATGCGGTTAATGTTTCTCAAATAGATCCTTTGCCTCATCAAATAGATGCCGTATATTTCCACATCTTGAGGCATCCTAGGATTAGGTTCCTCCTCGCAGATGACCCTGGTGCTGGTAAAACTATTATGGCTGGTCTTCTGCTTAAGGAACTAAAGCAGAGAGGGCTTGTTAACAGAGTTTTGATAGTTATTCCAGGTCATTTGAAGGATCAGTGGATTAGAGAGATGAAGGAGAAGTTTGGCGAGACTTTTAAAGTTATAGACAGAGCTGTGATGGAAGCGTCTTGGGGCAGGAATGTATGGCTTGAGGAAAATCAAGCTATAACTTCTATGGACTTTGCTAAGCAAGAAGATGTGATGTTAAGCTTAGCTGAAGCTATGTGGGATTTGGTCATAGTCGATGAAGCCCATAAACTCGCAGCCTATGAATATGGGACCGGAAAAATAACGAAGACACAAAGATATAAGCTTGGAGAGCTCTTATCTAAAAACTCAAATTTTCTCTTGTTTCTCACGGCTACTCCTCATAGAGGTGATCCTAGTAACTTTCGATTGTTCTTAGACTTACTTGAGCCAGGTTTCTTTGCAACGAACGAAATACTTATGGAAGCTATAAGGAATAGAGAAAATCCGCTGTTTTTGAGAAGATTAAAGGAGGACCTAAAAACATTTGACGGCACACCGATATTCCCTCCGAGAAAAGTTAAAACAGTCAAATATAGGCTTAGTCCAGATGAAAAAAGGTTGTACAACGCTGTAACTGAGTATGTAGAGAAATATTATAACAAGGCTTTGGAGATTGAGGAGGAAAGAAGAAGGAGAAACATAACCTTTGCTTTGCTAATTCTTCAGAGGCGTCTAGCTTCAAGCGTCAGAGCTGTTAGGAAATCTTTGGAAAGGAGAAAGAGTAAACTTGAGGAATTGTTGAAGCGAGGAGAGCTTATACAGGAAGTTGGCTACGTGGGTGAAGAAGTTCTCGAAGACATGCCTGAAATAGAAAGATGGGAAAAGGAAGAGGAGCTTTTAGGGAAGCTGACTTCCTCAAGGACGCTTGAAGAATTAAAGGAAGAGATAGATAAGCTTGAAGAGCTTATACGATTGGCTAAAGAGGTTGAAAAGAAGGAAATAGAAACAAAGCTCAACGAGTTAAGAAACGTTATGGAAATCGAAAAGATTAAAGAAAAGGGGGAAAAGCTGCTAATATTTACTGAATCTAAAGATACTCTCGATTATCTTGTTGAAAAGATTCATGAGTGGGGGTTCGACGTAACTTACATCCACGGTGGAATGAATCTTGATAAGAGAATACAGGCGGAGCACGAATTCAGGGAAAAAGCGCAAATAATGGTTTCTACCGAAGCTGGTGGAGAAGGTATTAATCTCCAATTCTGCTGGCTTATGGTTAACTACGATATTCCTTGGAATCCGAACAGGCTTGAACAAAGAATGGGTAGAATACATAGATATGGGCAGCAGTATGAAGTGCACATCTACAACCTAGTAGCCATTGATACAAAAGAAGGAAGGATTCTTGAGAAGCTTTTAACTAAGCTTGAGATTATAGGGCAGCAAATGGGTAAAGTTTTCGATGTTATCGGCGATGTAGTTTCTGCTTATCTACCTGCTGGAAAAACTCTTCAAGACCTTATAATTGAAGCCATCACCAATAAAAGATCACTCGATGAAATACTGCAAGATTTTGAAAGGGTACCTGATGAAGAAGCTATAAAGAGGGCTAGAGAAGCAGCTTTAGAGGGCTTGGCAACAAGATACATAGACTTTAGCCGTATTCTTGGTGAGATGAGGGTTGCTAAGGAAAATCGACTAGTACCTGAATACATAGAAAAGTTCTTTTTGAAAGCTGCTGAGAAACTTGGAGTTAAAGTTGAAATGAGAAAAAACGGTTTTTGGAGAATACCAAACGTACCTTACGAGCTTAGGAATTTACCCTATGATTTTAAGATAAAGTATGGAGACGTCTTTAAAGAATATGGGAAGTTCTCTTTTGATAAGGAAAAGGCTTTCAAAGGACAAGCTGAGTTCATAGCTCCGGGGCATCCTCTTTTAGAAGCAGTAATAGAAAAAATTTTCGAAAAGTATAGTGGAGAAGTTGATAGGGGAGCTACGTTTATCGATCCATCTGGAATGATGGAGGGATTTATTTGGTTCCTAGAGGGGCAGATAAACGATGGAAATGGTCAGGTTGCAGGAAAAAGAATATTCGCATTATACCAAGATGTGCAAACTAACGATATTAAACAAGTATCGCCGTCAATACTTTGGGATCTAAAGCCGGCTAACCCTAATTCACTTAAAATAGTTAACCTTCCTGCAGTAAATGAGGATGCTATAATAGCGTTTGCCGTAGAAAATGTGCTGACAAAATACCTTGATGAAATAAAAAGGCAGAGGGAACATGATGCTGAAATAAAGAGAAAGTATGGCTTAAGATCACTTCAAGAGCTTATACTACGTTCTGAAGAGAAGCTAATTGAGTATGAGACAAAGAGAGCTAAGGGAATAGAAATTCCAGAGGCCGTTATTTTAACAGAAAGAAGGAAGAAAGAGGATTTTGAGAGAAAGAAAGCTGAACTTGAAAAGAGAATAATAGCCGAAACTAATCTTCTGCTTTCACCTCCAAAAATCCTAGGAGTAGCTAGAGTCATTCCTCAACCACCAGTAGAAGATGAGTTGAAAGAAGATTTGGAAATTGAAAAGATAGGGATGCAAATAGCGATGGGTTTTGAGTTTTCTCAGGGAAGGAATCCAGAGGATGTCTCGCTTCAAAACCTTGGGTTTGATATAAGGTCGAGAGCTTCGGATGGAAGCTATAGGTACATTGAGGTTAAAGCAAGAGCAAGGGAAGGCAAAATAGCTTTGACGCCGAATGAATGGTTGATGGCTAATAGGCTGAAAGATGAATATTGGCTCTATGTTGTCGTTAATGTAGCGACTAAACCAGAGCTTTACACGATTCAGAACCCTGCGTCCAAGCTGAAACCAAGCGAGGAGGTAGAAATTGTTCGTTATATAGTTGATAAGGATGATTGGAAGAATGTTGCGAGGAAGGAGTTTGTAGGTGAAAATGTATGAGCGTATTTGAAAGTGATAAGAGGCTTATTGAAGTTGATTTCCCGCTGAAAGAAGTTAGTGAAGAATCTGTTAGAGAGAAGAACATCAGGCATGGGCATATTTCTACGCTGCATATCTGGTGGGCTAGACGCCCACTAGCTGCATCAAGGGCAACAACCTATGCTGCATTGGTTCCTGCACCAAAGGATGAAAAAGAGTTAAGAGAGAAGCTCAAATTCATAGCTGAGCTTTCTAAATGGGAGAACTCTTTAAATGAGAATCTAATTGAAAGGGCAAGAAAAGACATTAGAGAATTCTTTGGCGGTAGAGCTCCTAAGGTTTTGGATTGCTTTGCTGGTGGCGGCTCTATTCCTTTAGAGGCTTTAAGACTTGGGTGCGAAACTTATGCTCTAGAGTATAATCCTGTCGCAGTTTTAATTCTCAAAGCTGTTTTAGAATATCCGCAAAAGTATGGAAAGAAGCTTGTTGAAGAGGTTGGAAAGTGGGGCCAATGGGTATATGAAGAAGCAAAAAAGGAAATTGGGAAGTTTTATCCGGAGGAAATAAATTCAACACAGAAAGCATTGTCCGAAGAAGGTGGAGAGAAATACGTTCCTGTAGGCTATATTTGGGCAAGAACAATTAAATGCCCCAATCCATCATGTCAAGCAGAAATACCATTGATGAGACAGTTTTGGCTTGCAAGAAAAGAGAATAGAAAAATAGCGTTAAAAATGATCGTTGATAAAGAAAAAAGGAAAGTAGGTTTTAAGATAGTTCAAGGAAAAGATATAGATTTTGATCCTTCAAAAGGGACTGTAAGAAAAGCAAAAGTTATTTGTCCTGTTTGCAATTCTGGAATTTCTGATAAAGAAATAAGAAAGCTTTTCCAAGAGGGAAAAGCAAGTCAGAGAATGATAGCTGTAATTTTACATAATCCTAATGGTGGAAAAATATACAGAGTTGCGACTGAAGACGACGTGAAAAAGTTTCAGGAAGCAGAAAAATATCTCGAAGAAAAGAGAAAGAAACTTTTCGAGGAATGGGGAATCAACCCTATACCTGATGAGCCCATGCCACCTAAAGAAACCCTTGGTTTCCGCGTCCAAAGATATGGAATGCTTAAATGGGGTGACCTTTTCAACCCTCGTCAGAAATTAGTTTTGATTACTCTCATCGAGAAGGTTAGAATCGCATATAGTAAGATGGTTAAGGAAGGTTATGATGAAAACTATTCAAAAACGATAACAGCTTATCTCTCTTTTCTTGTGAGTAGATCAGCAGATTTTAATAATTCACTTGCAGAATGGAGACCTCAGCAAGAGATGTTTTCCCATCTGTTTGCAAGGCAAGCTTTGCCTATGAAGTGGGATTACGTAGAACCAAATCCCTTCTCCTCAATAACTAACATTACTGAAAGTATGCTTCGCCAAGTCCTTAGAGTTATTGAAAGGATAAGTAAAATGGATGCTTCTTCTGCTGATATCTTGCAATCATCCGCAACCTCTCTACCTTATCCTGACAGCTATTTTGATGCAGTTATTACTGATCCACCTTATTACGATAATGTTCCTTACTCTTATCTTTCTGACTTCTTCTACGTTTGGTTGAAAAGGGCAATCGGAGATCTATATCCAGATATTTTCGCTACACCTCTAACACCTAAGTCCGAGGAAATAGTAGCTTATTCTCATGGAAAGGGAGGATATGAGGAGGGAAAAAAGTTTTTCGAAGAGATGATCACTAAAGCGTTCCATGAGATTTATCGCGTGTTAAAGCCAGAAGGCATTGCCTGTATAGTCTTCGCTTATAAAACTACAGAAGCTTGGGAAACAATAATCAACAGCTTATTACGATCAGGTCTCGTGCTTACAGCATCTTGGCCTATCCATACTGAAATGAAGGAAAGATTGAGAGCTCGAGAAAGTGCAGCTTTAGCTTCTTCTATTTACATGGTTTGTAGGAAACGTGTTAAGGAGAAAGTTGTTTACTTTAATGAAATAAAGGAAAAGATTGAGCAAAGAATTAAGGAAAAACTTACACAATTTTGGGAGCAAGGAATAAGCGGCGCAGACTTTTTCGTTAGTGCTATTGGTCCAGCTGTTGAGGTTTTCGGTCAATATTCGAGAGTAGAAAAGTTATCTGGTGAAGAGGTCTCTGTTAAAGAACTGCTAGAATATGTTAGAAAAGTTGTAAGTGAATTTGCGCTTGAGAGAGTTTTGAAAAGAGCTGATTTAGGAGGGGTTGATGCGCAAACAAGATTCTATCTTTTGTGGAGATGGACTTTTGGAAACGCTAAAGTTCATTTTGACGAGGCAATAAAACTTTCAAGACCTTTAGGAGTTGAGTTAACAGATCTATGGGATAAAGGAGGATTGGTAAAGAAAGAAAAAGAATTCGTCAAAGTCTTAAATCCAAAAGAGAGAGCTCAGGATCAAGCGTTCCTAAAGAAAACAAAGTTCACATCGATGATCGATGTTCTACACTATGTGTTAATCTTGTGGGAGAGAGGAGAAAAGGAGAAGATAAAAGAGATTCTGAATGAAACTGGTTATGCACGAAATGAGATATTCTGGCAAACCGCTCAAGCTTTATCGGAAATTCTGCCCGAAGGCGATAAAGAGAAGCAGTTAATTCAAGGATTTCTATACGGAAAAGAAGAGTATATTAAGGGAGTGCGAGAAAGAAAAACGTTGTTAGAATTTATAGGTGGTGAGTCATGAAGCCTTGGTGGCAGGTTGCTATTCCACATAGGGATGTTAGAGAAGGAAGAATTAGTGACTTTGCAGCAGATTTAAGAAGCATTATAAGAGGTGAAGCATCGGTAGAATACATTGACCCAGAAACCTTCTTTAGAAGAACCCATCTTACGAAAGGGCTTGAAAATATAGTAAGCGACGTTCTTGTTACGCTATCTAAGGAAAGTGAGAAAGGAAAAGTTATCCAAATCCAAACACCTTTTGGCGGCGGAAAAACACATGCATTAGTTTATCTTTACCATCTTTTCAAGAATGGTGAAAGATTCAAGTACATCCCTGATGTAGAGAAAATCTTGGGTAAAATTGGCTTAAAAAACGTACCAAAAGTTAAGGTTGCTGTTTTCGTCGGCACAGCGCAAGACCCTTTAAGAGGTAAGACACCTTGGGGAGAGATCGCTGAACAATTGGGTGCCTATGACCTAGTTAAAGAACACGATGAAAAAAGACTAAGTCCGGGAAGAGAGATCCTCGAGAAGATCCTTAACAATAACAAGCCAGTTTTACTTTTAATCGATGAGCTGACGGAGTATATTGTAAAAGCGAAGGAGTTTGAAGATCAAGTTTTTGCCTTCTCGCAAGAGTTAACCGAAGCTGTGTCAAAATCCTTAACCCAATGCGTACTTGTCTGTACATTACCTTCTAGTGCTCCCTACGGAGAAAGAGGAGAGAAAGTTCTGAACCAGCTTCAGAGAATTTTTGGAAGAATGCAAGTAATATATACTCCTGTTGAAGGAGAAGAAATATACGAAATTATAAGGAAGCGTTTGTTTGAAGATCTTGGCGATCCTAAAGAACACGAAATAGTAGCTTCCGAATACTTTGACCTTTACCAAAGGTTAGGAGAAGAAGTTCCTCCTGAGTTTCGTGAAATTCGGTATAAAGAGAAGATCAAGAAGGCTTATCCGTTTCATCCCGAAACAATAGATGTTCTTTTTGAAAGATGGGGAACAATACCAACTTTTCAAAGAACCAGAGGTGTGCTAAGATTATTGGCAGAAATAGTTCACGACAATTTTATACGGCAGGATCCATCGCCGCTCATACAACCAGCGAATATCAATCTTTCTAATTCTCGGATAAGAAGAATGTTCGTAGACCACATAGGTGAGGTGTTTGAATCCGTTCTAGGCTCAGACGTTGTAGGCGAGGATGCAAGAACCGTTAAGATCGATAGACAAATGGGCAGCGAATATGCGAAATTTAAGGTTGCAACTGGTTTAGCGACATCGATCTTCTTTTATTCTTTCCCTGCCACTGAACGAAGAGGCATTAGTATTCAGAGACTTAGAGTTGCTTTTTTAAGGGAGGGAATACCTCCAGCAATTGTTGGTGACGCTCTGAAAAAGCTCGAGGATATAGATGGCCCGCTCTATCTCCATTTTGAGAAAGGTCTCTATTATTTCAGCAGCCAAGTGGGACTGAACAGAATAATTTTAGATAAGGAAGAAGCGATAAAGGAAGAGGAAATCAAAGAGGAGATCAAAAGGAGAATCGAAAAAATTGCCGGAAAGGATTTCGAAGTTTATGTTTGGCCCGCATCCAATGCTGATATTCCGGATAATAAAAAGCTGAAGTTGGTTATCCTACCATTAGAATTAATGATAGATGACCCTAACACAGAGAAATTTATTCAAGATATACTCACGAATTACTCAACTGGTTATAGAACCTATAAAAATACGCTTATGTTCCTCGTGTCAGATCCTAATGAATATGATGGTTTGAAGGAAAGTGTGCGTCGCTATTTAGCCTTAAAAACAATAACTTCGGATAAAGAGGTCTGGAAAACTTTAACAGAAGCTGACAAAGAGAGAGCAAACCAATGGTTCAAAGACAAAGATTCAGAAGTTTGGTTCAAAATAATTTCAACATACAGGTATCTGATTAAAGGTTCAAAAGATGGACTTAAAAAATTTGACTTGGGGATACCTACTGTTGGTGAAAAACCAAGCTTCACGATGAGGGTAAAACACTATCTAAAGGATCAAGAAGTCCTCTTAGATAAGCTATCGCCTAAAGTCCTTTTGGAAAAAACGTTTTCGGAAAAAGATGAGCAAAAAAGCTTAGTCGAAATATGGGAAGCCTTCTTAAAATATTATGAGCTTCCGCTGTTGGAAAGTGAAAGCGTTCTTAAGAATGCGGTTGCCAAAGGTGTTCAGGACGGAGTATTCGGTCTTTCAATTGGCGATAAAGTTTGGTATGAAGAAAGCGTTTCGCCTCCAGAAATAAGCGATGATACAATCGTAGTTAGAAAGGAAATGGTAGCTAAAATGAGAGAAGAAGTAAAAGGAGAGAAGATCGAAAGAGAAATAACTCCAACAAAACCGGAGGAAGTTAAAGCTCCTCCACAAGTCGGTAAAGAATCCTTACGAAGAATAGCAATCGAAGCTGAAATTCCGTGGGATAAGCTCTCCGATTTAATACGTGGAGTATTTATGCCTTTGAATCGTGAAGGAGCAAAGATTTCACTAAAAATGAAAATCGAAGCAACGTCAGAAAAAGGAATAAGTAAAGATACTCTTGATTTAAAAGTGAGAGAAACTCTGCGGCAAATAGGAGCAAAAATAACTGAAGAAAAAGCTGAGTAATTCGAATTCAATGTGATGAATTTTGTCAGAACGTAAGTTCATCAATAAATTGTATGAGTTGATTCTCAAAGAAAAAGAATTGGGTAAACACGGATGGTTAAGAGGCGTTTACAAAAACAAGAACCTTTCAACCAAGGAGTTTCAAGATATTTGGTCGGAATGGTGGAAGGGAAGGTTACCTCCTAGAACAGAAGTCGATATAATACTTATTTTTGAAGATCCGATGGAAGCATTAGACAAGGCGTTAATAGGGTGTATAGAAATCGAATATTTCTCAACTAAGGATATAACCAAGAAGAACTTTTACGAAGGCCTGCAGCAAGTTTTAGCTTTTTCGATTTTTGGCTTTGATGGACTTTGCCTTTGGCATATGTTTTCTCCTGAAATAGAAGAAAATGTTATCGTAAACTATGCTAACACGATGGGGGAGTTAATAAGCGGTTTTAAGTTACCTATTTTCTACCTTGCTACTAAAATTCTGGATGAAAAAGAGCTTAGGATGAAGAGCTTTAAACCTTCTCAAATAGAGGAGGAAGGAGTAGAGTATTTTATCGATTGGTTAAATAGGCATTGGATGAACGAAGAAAACAGAAACCCGCGTTTAAAGGATAGTGAGATTAGAAACAGGAGAAAGATACTCAAAATGTTACTTAAAATACCAGTATGATAATATAGCGATTAACCGTTTCTTTTTTGTTCGTGAATCCTTAGAAGAAATTCAACGACGCTAAATGTAAGTTGAATGCAAAAGCGTACGTCATAATTTGAAAGAATTTTCTTCTTTTCAACATGTGCTCTCTCAGATAAGTAGGCCCATGTTCTTTCTATTAAACTTACAGAATCATCAGGAAGGTTGTGAGCCTTGAGACAAGTTTTTAAAGGTGCTATATCCACAGTCTTTCCTGGCGAAATGTATATGGGGCTTTTTCAAGATCCTCGTAAACATTCTTCCAAACCATTAAGAGACCATCCGCAAATTGTTACAACAATCTGATAGCGCGCCTATGAGAAAGCTGCATATATAGTTTTCTCCCCCATTCATAAACACACATTCACACATTCATTCATTATGAAGGGGTCATAGGGGAACGCTTTCCCCCATCACACTTAAGCGTTAAAGCTTAACAGGTCACCTCCAAAGCTTAAATCCCCCTTCACAATGAAGGGCAGGCGCCTATACGCCCAGGAAAAGGGCACTATGGCTCCGCCACCAGGCACCCTCATTCGCGCGCACGTCCACATGCGAGACAGCGCATTCACGAGGAGTTATGCAAAGCCTGACCGTGACGGGAAAGCCCTGTAAGGCCTACGATTCTTCAAAACAGAATAACAGCATAACGCAAGCCGGCGGGCAGTGGCAACCAAAGCAACCTTCCTACCCCTACGCTCAGCAATCCTATGGTAAGAGCGGCTAATAGACGTATCATACTTAACATGGGTCATGGCAGCCTCAAACAAGGCCCAACGAAGCCATGGATTACCCTCACGGGTTATGCCGCCATGCCTAGTAACGCCTCC
>Ga0207433_10004081_pt1 | contig 27186 bp, 15 predicted proteins | sample YelNatPaOPGAMG01_FD_187559 | JGI IMG/M metagenome (GOLD analysis project Ga0207433, IMG submission 187559) | Hot spring thermophilic microbial communities from Obsidian Pool, Yellowstone National Park, USA - OP-RAMG-01 (SPAdes) (version 3) | ecosystem: Environmental > Aquatic > Thermal springs... | reverse complement strand
AAGGCGGCAGAACTATCGTCGGTTCCCAACGCGCGTGTGGGCGTGTTCGTGGGGAACGCCTGGGACCCACAGGAAGGGCGGGAGACGCCGTGGATCGACCTTGCCCGCCAGCTTGCCGGAGATGCGGGCGTGGAAGCGCTCGGCCCCGCCGTGAAGACGACCCCACCGGGCACGGAGGCCATCACCCGCGTCTTCCGAGCGGCGAACGCCCCGGTGCTACTGCTCTTCGATGAGGTGCTCAATTTCCTTAACCGGCATCGCGGCATGGCGGAGTCGTTCCATGCCTTCATCCAGAATCTGACGGTGGCTACGACGGGAGTAACGCACGGCACAGCGGTGATCAGCCTCCCGCGCAGCCAGGTCGAGATGACCGACTGGGATATGCAATGGCAGGACAAGATCACCAAGGTCGTCCGGCGCGTTGCCAAAGACTTGATCGCCAACGATGAGACGGAGATCAGCGAGGTGGTACGGCGCCGGCTCTTCGAGGACCTGGGAAACGAGCGCACAAGGAGGAACGTTGCCAAGGCCTTTGCTGATTGGTACTTCGAACGGCGGGCACAACTGCCTCCCCAATGGACGGCGGTGGACAGCGCAACAAGCGAGGCCAAGGCCAGAGAGTACCTGCGCAGCCGGTTCGAGGCGTGCTACCCATTCCACCCGGCCACGCTTTCGGTGTTCCAGCGGAAGTGGCAGGCGCTCCCGCAGTACCAGCAAACACGCGGCACCCTGGCCATGCTGGCCCAGTGGATCGCCTGGGCATACCGCGAGGGATTCTCGACCGCCCGCAGGGAACCATTGATTACCCTGGGTTCGGCTCCCCTGCACGACATGGGATTCCGAAGCACAGTCATCGGCCAACTGGGCGAATCGCGGCTTGTGGCCGCAATCGACGCCGACATCTCCGGCGAACACTCGCATGCACGTGCGCTCGATGCGGACACCAAAGGCGCGCTAAAGGACATTCATCGCCGGGTGGGGACAGCGATCCTCTTCGAGTCCTCCGGTGGTCAAACGGATAAGGTTGCGCACCTACCGGAACTACGCTTTGCCATCGGCGAGCCGGAGGTGGATACGACCTCGGTGGACAATGCCGCCTTCGCCCTCGAGGATAAGTCCTATTTTATCCGCAAGGTCGGCTCGGACGGCTTTAAGATCAGTCACCAGCCTACGATGAAGAAGGTGGTCAGCGACCGCCGCGCCTCGCTGGATGAAGAGAACGAGATCAAGCCAGCCATGCGCCACCTTGTTGAGCTCGAGTTTCGCCGTGGGGCAAGCGTCCCGGTAATACCGTTCCCGAGCGATAGCACCGACGTGCCGGATACGCCGAGGCTCACGCTTGTTCTGGTCGACCCGGAGGCCGAATGGACCGGCAGCGGCCCATTGCGGGAGCAAATCGCCGCATGGACCAGCCAGCGGGGCAAGTCGCCCAGGCTCTACCCGGCATCGCTGGTGTGGTGCATCAAGAAGCCGGGCCGGGAGCTTCGAGAGAAGGTGGAACTCATGCTCGCCTGGAAGCGGGTGGCTCGGGAGGTCGCGGACGGCACGCTCGGTGGTGACTTCGACCCAAAAGAAAAAGCCGACATCAATGCCAAGGTCAAAGTGTCAGAAGAGGCTGCCAAGGATGAAGTGTGGGGTGGCTACCGGTTTGCAGTGATCGCCGACCACGGGGAAGCGAACGGGCTCAAGACCATAGACCTGGGGGCCGGCCATTCCTCCAGCAGCGAAACCCTCTGCGGGCGGGTTATTGCCGCGCTGAAATCGGCGGCGCTTTTGAACGAGTCCATCGGGGCGGGCTACCTCGAGCGGAATTGGCCACCCGCACTGAAGGAATCCGGGGCTTGGCCGCTGGCCAGCTTGCGCCAGAGTTTCCTCAACGGCTCGCTCACACGGCTGCTTGATCCCGAGACAACCCTTCGCCAAAAGATCGTCGAATTCGTCGAAAGAGGCGATTTCGGGCTTGCGTCGGGCCAGAAGCCGGATGGCACCTACGAACGGGTCTGGTTCGAAGAGCGCATCTCTCCGGATGAGGTCAACTTTGAGTCGGACGTCTTTTTGTTGACCAAGAGCAAAGTGAAGGCATTGAAGGCCCCACAAAAGCCAGTGCCTCCTGGCGGGGCTGGAGTAGTCCCGCCGCCTGTGGAGCCGCCCCCTATTCGTGGTCCTGTAGTGCCCCCACCAGGGCCCGTATCTCCTGTTGCCAAGCGAACGATCAGGATCTGCGGCGACGTACCAGGGGAGGTTTGGAACCGACTGGGAACAAAGATCCTGCCAAGACTGAAAGATTGTGAGGATCTTCGGATCGAGGTAGGTTTTTGCGTGAAGATCCGAACCGAGATGGCAGACAAGCTTAAGAAAGACCTGGAGCAGATCCTCGACGACCTCAGTCTATCTGGCAAGATGCAGATCCAGGCAGAGGATGACAGCGATTCATCGTGAAGGACCGGTCGGTGGATACGAGGTCTTCCAATCTTGACTATGCAGAGGCATAGAGGTATACCTCCGCTATCGGTGGATTCTTGAAGAAATCGTGCTCCGGCTGGTCTTTGGCCTATATGACCACCTGAAGATCGGCCACGGATGGTCACGATCCCTAGGCAAGATCGTTGGTTTGCACGCTGCGGAATCCATTCATGATATCGGGAAAGGAAACCTACCATGCCTGCGGCTATTGAGGTCAAGGGATTGACAAAGGATTTCCCAACTGGCAGGGGTCGCCCGCCTCTGCGCGCCGTGGATGGGATTGATTTCACCGTCCAGCAGGGCGAGGTCTTTGGCTTCCTCGGCCCGAACGGCGCCGGGAAGACCTCCACCATCCGCATGTTGACCGGCCTCTCGCAACCGACCGCCGGACAGGCGCAGGTACTGGGCCTGGACCTGGCGACCGACCTGCCGCGCATCAAGAAGCGGATTGGCGTTGTGCCGGAAGCCTCCAATCTCTACGATGAACTGACCGCTTTCGACAACCTGGTCTTCTCCATGCAGTTGTACGGCGTGCCGCGCGCCGAACGAAAGGCGCGCGCTGAGGAACTCCTGCGCCGCTTTCGCCTGGAGGAGAAACGCGATGTCCCCTTCGCCAGACTCTCGCGCGGCATGAAGCGCGCCCTGACCATCGCCGCGGCGCTGGCGCACCGTCCGCCGCTGGTTTTCCTCGACGAACCCACTACCGGCCTGGACGTGATGAGCGCCCGCGCCCTGCGGCAGATGATCGCCGGCCTGCGCGACGAGGGCGTGACCGTCTTCCTGACCACGCACTACCTGGAAGAAGCCGAACGCCTGTGCGACCGCGTGGCCATCATCGTCAAAGGGAAGATTGTCGCCCTCGACACGGTAGCCGGCCTGAGGTCCGGCGCGCAGCGCCAAACGATGGTGGAAATCACGCTGGCGAACGCCGACGGTCAGACCGAGAAGCGGCGCGTCGTCTGTGAGGACGGCGTCGAATCCGCCATTCAGCAATTGTTGAGCGAGGCCCAGGGGCGGCGTATCCTCTCGATAGATACCCTGCGCCCCTCGCTGGAGGATGTCTTTGTCCAACTGACCGGCCTGAGCGCCGAAGTCATGCTGGCCGAGAAAGGCGGAAAAGGACTTGTCCTGAGCGCAGTCGAAGGAGGCGGAAATGCTGGCGGATGACCTGCGTGGCATGGTTTACATTGCCCTGAAAGACCTGAAAGCCTATTACTTCAAAGCGCCCAACATCAGTTGGGGCATCCTGTTCCCGTTTGCCTTCATTCTGGCGTTTGCCATTCGCAACCCCGGCGACCTGCGCGCTCTGGTGCCCGGCCTGCTGGCGCTGACGGTGCTGTTCGGCACGAGTTCGATGGAGGCCATCGTCATTGTCTTCGAGCGGCGCATCGGCTCGCTGGAACGGCTCTTCCTGGCGCCGTTGCGTTTGCCTGCCCTGCTGGCCGGAAAACTGCTCGGCGGCATGGCCTTCGGGCTGACGGTGACGCTGGTGGTGCTGGTGATTTCGCTGGCCGTCTTCGGTGCAGGCGGGACGAACTGGCTGCTGCTGGTTCTCGCGCTGCTGTTCTCGGCGACGGCCTTTTCCGCGATGGGCGCGTTCGTGTCGGTGGCGGTCAAGGAAGTCTTCGAAGCGCAGACGCTGGCGAACTTCATCCGCTTCCCGATGATGTTCCTGGGCGGCGTATTCGTGCCGCTGGCTGCCATGCCGGGCTGGCTGCAAATCCTGGCGCGCTTCCTGCCGCTGACCTATTCGGTCGAAGCCCTGCGCGCTGCGCTTTCGGGCAGTGCGGGGAGCGCAGCCTGGCTCGACCTGGGCGCGCTGGCAGGTTTCAGCGTGGTATTATTCTGGCTGGCCGTGCGCACGCTGGCGCGGCGGATGGGTTGACCTGTTGCAGGAACTTGGATGGACGTAGAGAGAGTACGCTAGCCTGGATCGGTCTTGAAGTACTAGGAATGTGCGGCTTGTGCCTGGGCAGCTTGGCATCGAGGCAATACCACCAAGGGATCCGCATTGCCGTAAGCCTCTGCCTTGACGGTCTTCAATGGGTCACGTATAGTGCGGTCATAGTTGGATTCGAAACGGGCAAGTCCAGGAGTGATTGGCCTGCGGTGTAGGTCTTGGGGATGATAACATGGATACATATGGGAATCGCTGGATTGGGACGTCGGCTATATGTGCCTTTGCGTTGGTGCTGTCTGGGGTAGGGAAGGCTGCCGTGGGGCCTGTGGATCCTTTCAGCCAGAATAAGAGGATAGGGCGAGGCGTGAATATACTGGGTTATGACCCTATCTGGAGGTCGGCTGAGAAGGCCAGGTTCAAGGATCGGCACTTTGGCCTGATCAAGGAGGCTGGGTTCGACTCGGTCAGGATAAACCTGCATCCATTTGCCCACATGGACCCAAACCATGATTGGAGGCTCAGCGATCCATGGCTGAAGGTCTTGGATTGGGCAGTAGGGCAGGCCCTGGCAAATGACCTTGTGGTCATACTGGATTGCCATGAGTTTACGGCCATGGGCACCGACCCCCAGGCCAACCACGATCGGTTCCTAGCATTCTGGAGACAGATCGCGACACGGTACAAGGATTGGCCTTCCAGCGTGATGTTCGAACTCCTCAACGAGCCGTCTAGAAGGCTGACTGCGGATATGTGGAATGCATATCTGGCAGAGGCCCTGGTCATCATAAGGCAGACTAACCCTAGCCGCACGGTGATCATCGGTCCGGGCAACTACAACTCCATCGGCAGTCTGAAGGATCTGAGACTACCTGAGGATGATCGCAATATCATCGTTACGGTGCACTATTACAGCCCGATGGAGTTTACACATCAGGGTGCCTCGTGGGTAGAGGGCTATCGAGACAAAACTGGCGTGCAGTGGCTCGGTAGCCCCGAGGAGAAGGCGAGGGTCGTCAAGGATTTCGAGCAGGCCCAGGCTTGGGCAAAGGAGCATAATAGGCCGATATTCCTGGGCGAATTCGGCGCATATGATGCTGGCCCGATGGATTCGAGGGTCAGGTACACGGCCTTTGTTGCCCGCACTGCAGAGGGCCTTGGCTGGAGCTGGGCTTATTGGCAATTCGATAGCGACTTTGTCGTCTACGACATGGCCAAGGATCAGTGGGTTGCGCCCATACTGAACGCCCTGATGGGCAGGTGAATCTTTGCAGGTGGGCTGTTGGAGGATTGTCAGGATAGGGGGGCCTTTGGCTGGCTGGCGGGACTGCCATCACGTTTGGTACGAAGGCTGCCTTGTAGCCATCGAGCTTGCCGGCTAGTCATGCATGGCCGACAACCACCGCAGTACCTGGCAGGATCTTTGATCCCGCCTTCAACGTGGCGGTAAGAGGAGGGAGAAGGTCACAATTGTGCAAAAAATGGTTACCAATGTTCATTTACTTCGATGTTTTAGGACGTTAAACTATAATTAGGTCGTTGTCTGAGTCCTGGTATGGGCCTGCATGCTGAAAGGAGGAAAAACATGACACACTTAAAAACCTACCCCCGAGTATCTGTGTTGTGGCTTCGACTGTCCTTGTTGGCCGTCCTGGTGATGGCAGGCCAGCTCTTCGGGCAGGAGAAGAAGTATTACCCGATCCTACGGTTGGATTTTGGCCCCAGCCAGAATCCTGCGCAGACCCAGCAGGATTTCGTGGCGTTTACCATCCTCGACAGTGGTAAGGAGGTCAACCGCATCAAGGTGGAGTTGTTGGCCACAGGTGTCGCCCTGGATTCGCGATGGCGATGGGGCCCTACGGGGATACCGTACGAGCTGATCTACCGTGACTTTGTCTTCTCGAAGGGGCCCATGAGGCTTAGGCTGTCAGGCCTAGAACCCGGCAAGGAATACAAGATTACCCTCTATTCCTATGACACGGGCAGTGGTGCTGGTGGTCCTCGCTGGGCCGACTGGACCGATGCTGCGACCGGTCAGGTGGTAGTGACCACCCATTTTGATGCCGGGGTCCCACCCACAGAAGAGGATAGCTACGCCTACAGCGGTCTGGTTCGGGCGGACCAAAACGGTGTCATTACACTGGACTGCGGCCCGAATCCAAACACACCTGATCAGCAGGGATTGACGAACCCATATGGTTTTCTGAATGCCTTGGTCCTGTGGACGGATACACCGATATTCAAGTCGTACAGCCCGATTCCAGAGGACGGTGCGATCGTCTATACCACCACAGTGGAACTGTATTGGCAGTACGGCCAGACCTCGGTCTCGTCCAATATCTACTTTGGCGAGAGTTACGATGCGGTCAACAATGCAACGGTAGCAGATACGAATATCTTCCGCGGCAATATCGTTTCAAAGCCGTTCATTGTCGGCAGCCCTGGCAACCCTTATCCAGAGGGTCTTACCCCTGGAAAGACCTACTATTGGAGGACCGATGAGGTCGAGGCGGATGGTACCGCCTACAAGGGGGATGTTTGGTGCTTCACCGTTGCCCCACCTACGGCCTCGAACCCCTTCCCTGTAGATGGCTCGCTCTATGCAGATCCTAATGGGGTCTTGACATGGACGCCGGGTGTAGGCTCGAAGGAGCACCATGTGTATTTCGGGGCCAACCTGGATCAGGTCCTTGCCGGCACCGGCAATACGGACAAGGGTGTGGTCCCAGAACCCAACTACTATCCCGGTTTGCTCGAGTACAACAAGACCTACTACTGGCGCGTGGATGAGTGGGATGGGACCAAGACCCACAAGGGCCAGGTTTGGAGCTACACCACCGGTCCCAAAGGTCTAGGTCGGATCACCATGGACGTGTGGCGCAACGTTGGCGGCGATCATACCCTGCCCAATCTCCTGCAGGATCCGAGATATCCCGGCCTGCCGGATGAGAAGGTCATGTTGACCGCATTCGATTCTGGCAATGGCGTTGGGGATAACTATGGTGCCAGGATCTATGGCTGGCTGTATGTGCCGGTCTCTGGGGACTATAGGTTCTATTTCAGCAGCGCTGGCCAAGGGCAGTTCCTGCTCAGCACCGATGACAGCCCAGAGAACGCCAGGGTCCTTGCTGTTGAACAAACCTGGGGCTCATATGGTGTGTTCAGTCACCGCACAGACCCCATTCCACTACGCAGTGACACCAAGTACTACATCGAGGCCAGGTGGAAAGACTTTGCAGCATGGGATCACTGCCAGGTGGCCTGGGAGGGCCCTGGGATCCCCGCGCAGCGGATCATCGCCGGCAATTTCCTGTCCCCGTTCATGCCGGTCAATTCCTACAATGCCTTTCCACAGAATGGCAGTAGTGGTGTCGCGATCAACACCATCCTTGGCTGGACCAGCGGCCTTTATGCTGGCCAGCATCGTCTGTACATCGGCACCGATGCCAACGACATCAACGATGTGACAGAGGCCAATGTGGCCAACTATCCGGCTGTGATAGCAGCCGATGTCAAGGGCAACCGCTTTGAACCGGGTATATTGGAGCCTGAAACGACATATTTCTGGCGGGTAGACGATGTCAATAATGCCTGGAAGGCAGATGATGGCAAGATCGTCAGGATGGTTTGGAAGGGCCGTATATGGAGCTTCACTACCGGTAACTACATGGTCGTGGATGACTTCGAAGGTTATGGCAATCTCTCGCCCAACCGCCCATTCCAGACATGGTTGGACGGCCCAGGTTTCACTGCAGACCAGTACTTCCCGAACGGCTTTGCCGGCAATGGTACAGGGTCTGCAATAGGCCATGACATCTGGTCCCCTGAGAGTCCGTATTACATGGGCAACATCATGGAGATGGCCATCACGATGACCGGTAGCAGGCAGTCGATGCCGGTCTCATACAACAATGCAAAGGGGGCCTCCGAGATCAGCAGGACCTGGCCGACGCCTCAGGATTGGACGGTAAAGGGCCTCAACACGCTGGTCTTGCATGTGTATGGTGATCCAAACAACTCTGCCGAGGCCCTGTATGTGACCCTCGTGGATCAGAATGGCTCTCGCGCGACCGTGACCTTTGAGGATGGTTCGCTACTACAGAGTGCATCGTGGCAGCGGTGGGCTATCCCGCTTTCGGCGTTCAGCGGGATAGAACCATCGCGGATCAAGACCATGATCATCGGTGTGGCCCGTCAGGTGGGAGGTTCTGGCATCTTCTACCTGGACAATATCCTGCTTACGATCGAAAAGGCACCTGAGGTTGCCAAGATCGTGTATGTGGATGCCACGCACGGTGAGAATGGCAATACCCGCTTGGCGGCAGGGGGCCTATTCCAGCCTGTAGACGTCGGTAGTGCTGGAAGCGGCGTGGATGGCCTGTGGCGAATCCGCGCGTTCGCCAACGGTGGCACCATCTTCGAGTCTCGCGGCGACTGGGGCGCGGACAACACCGAGGACTGCCCGCGTCTAGTGACCTCGGTGGATGTGCCAGAAGGTCGGTACGAGGTCTTTGTATACATGTGGACTGGAGGGGCCGCCCAGTGGCGGATAGGGGCCTCATTGACCAATGAGCCTGGCCAGCTGCCAGTGTACCTTTGCAACGACCCTACTGGGTCGGCCGTGCGGGCCATGGCCGAGGACTTCGCATTGCCGGTGCCGATCGTCACCGAGGCAGACCGGACCATGTGGCAGGTACCGCTGGGTACGACTGGCCCGACGACCAAGATCACCGTGTACATCGATGACGTGCTATCAGAGCCTGCAGTCGCAAGTGGCGGCAATGCTAGGACCTGGTATGACGGTATAGGCTACAGGCCCAAGTAACCGGGCGACAACGGCGACTAGAGCGAAGACCCACTCAGCAGTGAGTGGGTCTTCTTATTCATGAGACATTGTGATCGTCTGCTGGGCCGATTCGAGGTCTGTCTACTGGACGCCAAAGAACAGATAGATGGTCCGGCAGTAATCGCCAGTGGCCATCGGTCGTCCGCTCTGGGGGCCGAAGACGCCCTCGTTCGGCCTTGCCTTTCCGCCGCCGTATCGCCTTGTGTAGTCGCCATCGGGCCAGTAGGCCGGGTCGAACTTCTGGCCGATGGGCGGGATCAGGTCCATAAATGAGATGTCTCCAGGGGGAAATGGCGCCTGGACCGGCTCACCTGGCAGGTATGCAGGCCTGTAAAGCCGCAGGACCAGATCGCCTTTGGGATCCATCAGCGTTATGTGGCCGTCTGTGGTCTCGATCGTGGCCCAGAAGACAGGTCCGTGGTAGCCGGGGAATTCTGGATACTCCCATGGGGCATGGCCGGTCATGGATCGGTTGTGGCCCTTTTCCCAAAGGCCAAAGCGGGCGCCGGCCAGCCGGTTCTTCCAGATGGGGTAGGGTCCGCCTCCTAGCCATCTGGTGCCATAGACGAGCCGTTGGGGCAGGTCGAAGCTGACACCGAGGTAATCCACGTAACCTTCCTGGTGATACTGATAGCTCAGCCCCACCCAACCGCTCGGGTAGAGCGTCCATCGGACGCCCTTGAGGTTGCCGCCAGTATAAAGGACCTCGATCGCATGGCCATCACCATCCGGCAGGTGTGTGATCGCTGCAACCCTGCCGTCCTGGCCGCCTGCCATTGCAGGACCGTTTGATAGGTCTATCAGACGGACCTTGCCTTCCCCAGGGCGTTCGCGGGCCACCCTGGCCAGCCGGCCTGTATCTGGATCGATGGCGATCAGGAGGCGGCCACACTCGAGTACGTGGTAGGCCTTGCCAGGTCTGTCTTCTTGCTGGAGGCGATAGATGACCTTGTCAGATCCAGTCTTCTGGATGACTGTCTCTGCCCAGGCCTTGGCCGAGCGGATCGGCCAGGTCCAGGTCCATAGCTGGCGACCAGTCCAGTCGAAGGCCTTTAGACGCAATGCGTCGTGGGCCTGCCAGTTGTCAGCAAGAGGCAGCTCCAGCGTGGCCTTCTGACCAGGCGATGCCTTGGGGCCTTGCACCTGACCGCTGGCGGCAAGGCGTTCCTCAGCGGTCTGATCCAGAGGGCCGGTCCAGTCGATCAGTTGCCACTGGAAGCAGACGCTGCTCAGGTCGGTCATATCATAGCGGTTCTCGACCTCGATCCGGCCGTCAAAGCCATCAGGCAGGTGCTCGATGGCGATATAGACTGGCGACCATATCTCCTTTATTGCATAGAACGATCCTTCCTTCTGGCGATAAGGCCCGAGGATACCGTCTGGTGCGTCGGTCAGGTGCGTGTCGATGATCCCGTGACGATCCGGCCTGCGGATGCCCTCATCCGCAAAGGCCCAGGTAAAGCCGCCGGCGGAGGTCTTGTGTCTCCGCATCAGTTCCCAGAAGTCCGCCAGGCCAGCGCCATTGCCGCCGTCATAGAGGCCGTGGAGCATCTCGGTTGGCATGATGATCGCACCTAGGCCGCTGTGAGGATCCATGGCCTGCAGCTCGGCGAGGCGATCGCCATCGGTATACTTCTGTCGCAGGACATCCTCCGGACGCTCCAGCAGGTCTACCAGCTCGATGTATTTTGGGTAGTGCTTGGTGATCACATGGTTGTAGATCCAGGTCCTCTGTTCGCCTGGGATCAGCACCGGACGCCTCTGGGGATCGTACAGGGCGAACTCGGCGTTGAGGTTCATATTCGTGCCACCCTCATTGCCGTTTAGCCAGAAGATCACCGATGGGTGATTGCGGTCGCGTTCGACCATCTGCCTTACCAGCCGTCTGCCGACCTGGTCGCTATAGGCCCAATGCCAACCTGCCAATTCCTCCAGGACGTAGAGGCCCAGCTCGTCGCAGACCTGTATGAAGGACTCGTCAGGCGGGTAGTGAGAGGTGCGGACCGCGTTCATGTTCATGTCCTTCATCAGGCCTACGTCCAGTTCGTCCACGGCCCTGCTGACGGTCCGGCCAGTGTCGGGCCAGAACGTGTGTCTGTTTGTGCCCTTGAACATCACGTGCCGGCCGTTTATGAATATCCCCTCCCCTGGCCGGATCTCGATGGTGCGGAAGCCGAAGCGTTCGGTCTCGGTGTGGATCAGGCGGTCATCCTGCAAGAGGTCCATCCGGGCGACGTAGAGATTCGGCGACTCGGCGCTCCACGTGCGAGGATCCGTGACATTTGTGCGGACCGTGGCGGACCTCTGCCCAGGGCTTAGCTGCGTCTCCATGGCCTGGCCTACGGCCGCTCCGTTGCTGTCTATGATCGCCACCCGCAGGAGGTTGGCCCGCTGGATACCGTGGAGTTCAGTGGTCAGCTCGAACGTACCGTCTGCCTCTGCGACGATGGCACATTGTCCGATGTGTTCGGCTGGCCTTGCCACCAGGTACACAGGCCGATATATACCGCCGAAGATCCAGTAGTCACCCGCCCGTTCGGCCTCGTTGACGGTCGGATCGCTGGAGGCCTTGCTGACCTTGACCTCCAGACGATTATTGTCGCCGTAGACCAGTAGGTCAGTAACGTCGTATCTGAAGCGATAGAAGCCGCCTTGATGGGTTGGGCCTACTGATCGGCCGTTGAGCGTGACCTCGGTGTCGGTAAAGACCCCATCGAAGACCAGCTCCACATGCCTGCCTTGCCAATGCTGCGGTACAGCGAATGAGTGCCTGTAGATGCCTTGCTCGTTGGATCGGCCGTGGAAAAGGCCGTCCTTGGGCATGTCACGGCCGTAGTTGAAGGTCCCGAACCCCTCGGTCTCCCAGCAGGATGGGACAGGTATGGTGGTCCATATCCGGCTGTTGCGGCCGCCAGTGCAATAGAATTCCCAGTTTACCCGGTGGTCCTTGTCGGTCCCAGAGAGGTATTGGACCTCTGTCAGCACAGATCCTTCGGGCGCCTTGCCACAATGGGCCGTAGTTGCAAGCCCTGCTTGCAGGGCCAGGCTACCTACAAGGCCAGCCGAGATGACCCAGACGAGCCAGCGTTTGGCAAATGGCACCGAAGCCACCTGTCAGGCCTCCTTTTATGAACTTATCTGCAACGAGGGTATCATCCGAGATACCTCGCACCCATATGCAAATAGCCATCTTTGCCTGCAAGACAACGAGTCATCACCAGATGATACCTGGATCTGCCACGACCGATCAAGCAGGATGATTGACCATGAGATTGCGTTAGGGTATAAGACCAAGGCGTAAGCGGCTGGGTCAGTCGATAACCTGTTACAGGAAGCCTGGCCCAAGGACGTATGTATTGCAGAGCCCTGCAAGTAGGTAGCTGATAGGCCGATGAGAAGGATAAAGAGGATAGTAATGTTATTGAATCCTTCGCGGAACTACACGCGTGGTCTTATCAGCGGCATTGCCAAGTATGCCCGCCTCCAGAGCGATTGGGTCTTCTATAGGCCCTTGCACTACAGGGAGCCGACACCTGAGAGGAGCCTCGTGCAGATCCTTCGGGAATTGAAGCCCCATGGCATATTCATGCGCGAACCTGAGCAGATGGAAAAGATCATCGAGATGGGCATACCGACCGTATCCTATCCGTATACCGTCGAGTTGATTCCAGGGGTTGCCAATGTAGCTGCCGACCATATCGCGATCGGTCAGATGGCAGCCCGGCACTTTCTGGACAGGGGATTCCAGCATTTTGCCTACAATGGATTCGACGACTGGTGGTGGTCTCGCAGGCGTAGGGAGGGGTTTTGCGAGGTAGTCAGGCAGGCAGGGTATGAGGCCAACATCTACGAATTGCCGCCAGAGGAGCGCCGAACCTGGGATAAGGAGCTGCCTGCGATCGGTCGATGGCTGAGGTCGTTGCCGTTGCCAGTAGGATTGATGGCATGCAATGACGATCGGGCGGAATTGATCATAGAGGCGTGCAGAGCTGTCGGCCTGAGCATCCCCGACCAGGTTGCCGTTGTGGGTGTGGATAATGATCCGCTCGTTTGCGAACTGTGTAGCCCTCCACTGTCTAGTGTCTCCTTGGGCCTGGAAAAGGCGGGCTATGAAAGCGCAGCGCTGTTGGATCAGATGATACGAGATAGGACCGTCGAACCCAGGACGATCCTGATAGAACCGACGCATGTCGAAACCAGGTTGTCTACCGACACCATGGCCGTCTCAGACCAGTACGTTGCAGCCTCTGTACGCTTCATCCGCGACAACATCCGTAGGAACATCAGCGCAAAGGACGTTGCCGACAGCGTCTTATTGTCTCGTCGGGCACTGGAGAAACGGTTTCGGCGCATCCTGGGCAAGTCGATACTCGACGAGGTACGACGCATGCGAGTCGAGCTGGTGGTGAGGATGCTCATGGACAGGCATATGAAGATTCACGATATTGCCGAGGCCCTGGGCTTCCCATCCACATCCCATCTTTCGCGGTATTTCCGCAGCCAGATGGGCATGAGCCCGATTCAGTATCGCCAGCGCAACCTGGCCTGACATCCGTTACCCCTGGCAGCTGCCAGGATCAAGTCTGTCCCATGTGGACCGGGCATAGCGGAGGGCAAGTTCGCAAAATGGCATGGAATAGGGTAGTTCGATCAACGAATATGGATAATGTGTTACGGTCAGCCTTGTTCGAAGAATGGCTTATAACAAGGAACCTAGTATGAGGGCTTGGTATGCAAAGGCATAGGGGCTTTACGCTGATCGAGCTATTGGTTGTCATTGCGATCATCGCCATATTGATGGGAATTCTCATACCGGCATTGACCCGGGCCAGGCGGCAAGGCCAGACGATCAAGTGCCGGGCCAACTTGAGGCAGTACGGCATTGCCCTGCGGATGTACCTGGACGATAATCGGTTGCGATTTCCCAACGCTTCGACATGGCTGCAGTCTGCCAGCCACTCCTGGGTTCACAAGGGCGAGACGCCGACAGGAGTTTTCTGGCCTTATATCAAGGCCCTGGATGCCCACATGTGCCCTACCTTCGCCTATTGGGCTAAGGGTACGCAGTACGAGGATACGGCGGTCAGTTATGTGATGAACTCCTATCTGGGCAGAGGCGGGTCGATCTGGTCCGACTGGCTCGGGCCTGGCGTCAAGGGCGTGACCAGTGAAACAGAGGTCCACAGGCCATCCATGGTAGTGGTTTTTACTGAGGAGAACACCTGGACGATACCTGGCTACAGCAACTATCCGTTCAACGATACCCATTTTACGATAGGCAACGCCAAGAGGCAGATCGATAACTTTGCGACCTACCACAATACCCACGATCGGAACAAGGGGTTGGCCAACGTTGTCATGGTCGATGGCCATGTGGACCACGTACGTCGTCTTGAGGACTTGAACGAGGGTTTTCGACTATGCTGGCCGAAGAAGGAGTTGCCTTTTGTGCCGTAGTAGGTCTGGAACGTTGTCAGGCCTTTAGGGTTTGGGCCTGAATGCATATGAGGCAGTTAGGAACGATCGTTTCTGGAGGAGTAGCCATGTGGAAAAAGGTAGTACTTGCAGTTGCGTGCGTGTCGTTGGCCTTGGTCGGGCTGGCACGAGCCGAGGAGGCCAGCAAGAAAGCAGCGATGGTCGTCAGCTCGGCTGACCTTAGTGCTGGCTTTGATAAGGCCATGCATGACCGCCTCGTCAGCCTGGGGTTCGAGGTCACTGTCGTGGTGCAGGGTGATGTCGGGGGTGCCTTCACGCGTGATATGGCCGATACCTATGACCTCTTGCTGGTCTCGGAGTCCATCAGCTCCAGTAGGGCCGATCCGCTCAGGGGTACCACCGCAGCGGTGATACACAACGAGGCCTACGGTTGGGACAACTGGCTCTTCACCAGGCCGATCAACATCCACTGGGCCTCAGGCAGTACCGTGGAGATAGTCAATACCTCCCATCCGATTGCCCAAATGGCCAGTGTCAAGATGGGGCAGATGGCGTTCTTCAGTAGCCCGGCCGCTTGGACGGTCGACTCGGTTGTCGCATTGGCACCTGGTGCGGAACTCATAGCCAAAATCAACGATGGAGGCACTGACTGCGCGGTTATCTTCGCTATCGAAAAGGATGCACCCCTGGCAGATGGGTCCCCTGCGCCCAGCCGCATCGTGGGCCTGAGTATACCTGCCAATGCCTCGTATACGGCCGATGCAATGACCAACCAGGCCTGGGCACTTTTCGATGCTGCAGTCCGCTGGGCAACCTATGCGGCCAATCCAGTTTTGGCTAGGGATCCAAGTCCTGCAGACACCGCCACAGATGTGGCCAGGGACGTTATCCTTAGCTGGAGGCCTGGTGTGTTCGCGGATAAGCACGATGTCTACCTTGGCCCTGTCTTCGAGGATGTCAACGAGGGCAAGGCCCTGGTAAGTGCCGGTCAGGACGCCAATTGGTATGCCCCAGGTCTGCTGGATTTTGGCCGTACCTATTACTGGCGTGTGGACGAGGTGAATGCTTTACCGGATCGTACGGTGTTCAGGGGGCAGGTGTGGAGTTTCACTACAGAGCCATATTCATATCCGATCCGGAATGTGACTGCCACTGCCTCCAGTTCTTTCAGTGCCGACTCGGGTCCTGGCAAGACGGTGGATGGATCGGGTCTGGACAAGCTTGATCGGCATGACATCTCGGCTACGAATATGTGGTTGAGTGCCAAGGACCAGGCTGGATCTGTTTGGATCCAGTTCGAGTTCGACATGGCCTACAAGCTGGATCGGATGTGGGTGTGGAACTCAAACCATGGGGTAGAATCAATAGCTGGTCTTGGTGTGAAGGCTGCGAAGGTGGAGTATTCTGTGGATGGTGCCACATGGACGGCGTTGGCCGATGTGCCTGAGTTTGGGCAGGCCCCTGGTACAGCGGATTACGAGCACAATACCACGGTGGACTTTGGTGGTGCTGTGGCAAAGTATGTGAGGCTCACGTGCCTTGAGAGTTGGGGTGGGCGTAAGCAGTATGGTCTGAGCGAGGTTAGGTTTTTCTATATTCCGGTCCATGCGCGGTATCCTGAGCCTGCTGTGGGTGCTACTGGGGTGTTGCCGGATGTGGTGTTGCGTTGGCGTGCGGGTCGGCAGGCAGCTTTTCACGAGGTATATCTAGGGACTGCTTCTGATGGTTTGGTGTTGTTAGGTAAGGTCTCTGGTAACAGCTACGACCCAGGGGACTTGATGTTGGGTACGCAGTACTACTGGCGTATTGACGAGGTGAATAGTGTGGCAGAGCCTAGTAGGTGGGAAGGTGTGGTATGGGGTTTCAGGACTGCCGAGGGCTTGGTTGTGGATGATTTTGAGAGGTATACGAATCGTTCTCCGAACCGTGTGTTTCAGGTTTGGATAGATGGGTTAGGGTTTTCGGCAGATGAGTATTATCCTGTGGGTGGCAAGGGTAATGGGACTGGTGCGATTGTGGGTTACGATCCTGGTCTAGGCAATATCATGGAGACTGGGATTGTTCATGGGGGTCGACAGTCGATGCCATTGTCATATGATGGTTTATCGGAGGCGACACGTACGTTTGAGGATTTTCAGGACTGGACCAGGTATGGGATCAGGTTTTTGGTGTTGTATTTCTATGGGAAGGTTGAGAATGTTGTGGGAGAGTTATATGTGAAGATCAACGGGGTGAAGGTTTCATATGGAGGTGATCCTGGGGACTTGGCTGCTGGGCAGTGGAAGCAGTGGCGGATAGATTTATCGTCGGTGGGGGGTCTTAATGCGGTCAAGAGCTTGACGATAGGGGTCTCCAGCGGCAAGGGCACATTGTACATCGATGATATAGCCCTGTACCGTAACTGATCCAGCAGAGAAAGGAGGTGGTGCTCAAGTAATGGATTGGGAACAGAGTATTTGGCCAATTCGTGTTGTGGAGGATTGAGTATGTGTAGAAGGTATGTTTGCAAGATGTCTGTCCTTACGGTGTCCTTCGCTGTCCTTGCAGGCCCGACGCTCTTGGCAAAGACGATCGTACCAGCGGTCGACAGTTGCCGGGCGCTGATGAGTAAGCCGAACCAGAATGACGCCAGCAATAGGCTTGTCGTCAGGACCGAGCTGGGAGACCCTACCAGGAGCTACAAGTCCTGGATCAAGTTCGACGTGAACCACGTAGATGTCAATAACGTCACGTCAGCGACACTGGTATTCGCATTATGGAAGGATAGGGGCAATTGTGAACTCGACGTCTCGTATGTCAACGACGACGTGGTGGAGAACATCAATTGGACCACGACCGACCTTACCTGGAACAATGCCCCAGGTAACGATCCAAGCAGTGAGGGCAAACTCGATCCGAGCAAGACCACCTTCCTTGCGAGGGTAGGTCTTCTTGGCGGAGTAGCTGGTGATAAGTTTACCGTGGATGTCCTCCAAGCCCTCAAGGCCGACACGGATGGAATCCTTCAGTTCGTCCTGCACAATGCATCTGCTTATCTCCAGATCGCGCACCATGCAGATCCCTGCGAGGCGTGGAGGCCTGTTCTCGTCTTGACCGAAAGGCCCAAGGCGGCGCTGATCGTAAAGGCCAAGGACCTGGTGGCTGGTTTTGACCAAGCGCAGAAGGAGCGGTTAGAGGCCCTGGGCTACCAGGTTGTGCTCGTGACAGGCACTGACGTCAAGAACGACGTCTTTACGATGGCCGATGCCGCCGGCTACGATCTGTTGGTGGTCTCTGAGTCTATAGGCTCCGGTGATATCAACAAGTTGATCGGCGTGAAGGTCCCCATGATGCACCAAGAGAGCTACGGTTGGAGCAGGCATTTCTTCACGACCGGTCAGAAGAAGGCATGGACGACGCCAGCGGGCGGTATTCTGGACGTAATCAATGATTCCCACCCGATCATTTTAGGTGCTGGCCTGGGTGCTGGACCGGTAGCATTCTTCAAGGATCCGAACGTGGCATTGACCACCGATTTGGTGTCCTCGCTGGTACCTGGTGCGGTGAACCTTGTACAGACTACGGATGCAGACGGTGCGGTAGTGACCTGCATCTTTGCGATAGAGGCAGGGACGACATTGGCCAATGGGCTACCTGCCGCTAGTCGGATCGTAGGCTTTAGCCTGCCTGGTAACAATAGCTACAAGGCCGATGTGATGACCGAGCAGGCCTGGGCCCTTTTCGATGCTGCGGTCAGGTGGCTCAATCCTGCCAGGCCGATCGCACGCTGGCCTTTGGACGAGCCCACTGGTGCGGCGGTTGTCGATGTTGTTGGTAGCAATAAGGGGGCCATGGTAGGGCTGGACCCCAGCACGGCTAGGATCGCTGACGGTGCTCTGGGTGGTGGGGTGCGTTTCGACAACATCGATGGGCACCATATCGAGGTGCCATACTGCGATACCTTGGACCTCGGTTATAGGGACTTCAGTATCTCGATGTTTGTTCGGTACGCGAAGGCTCCTGTGGATGTGGACCAGTGGGTCATGAAGGGTAACCGGGCAGTCACGGGTACCGGGAGCTGGTATGGGTTGGTACATACTGGCGGAGCGAGTGTAAGGTTCACGGCGGAGGAAGGCCCGGCAGGCATCAAGTCGGTGCTCGAGGTGCCGGATACTGCATTTGTGACCGGCGATTGGGTACATGTTGTGGCTGTCCGGGATGCGGTCAACGACCTGATACTGCTCTATGCCAACGGGGTACTTCAGGGTGTGCAGGCCGACACCTCTGGCGACATATCCAACGGCAAGCCCTTGTGGATAGGCGAGTCGACCGATGAGCCAGGGACAGCGATGTCAGGTGATATCGACGAGGTCCAGTTCTTCGACCAGGCGCTGACCAGGGGCCAGATCGTAGGGCTGTACAAATAGACTGGCGCTGGACGACTTTGGGTTCCTCCTTTGGCGGGCCTGCATTCACGGCGAATGCAGGCCCGTTTTTGGATAGGCAGTCGAGCCCTGGCAGTCCGCGGTGTACATTGCAATATAGGTGCCGATGGGCCTGGGGCTTTAGGATGGCCTAGCGGATTCGGGATTATGATCCGTACGCAGATTGGCAAAGGATAGTCGCAATTTGGTATGGCAGGCTATCTGAGGTTGTGGTAATCGGGGTTGTTTGTGCTCTGGAAGTGTCTCTGGCCTGTGGTTTATGCCAGTAGGTTTGCAACTGGTAGCTCGGTGGCCGATTGGAGGGTCGGAGGCACCAGAGGCTTATGAGATTCGCGGTTGATTATTCTCGGTGTATGATCAGAGACTAGAATGGTCGATGGATGATTTGTCTTGTGTAAGGAGTTGCCAATGCCAGGGGCCAGTAAGTGGTTTACAGGGATCTTGATGGTAGGGCTTGTCGGGGGTCTGGTCGTCGGCTGCGGACGCAAGGAGCGGCCAGCCGAGCAGCAGAAGAAGATTGCTGTGGTCATCTCGACGCTGAACAATCCTTGGTTTGTGGTACTGAAGGATGCTGCAAAGGCACGTGCGGAGGAACTTGGCTACAAGGTGGATGTCTTTGACAGCCAGAATTCGCCGGTGGTAGAGGCGAGCCATTTTGATACGATCATCGACGGCAGGTACGCGGCGATCCTATTCAATCCGACCGATGCCGAGGGCTCGATTGCCAGCGTAAGACGTGCCAAGGATGCTGGGATCCCCACGTTCTGCATGGACCGTGAGATATCGGCCAGCGACGTGGCTGTCAGTCAGATCCTCTCGGATAACTTTTCCGGGGGCGTGGCCATGGGTGAATACTTCGTACGTCGGCTGGGGCAGAAGGGTAGATACGTGGAGTTGCTGGGCCTGCTTGGGGATAACAACACCAGGAATCGTTCGGATGGCTTCCACAGTGTGGTGGACAACTACACTGAACTGAAGATGGTCGCCCAGCAGTCTGCAGACTTCGACCGCACAAAGGCCATGGAGGTGATGGAATCCATATTGCAGGCCCACCCTGATATTGATGCGGTCTTCTGCGGGAACGATGCCATGGCCATGGGTGCCCTCAGGGCCCTTGTTGCGGCAGGTAAGCACAAGCAGGTACTGGTGTTTGGCTTCGACGGTGCCAAGGATGTGATCGACGAGATCCGAGCGGGCCGTATTGCAGGGACCGTGATGCAGTTTCCAAAGACGATGGCCAAGATGGCCGCGGAGTTTGCCCATCAATACCTCCAAGGCAAGCGAGACTTCCCTCAGAAGGTACCGGTGGCGGTGGAGCTGGTCAGCCCAGAGAACATCGACAATTACACAGCCTATGGACGCAAGGAGTAGCCCATGGTTGCAGGCCTGATGAGACTGAGGACCATGGTATATATGATGGGCCTACTGGCCTTGGCAGTGGTGGTGGGCGGTTCGCTAGAGTTTCGTCGGCTCGACCTGGAGCGTGCCAGAGAGCGTGCCTTGCGGTTCAGCCCGGCCGAATACGCACGTGACCTCTGGGACAACCGCCTTCCATCCGTCCTACAGGATGCACAGCCAGCAGACCAGCTAATCCGGTTGTTCAACAAGGATATGCAGGCGGCTGTCACTAGAGGCAGGACACTCGGATACAGCCGGGTCCATGCCTATCTGCTTTCAGGCAGAGGTCGGATCGCTGCTGTCCAGAATGATGGGATGCTCCTGGATGTCTTGCAGGAGGATCCCGATCCAGAGGTCTTCCTTTGCGTTGGCCAATACATCTCCAGTAACGCCATCCGGGATGCATCAGGCCTTGTTGATGTCAGTGCATTCTCGGACACGATGAAGTTCAACAGGATCAGTGCCGAGATCAACCGGATCGTCGTGCAGGAGGTGATCAGGCCTTTTCTTGACCGGGCCCCGCAGGTAGGGGCGACCGTGGATTTCGTAGGGGCGGCAGAGGTGGCAGAGGATGCCACCGCGAAGGTGCCATTCGGCGGTCGCCAACAGGCCGACGGGACGCAAGACTCCTGGCACCTCCTGAAGGTCGTACCAGTTCGCCTGGAGCTGGTATCAGTTACCCAGCAGGAACGGCAGTGATGACCGGCCACGATGGAATCATCCTTGCAGCCCGAGGTATAACGAAGCGATTTGGCGGTGTCAAGGCCTGCGACGGGGCGGAATTAGAGATACGCGCAGGTCAGGTCATGGCGGTCATGGGTGAAAATGGTGCAGGTAAGTCCACGCTCATGAAGGTCCTTGCCGGTGTCTATCAGGATTACGAAGGACGGATCATCCTCGACGGGCATGAGGTTACCTTCACCAGTCCCAGGCATGCGCAGGAACAGGGTGTAGCGATCATCCACCAAGAGCTGAACTTGATACCCAATCTGAGCGTGGTCGAGAATATATTCCTGGGCCGCGAGCCGCTGGATAGGATAGGTCTGATCGATTATCGCAGGATGCGGCGAGAGGCCTCTGCTCTCTTGCATCGGTTGGACCTGGACGTAGACCCCGGCGTACCCGTAAGCTCCCTGCGTGTCGGCCAGCAGCAGGTCGTTGAGATCGCGCGTGCGATCGCCTTGAAGGCCCGCGTGATCATCATGGATGAACCTACATCTGCCATAAGTGAGCGTGAGGTGGATGTACTTTTTGGGTTGATCGATGCACTCAAACGCGATGGGGTGGCCATCGTATACATCAGCCACAAGATGGACGAGGTGTTTCGGATTGCCGACCAGATCACCGTCATGCGGGACGGTCGCACCGTCGGTTCTGCCCCCCGGACGCAGTTGAGTCAAGATGATGTCGTGCGGATGATGGTCGGCCGCGACCTGAAGGACTTCTTTGTGCAAGCCGATAGTGCCAAGGGAAAGGACGTATTGCGTGTCGAGGATATCAGATTGCCACACCCTGACCGACCTGGTGACTTCTTGGTGAAGGATGTCAGTTTCTCGGTGGCTGCAGGCGAGGTGCTCGGCATATTCGGGCTGATGGGGGCAGGCCGCAGCGAGTTGCTGGAGACGATCTTCGGCCTGCACGCAGGCAGGTCGCATGGCCGGGTATTCCTGGAGGGACGGCAAGTCAGGATCGAGTCTTGTGCCGACGCGATCGCTGCGGGCCTGGCCCTTGTGCCGGAAGACCGGAAACGCGAGGGTCTGGTGATGGATATGTCCGTGGCGGCCAACATATCTCTTGCCAGTCTAGAGCGGTTGGAACGGGTCGGATTTGTCAGCAGCCGGCGGGAATTGGCCATGGCCGGGGAATTGGGGCAGCGCCTGAGTATCAGGACCGCATCCCTGCGTCAACCGGTCAAGCATCTTAGCGGCGGCAATCAGCAGAAGGTGGTGATTGCCAAGTGGCTGGCAACCCAGCCGAAGGTCCTGCTGCTCGATGAGCCTACGCGGGGCATCGATGTCAATGCAAAGAATCAGATCTATCAACTTATCCATGAGCTGGCTGCAGCAGGCCTGGCGATAGTGGTGGTCTCCTCAGAGCTGCCGGAGATCTTGGCCATCGCTGGCCGTATCATCGTATTATCCGAGGGGCGGCAAACGGCGGAGTTTCTCAAGTCCCAGGCCACGGAGGAGTCGATCCTGAAGGCAGCCCTGCCTAGGAGTCTTTCTAGTCATGGGCCAAGCAGGCCAGGTGGCGAGGCAAGATTGTGAGGGTCTTTGGATGTTGGATCTGACAGATTACCGAACGTTTCTGGCCAGATCACACTCCCTGATCGCCCTTCTTGGGATGGTCGTGGCCTTCAGTCTCCTGGCCGATGGATTCCTGACCTTGGACAACTTCTGGACCATAATGAGGCAGATCTCGGTCAACTGCTGCGTTTCGGTCGGGATGACCTTGGTGATCCTTACTGGTGGCATAGACTTGTCAATAGGTTCTATCCTGGCCCTGAGCGGGGCGATCATGGCAGGCCTGCTCAAGCGGGGTACCCAGATAGAGGCCTTGAATCTCTATATCGGCTACGGTGTACCGGCTGCAGTGGCTGCGGGCGTGTTTATGGGAGGATTGCTGGGGTGGTTCAACGGCATGATGGTCACATGCTTTAGGGTTCCGCCTTTCATCGCGACCCTGGCCATGCTTACGATCGCACGCGGCCTGACCAAGCTCTATACTGGCGGTGAGGCGATCACAGGTCTGGGCCCAGCCTTTGTGAATATCGGCTCAGGAAGGCTGTTGGGGATTCCAAACCAATTCTGGATTGCTGCGGTCATCGTCTTGGTTTTTGCGGTGTTGCTGAGAAAGACCCGCTTTGGCCGGTATGTTTATGCAGTTGGCGGGAATGAGGAGGCTGCCAAGCTCTCAGGGCTGAATGTTGCCCGCGTGAAGAGGTTGGTCTATCTGCTCTCGGGTATGCTGGCTGCCGTTGGCGGATTGATCGTGACTTCAAGGTTGAACTCTGCCACGCCCATTGCTGGCGAGGGCCTGGAATTGGACTCTATCGCTGCTGTCGTGATCGGCGGTACATCGCTGGCTGGCGGTCGTGGCTCCGTCCTTGGGACGGTCCTGGGTGCATTGATCATCGGGGTTCTCAATAGCGGACTAGTCATCATGGGTGTGGATCCTTTCTGGCAGCAGGTGATAAAGGGATTCGTCATCCTCATTGCCGTCATGATCGATCGGCTCAGCTACAAGGAATAGACCACAGCATCAGTTCTGGAAGCGACTGAGTCTACAAGATATGCCTGGCCCCGGCGGAAAGCCATTCAGCTAAAGGGAGATTGCTTGATCTTGCCGTAGGCCGCAAAATGGTAATGGAAATACGCATAATGACATTGTTGGTCCTTATCGATCCTGGGACAATTGTTGTACCCAGGCTGTGCTGGGATATGGTCATGTTTGGCAGGTAGGACGTATGCGAAGGCAATCGGCTAAGCTGGTGATGGCTGTAGTTGCGTCTGGCATCTTGAATTGGTTTTCGCAGTGTGTTGCGTTCGGTGGGTCGGGTGTGCCGCTCGACAAGGTCGGCGCTGGGCCTGTTGCGACCGCCAATGTTGAATCCGTCCCCTCGGATGGCAGGCCCCGCGTGATCGTGACCAGTGATGGGGAGATCGACGACGAGTGTTCTATGGTACGGTTCCTCCTCTGTGCAAATGAATTCGATGTAGAGGCGATCGTCACATCAAGTTCGCAATACCACTGGCAAGGACACAGATGGGCAGGTGATGACTGGGTCGACAAGTACCTAGATGCCTATGCCCAGGTCTATCCCAATCTGGTCAAGCACGATCCGCGTTATCCTGCGCCTGAGTATCTGCGGGCCCGCACGCTCCTGGGAAATGTCAAGGCTGAGGGCGAGATGGATGAAGTGACACCTGGTTCGCAGTACATCGTCAAGGTATTGCTGGACGAGGCGGACGATCGGCCAGTCTGGTTACAGGCATGGGGTGGCATGAATACCATCGCCCGCGGATTGAAGACCATCGAACAGGAGCATCCTGAGAAGATTGCCTACGTTGCAAGGAAGATCCGTTTCTTCTTCATATGGGAGCAGGATTCCACCTATCAGGATTACATCAGGCAGCACTGGGCCAGATACGGGATCCTGACCATCATTTCGGACCAGTTCGAGGCTATTGCATACCGCTGGAAGGACATCCTGCCCGGCGAACTGCACAAGTATTTTGAGGCAGGATGGATGAAGGAACACATACTTGAAGGTCACGGCCCGCTTTGCGCATTATACAAGGCTCATAAGGCTGGGGATAAGGGATTCGAGGATGGAGACTTTCGCTCTGAGGGGGATTCGCCTGCCTTCTTGCACAATATCGTAACCGGTCTGCGGAACATGGAATCGCCCGATTGGGGTGGATGGGGCGGCCGGTACGTGCGTGTTCGGGAAAACACCTGGCTGGACCCTGTGCCGGTTGAAGGCTATGTATACCCAGAGGGGCGTTGGTATTCATCGACCTCATGGGGCCGGGCGATGACCAGGAAGGGCGCGACGTCGGCCACGGACAGGCAGTACAAGGAATACTTCAAGCCTATCTGGCGGTGGGTGGAGGCGATCCAGAACGATCTTGCGGCAAGGGCAGATTGGTGCGTCAAGCCATACCAGCAGGCCAACCACCCGCCAAGGGTCAGGCTGGCCCATGATAGGGATCTGAACGCACGGGCAGGACAGACCGTCCGACTCAGTGCGGAAGGTTCCACTGATCCAGATGGCAACGGCTTGAGGTACAGATGGTGGCAGTACCACGAGGCCGATACCTACGGGGGCATCGTTGAGATAAGGGATTCCGGACAGAAGGAGGCCTGGTTCGTGGTGCCTGAGGATGCGATGGCCAAGCAGACCATCCACGTGGTCTGCGAGGTCACGGATGACGGAAGGCCGCCGCTGACCCGCTATCAGCGCGTGGTCGTGACCGTCGTGCCATAGCTGGATCTGTCAGGTGCATGGCGAATATGGCCTTCGGTTGCTGAAGACTGGAAGGAGACATACATGGTCGGAAAGACACTGGAAGGCATGCACCAGAAGAGCGCTATCGCGATCCTTGCAGGCCTTTTGGTTCTTGGGATGTGTGCAATGGCAACGGGTGATCCGCAGGTTTCTGCATTCCCTGGTGCGGAGGGGTTCGGTGCATACGCCAAGGGCGGTCGAGGCGGGAAGGTCCTGCACGTAACTACGCTCGATGACGATGGGCCAGGGAGTATGCGATGGGCCGTGGACTACAAGGGGCCGCGCATCGTGGTATTCGACATTTCAGGAACGATCAGGCTCAAGAGGGGCCTGACTATACGGAACCCATTTATTACGATAGCTGGCCAGACCTCGCCTGGGGAAGGGATATGTCTGCGAGATGCTCCGTTGGTCATTGCTGCAGATGACGTGATCGTACGTTATCTACGCTGTCGTCTGGGTGACGAGGGATCCAGTGGGGATGCCATCACTATAAGCAAGGGCAAGGATATCATCGTCGATCATTGTTCGGCCAGTTGGAGCACAGACGAGGTGCTGTCGGCCTCGACCCGCGAACCGACGTTGACGGACGTCACCGTCCAGTGGCGTTTCATAACAGAGGCACTCAATGCAAAGGGACACGGTTTCGGTTCCTTGATACGCGGCACAGGCGGCGCCAGGTACAGCTTCCTGCACAACCTATACGCCCATAACCGAGGTCGCAATCCAAGGCCGGGCAACTATGACTCCAATCCCTTTGACAAGGATCCTGCGGGATTGTTGCTCGATTTCCGCAACAATGTGATCTACAACTGGCAAGGTGACTATGCTGGCTACAACGCTGACAGGCGGAGCGTGACCAGACTCAACTACGTCGGCAACTACCTTGTTCCAGGGCCTGATTCCAAGGCAACTGGGATCGCGTATGCCACCGGTTCGCCGTACGATCGGGCCTACTTCGCCGGCAATGTTTACGGTGGCAGGTTGTCTGAAGACCCTTGGGGCATTGTCCGCTACAATCCAGATTGGACTGCCCAGGTTATTGAGGCCTACAAGCAAGCAAGGCCCTTCGAGACCGGGCCAATCAGGGACGAGGATGCGTATACGGCATTCAAGCGAGTCTTGAAGACAGGTGGCGCGAGTCTGCCGGGAAGGGATGGGGTGGATCGACGGATCGTAAGCGACGTATCGAATCGGACCGGCAGGATCATCAACAGCCAAAAAGAGGTAGGCGGCTGGCCACAGCTTGGATCCAAGGCTGCACCTCTAGACAGCGATGGGGACGGGATGCCGGACGCCTGGGAGCGGCGTTTCAATCTGGATCCAGCAGATGCATCCGATGGGCCAGCAGACAAGGATGGTGACGGCTATACCAATGTGGAGGAGTACCTCAATGGGACCGATCCGAACAAATATGTCGACTATACCAAGGCCGAGAACAACGTCGACACACTTCACCAATCGCAAGGGTAGTGCGGGCAGGGGTTCACAGGCTTGATGACAGACCTTCAGCTGGAGATGAAGTCGATCCATTACCGCAGGGCCGTGCTGAGGTTCATAAAGCATGCTGGAGCTGGTCATACGGGTGGGGACCTGTCATGTATAGACATCCTGAATGTCTTGTACAATCGGATCCTGAGGATCAGCCCTGATAGGCCTGATGACCCTGATCGCGATAGATACATCCAGAGCAAGGGGCATTCGGTGGAGG
>Ga0207433_10004072_pt1 | contig 27232 bp, 14 predicted proteins | sample YelNatPaOPGAMG01_FD_187559 | JGI IMG/M metagenome (GOLD analysis project Ga0207433, IMG submission 187559) | Hot spring thermophilic microbial communities from Obsidian Pool, Yellowstone National Park, USA - OP-RAMG-01 (SPAdes) (version 3) | ecosystem: Environmental > Aquatic > Thermal springs... | reverse complement strand
AGCAGGAATCCAGTTTTTTTTCAATCGGCAATAAGCAATCTGCAAAAAACAATGTATTTTACAAACCGCAATTAGCAACCACCAATCCACAATGTATTTTCTAAATCCCACAATTGGAAGCTAAAACAATAAAACTTACCGGGCAGGTAGAAAGCGCAGAACTCTTTAAATCCCACAATTGGAAGCTAAAACTATACCCGTCTTTATATATTTTTAATAGTTTTCTGGTCTTTAAATCCCACAATTGGAAGCTAAAACCAAGACAAACCGACAAATTACGTTGAGCGTATTTACACTTTAAATCCCACAATTGGAAGCTAAAACTTCGCCGACCCGCCTTATGAGTTAAGACAAAATAATCTTTAAATCCCACAATTGGAAGCTAAAACCAACACTAGCTAATAATGCAACAATTAACGATTTCCTTTAAATCCCACAATTGGAAGCTAAAACACGATTATTGACAGACGATGAGATTGAGAAGGCATTCTTTAAATCCCACAATTGGAAGCTAAAACTAAAAAAAGAATATTTAACGAAATATAAATAAAAAACTTTAAATCCCACAATTGGAAGCTAAAACAAAAATAAGACAGATTGCTTGCAATCTGGCGAAATTTCTTTAAATCCCACAATTGGAAGCTAAAACATATAATCGAATAGGTGTTATATGTCCTACGCAATACTTTAAATCCCACAATTGGAAGCTAAAACAGAAAATTTGTGTTTAAGTGCAACAATTAAAAAAAACTTTAAATCCCACAATTGGAAGCTAAAACTTTTCTTTTTCTAATGGTTTTTTTCTATTTAATATTGCTTTAAATCCCACAATTGGAAGCTAAAACCAAAAGATTGGTGGGATAAATGCATATCATCCGTGAGCTTTAAATCCCACAATTGGAAGCTAAAACTTATTCTGTCTTTATGCTCAGCCCGAATAATCATAAACTTTAAATCCCACAATTGGAAGCTAAAACAAGAGAAGCAATAAACAATGGGATAAGAGATATCCCCTTTAAATCCCACAATTGGAAGCTAAAACGTAAAATTAGTATTTAAGATTATGTTTCAGGATGAAGCTTTAAATCCCACAATTGGAAGCTAAAACAAGAGAAGCAATAAACAATGGGATAAGAGATATCCCCTTTAAATCCCACAATTGGAAGCTAAAACGTAAAATTAGTATTTAAGATTATGTTTCAGGATGAAGCTTTAAATCCCACAATTGGAAGCTAAAACATAAGAATACTACAGAAAAAGATATATATATATCAGCTTTAAATCCCACAATTGGAAGCTAAAACAGAAGCGTTGTTAACTCATAACAACGCCTCTTCTTCCTTTAAATCCCACAATTGGAAGCTAAAACTACTATACCACCCCGGGGACTTAAAATTTTTATATACTTTAAATCCCACAATTGGAAGCTAAAACTTGCTGAACACGTTTAATATTCTGTTCAAGTTCTTTACTTTAAATCCCACAATTGGAAGCTAAAACTAAAGACGGTTAATCGACTCGACGATTTGAAACGCTCTTTAAATCCCACAATTGGAAGCTAAAACAAGTTATTTAAAAAATTTTAGAGTTGAAATTAAGAAAACTTTAAATCCCACAATTGGAAGCTAAAACCTTTATGAGGATGGCAAGAACGCTAAAACTCATTTACTTTAAATCCCACAATTGGAAGCTAAAACGATAAAATTCATTTAAATCTATAAGAGTTCCATTTATCTTTAAATCCCACAATTGGAAGCTAAAACAAAAGAAAATACGACTGAAAGCAACAATATTAAAAACTTTAAATCCCACAATTGGAAGCTAAAACGCACAGAATTTGGAACTGACGTTTTAAAATTAGATTCTTTAAATCCCACAATTGGAAGCTAAAACTTTAGCAAAAAAGGATTTTGTTATTATAACAGAAACTTTAAATCCCACAATTGGAAGCTAAAACACGTTAAACGTATATTTAAAATTGCAGATACAAGTACTCTTTAAATCCCACAATTGGAAGCTAAAACTTGTTTATAAGATTTTTCTTAATTTATCAATTTTCACCTTTAAATCCCACAATTGGAAGCTAAAACTCCCTGTCAAAAAAGATAGTGATAAGTATTTTGTATACTTTAAATCCCACAATTGGAAGCTAAAACAAGCCGAAAATTATGTAGAAACCCGTTTAATTAAAATCTTTAAATCCCACAATTGGAAGCTAAAACCTTTCAGTTTGATTTGACTGGGAATGAGCAAGAAGACTTTAAATCCCACAATTGGAAGCTAAAACACTCTCTTTTGTTATCTCATCAATTGCTTTTCCTTTCTTTAAATCCCACAATTGGAAGCTAAAACAAAAGAAAGAATTAACGAATTAAAAGACAAAAATAGCTTTAAATCCCACAATTGGAAGCTAAAACTAATGTTGAAATTGATTTGAAGCAGGAAAACTTTCTCTTTAAATCCCACAATTGGAAGCTAAAACTTGCCAAACCCAAGAACAGAACAAACACTTGTAAACCCCTTTAAATCCCACAATTGGAAGCTAAAACTTGCGTCTATTATCAGTCCTGTTATTGCCATTAAATCCTTTAAATCCCACAATTGGAAGCTAAAACGCATTTTGACATTTTGCTTTTTTACGAGGAGCAAATCTTTAAATCCCACAATTGGAAGCTAAAACCCATAATTAAATTAAAAAAATACCTATTATTATTATATTTTATAATATATAAATATTAAAAAATCAATAATTTTTTCTCCATCATTCGATAATGCATAACTATAATATGTTTGATGTTGGGTCAAAATTAAGCCCAATATTTTCCCTATTTACATTATTTTTATTTTCAATCTTATAAAAAACAACATAATCCTCGTCTTTATCAATTAATTTTTCTACTTCTAATTTTAATTTCATATATTTTGCTTCTGTAATTTCGCCTTCAAATACTGATTTTTGTATATGATGAAGATATTGCCTACATTTTTTCATCACTTTTGGTAATCTTTTTTTACCACCATCTGACTCAGTTTTAATATCATAAACAACCACTATATACATTATTTACCACCATATTTTAAAAGGTTCATACTTTTCTTCATTTATAATATGCTTAATTAACTTATACAATTCTAATCTTATTATTGTACCATAACTAACTTTTTTATTTAATTTTTTATGTATAATTGTCGTATTTAATTTTTCATCAAATGTTTTGACTATTAATTTTCTCCCATCCTCTTTTAAATAACAATAATTTAATTCCTTATCAAAATCATCTTCTGTGATCTGGTTATTATTAAGTAAATCAAAAATTATTCTGTCTCCGTATATTGGTTTAAAAATTTCTGCAACATCTAATGCCAGCGAAAATCGCCTATAAAATGGCTCATGTAAATAACTTATTGTCGGATTTAATTGTGTTTTATAAATCTCTTTTATGACCGCAGAGTAAACCAAACTATTAACAAAAGAAATCAATGCATTCATCATATTATCTGGTGGATGTTTTACTCTTTTGTCAAATTCAATATCCTGATTTATTATTTTTGGAAATAATGAATAGTATAATTCCCTCGCATTTCCTTCAACTCCCATAATAGCTGAAATATCAGTTTGTGTATCAACTGCTTCATAATAATTTTTAAAAGAGTCAATTATTGATTGGTCAACAATTTCTTTATATCTTTTTAAATTATAAATAAAACCATGAATTGCACCTTTTACAAATTCTTTTGCTAAGTAAATTCTTTTATTATTATCCAAAAAATGTTCTGCTTGCTTTACTATTACATCTCCTGACAATAAAAACTCCTTTGGATAAAAACTACCTGTGTACCAACCATAATAATTGAAAAAATGAACTACAATTTTGTTTTGTGAAAAAAAATTAATTGCTTTTGTATTCAAATCAATTTCACCAAAAAGATATAAACTTTCTACGTCATTTATTGGAATTGGTATGTTTCCCTCCTGTGTTTCCAAGAAAACAGAATTATCTTTTCTACTTATTCTACCATTTTTAAATATGTAATAATCTTTCATATTGCACCTCAACAATAGCAAAAATCATAATAACTGCATTTTTTGCAATATGGTTTTTTGATTAAACCTGGAATTTGATTATTGTTAATTATAATTTTTATTTTCTCCAACATAACTTTTAATTTTTCCTCATCCTCATTAGTTAAATTTATATATTCCCGTCTTTTAAGTTTTGGATAATCAATCATTCCTTTTACATTAATACCTAATTTTTTAAAATAAAACAAATAATATTTTATTTGCCAATGGTGTGATTCATCTAACTTTTTTGATTTTTTTATTTCATGTATAATTCCATTTGTTGTATCAATAAAATCAATTTTTATTCCTTCTAAATTAATTTCTTTTTTCTTTCTACTATATGAATATTCATGTAGCATTTTACCAATTTCAACAAATTCACTGGTATGTTCCATAGAAATATTTTTACTAAATAACCATAATTTACGATAACATATATTATAATATGCTATCTGTGTTCCTGTAATTATTGGCGAATCCATAATTAATTAAATTATATTATTTTGCATTTCTTCATATTTATCGGTAAATTCTAAACCTTTTTCATAAGTATAGTTTACTCCATCTAATAAAGAAATATTATGGCTTTTAAAATATTTAAAATCACTTGATGGAATTAATTTTATTTTGTTATTATAAATTTGCATTGGAATAATAAAATTTAATAATTTCGCATGCATTTTTATTTTTTCGTTTCGTGATTTATTTTTATCCTCTAAAAATAAAATTATTTTATTTATTTTATCTTTATATTTTTCATAAATTGGCATTGGGATAATATTATAATTATAAATTATTTCTCTAAAATCCCTCTCTGCTTCAATCTTTATTTTTGTTCTATAGCCAAGTTCTAAAAGTTCTTTTTTGCTTTTATAATCTTGATAATATTTTGTATTTTCAATATTTGAAAATATCTTTTCTATGATTTTTTGTTTTTCTTCCTCTAATAAAAGAGATTCATCATACTCTTTTAAAACTTCCCAGGTTTTTTTAAATAAATATGGATCATAAATATTATATGATTTTGATTTAAATATATAAATATTTGGTTTTTTTAAATCAAATTCTCTTTTTCTATAACATCTTCCAAATCTTTGTAACAAACTTTCTATAGAAGCATTTTCGGTTATGAGAATATCAAAATCTATATCTAATGACGCCTCAACAACTTGAGTAGTAACCCATACTGATGATATCTTATCTTTCATTATTTTCCTTTCTTTCCATTTTCTATGAATTCCTATATAATGTGAATGTAATAAATTCGAATTTATTTTATTTTTATTTAAAATATCATAAAGTTCCTGTGTTTTTTTAACTGTATTACAAATAATTAAAATTTTTTTACCAAAATTTTCTTTTATTAAATCAATTATTTTTTCTTCATTTATTTCTTCATCAATTATTTTTATTTTATGACGCCTTATTTCTAATAATTGATTTTTTAAAACAATTTGATTATCAAATTCTTTTAACTCTTCTTTCAGAAAAGGTGGTAAAGTTGCAGTCATAAGCATAAATTTCCCACCCAAAGAACTAACTTCTTTTAAAAAAACAACAATAGCAGCAATTGCCGACGGTGAAAAACTTTGTATTTCATCTATAACAATCTTTGAATAAAATGTTGTAAAATAAAAAAATTCAAAACCAGGAAATTTAAAAACGCTTGTAATTATTTGATCGGCCGTTGCTATTGTAATTGGTTTTACTAATTGTCTCGCTTTTGTAATTTTTATTTCTTCATCTTCTTCATCTTCATCTTCTGAAAATTTAGATAATATTAATGAAACTTCTCCATGAAGCAATACAACATTTTTTTTAAATATCTTATAAAACCTTTTAAACATTTCATTTACAGCAATTCTTATACCAAGTAAATAAAATGCCTTATTTCCATTAATCCAATTCATAGCTGCCTCTGTTTTCCCAATACCTGTTGAAGCAATTAAAATTATATTTTTATCTTTATTTTCTTTTGCTTCAATTTGAAATTGTTTTAACTCCCATCCTTTTTCTTTTATCCATTTACTGAAATCATTATTATAATCTCCAATATATCTTTCTTCTGGGGCTATACCAGCAGAAGCAGAATAATCACATTTTTGTAATAAACCTAACCATATTATTCTATATTTAAAATATTTATTCCATAAAATTCTATCTTCCGGATTATTATATTTTTGTAATAAGTTTTTAACACTATAATAATATTCCAATTTCAATAGGTAATGTTTATTAATTAATTGCAGCATTCTCTCGATTTGTGCTTTATCAGGTAAATAATCTCTATGATGATGTGAAATTATAACAAAAATAAAAAAATTAAAAAATTCAACCTCGTCTAATCCCATCTTTTTTATTACATCTTTAATTTGTTTTTCTGTTTTTTCATCTATAAATGCTGGTGATAGCCATTCATGTGGGATTCTATCGAAATTAATTTCATTATTAATTTTTTGTTTTAATTTTTTTCTGATTCGATTTTGGAATTCAGGATTTTTTTTCCCTTGATCATGAAAATAAATTAAATTTTTTATAATTATATCATAATTATCATTTAATATATTATTTAAATAACCCAATTCCTTTAATTTATTATATGATTTTATTAATTTTTCATTATGTTGCTCTATTGTTTCTCCGTTAGATTTAGCATAAAAAATTTCATTTTCCATCTACATTCCCTAACCAACAGATAATATCTTCTTCTTCATCTTGTAAAACATATTCTTTTCTCAATGGAACATCTTTCCCAACATAAAACACATCAATATAATTAAAACATCTATTTTCATCAAAAGAATTTATTTCTTCATAATAAAATGGTAATCTAAATATTGTTCCACTTTTTTCAATTAATGTCTCTGGCAAAACATACATTGGCATTTTTGTTTTTATTGTTCTTGAATCAATACTAGTCTTTATTTCTACTAATTTTATTTCATCAATTCTTGCTATATCTTCATTTCTACCTAAAACAATTAAATTTTTTTGTATTTCATTATATAAGTCATTATTTAAATTTTCGTCATGAAAACAAATATGAAAAACTAATTTTATATGCATATGTAAATCAACAAACATAATTCCATGGGTTGCAGTTTTTAAACTATCACGGATTAATACTCTATATGGGTTTTTTTCTCTTGGTCTATCAAATTTATATACTCTTTGAATATTTGTTATTACGCCTTCACTTTCTCCTTGAATAGATAATTTTAAAGGTTTAAATTCTTTTAAATTAAGAACTGAATGTAGCATTCCTTTAACCATAGATGGTGTTGGCAATGGATATGTTTGAACATATCCATAACTTCCACCAATTTTATAGTTACATAAATTTTGATATAACTTTAATTTTATAACCTTCATATTAATTTCTTATTTATAAATTTCTTTTATTTTATTTTTAATTGAAACAAAAAAATCTTCCATATTAAATTTATTTTTATCATCAATTTTTATTTCGTTTAGATTCGCAATTATACCATCTACATATCCTATTTTAGTATTATCCTTTACTTTTTTATCATCTATATATATTTTTTCTAGGGTCTCATTAATTGGACCTATATTAAGTTTTGTTATATCACGTCCAAAATTTAGTTCTATTTTATTATAAAAAAATGGGTTCCCAACTTCGTATATTCCACCAATAATAAATAAAGGAGATAAATCTTCTCTTCTGCCTCTTATGTCTCTATATAAAATTTTTATTGAATCTAATAACAAATTAATTCTTTTTATTTTTTCTTTATTATCTAAATTAATATTATCATTAGGATCTATCCCGATTTTTTTAAGTTCTATAGTCATAGTATAAGTATAAAAAGATCTATGAATTTCAGATTGAAAAATCATATTATCTAAATCTGTTCGTGCGGCTAATCCCATATTATTGCCATAATCTATATCATTATTCCATTGTTCTAAACTTATAGCATCACTTAATCTAACAATTGCTTTCCTTATTTTACCTTTATTTCCTTCTCCAGATGTTTTCATATAACCAAAAAGATCTATTTCAGGATATTTATCAATTTTAGCATTAGCTTCAAATTGAACTACTTTGCCATCGCTCCCCACAGGTGTTAAAGGCATTGAAAATTCTTCATTCATAATTCTAACTATATCATAACGTAACGCCTGTCTGCTAATATAGGTATAACTTTTTCCTTTAAAAGACAATTTTTTTAATGCCGATATATTTCCTGTACTTTCCCCATAATTTAAATTACCCGCCTTAAAAATAATTGTTAAAGTTAAAAAATTAGACATTTCATTTACCTCCTTTTTTTTCATTTTTATCTTTTATTTTTGAAAGAAGTCCATTTATAAAAGCATATCCAAATTGCATAAAATTATCAATATTTGTTAATTCATTGTTGCTCCCTAACATTATAGGATTATCATATGCCATAGATAATCTTAAGTATTTATCCATAAAAGCATTTTTATCAGCAATTTTTAAATCATTTAAAAGTTGATAAGCTATCCCCTTAATTTTATTTTCACTTTCAGTTTTTTCTGCTATTTCAATGCCATTTCTAAACGCTTTATTCACAATCTTTTCCAACTCATCCATATTTTCACCTCCATTAATGTATTTTATATATTTTAATATATATTTCATAATATTATAAATATTATAATAACCTTTTTCTTTTATATAATAAGAAAAATAATTATTTAAATCTGTATAAGAAAGAGTTAAATTTATTGTTTTTTTTAAAATTTCCTCATAAATATCAACATATAAATCCTTAACTATATATCCGCCTTTTGGTATAGTATTATTGTGTGTTTCTAAAATAAACTTTGCTAATTCTGGCGTAATATTATAATTAAAAATATTATAGCTTTTTGTACTTTGCCCACCAAATTCATTCTCAACAATTTCAATAAAATTAATGTTTTCTAAAAATCTTTCTGCTTTTTCTTGAATTAACATATATATTAAATCATTTATCATTAAATAAAAAGGTTTATTTAAATTTTTTTCTTTTTCAAATTTTGTTTTAAACAACATTAATGAATTATACATTGTTTCTATATTTGTATTTCTATTTAAAAAATAAAAATAATTTTTAAATTCATTATTTTTACTTCTTAATAACACAATACCATGTAATGCACATGAATAAATCAAAGCACATAACGGACAAATTCTAACTTTATTTGGATTAAAACCCCATATCCAATTAGAATTGTCTTTATTAAATCCTATTATCTGAGTAATTGCATTACTAAAATCATATTCCTTTTTATATATTGAACAACTATTACATAAATCTTTAGTTTTCAAATTTTCATTATTAAAAAACTTTTTTGAATTTATATCCTTAATATATTTTTTTATATTTTTATAAAAACATATCCCTTTTGTTATTTCCAAATCTAAAAAATAATCTATAAATTTTTTTCCTTTTGCTTTAAGTTTATCATAAATAATTAATGAATTATTATAATTTTCCAATTTCTTTATAATATTATTTTCTAATTTATTTAAAAATTTATTTTTATCCTTTATTATTTCTTCTAAAGATATTCCACAAAAATCTTTAATAAATTTATTTGCTACCTTTCCTCCAAGGCCGGCTTCTTTTAATAAATTCTTTTTAATTTTATTACCCTGTATTTCATTAATCTTTGATTTTAACTTATTTAATCTTTCTTTATAACTTTCTAAATCAAATAATTTTAGAAAAGAAAATCTTTCATATTTTTCATAAAATTTATCTAAAATAGAACTGCTAAATTCCAAATAATTCCCATTTATTGTTAAAGAATCCTTGTATTTTTTTGTTATATTTTCAATTTTACTTTCTCCTTCTACCAAAATAAAAAGAAAACCGACTATGCCTGCATTATAATACCAATCTTTCGTGTAAATTCTTACATAATCTGATTTAATTCCTTTTCCCATCCTACCCCACCAATTCCTTTTCCAATTTTATTTCCTTCCCGTTTTCTTTTGCTTCTTTTGCAATACTGCTTTTATCATTAAATCTTTTTATAGCCAAATCAATTTTCTGGTCGCCGATTTGGTCTTTTAAGGTAATTAAAAATTTTATTTTCTTTTCAAAAATATCTTTTAAATTTTCTGTTTCAATATAAATATCAATATCTCCTCCCAAAAGTTTTGGATTTGCCCGAGAACCAAAAATCCAAACACGGGATTTATTGCCAAATGTGCTTTTAGTTAATTTATAAATTAATTCTATTGTTTCTTTTGAAAGGCGTATGCTATTTTTCATTTTTCTTATCCAAAATTGATTGAATTTTATCTATTATTTTAAATAAATCCTTTACTATATCAATTGCTCGTTTTAATGCATCCTTTTTTACTTTATCCTCCTGTGGATAATCATGGACAAAAATATTTCTTATTTCTCTTATTTCCTTCCAAAAATCCGCTGAAGTAATTATTTTGTATTTTTCCATTGTATTTAAAATATCTATAAACGTTGCTTCTCTTTTATCCTTACCTGTCAAATACTCATAAAATAAAGGAAAAATTTTTTCGCCTAACACACTTTGCAATTTAATAAATCTAAATATGAAAGCATCGGAAAAAATTATGTTATCTGTTTTTGAAAAATTAAATATATCCTTTCCCTTTTCCAACTTTTTTAATTCTTTATTTAATAAATCCTTGTGTTTTCTTGCTTCTTCTAAAAATAATATTATCTTTTCTTTTTTCATTTTACCACCTCAAGCATTCCAAAGCCCTCGCTTCTTCTTGCTCCAATTCCTGCATCATAAATTAATTTTAATAATTCTGATTGTGCACTTATTTCAATACATCCTCTTATACTAGGTAAGGTTATTGAAAATTTGCTTTTGTTAGAACTATGCGCAACTGGTGATAATTTTAATGTTTCCCATAATATATTTATTGCTATTTCATTTTTTTCATCAAATTTTTCTTTTAGATATTCTTGTGCTAAATTTATAATGCTTTTTCTTAATGCCTCAATAAATTCTTCTTTATTACTCTCTTTTGCGTATTTAAATTTTTTATCTTTTAACAGTCCCTCTGGCAATAAATAATAATCCCCGTCTTTTAAATCCCTTACTAAAAATGGTGATAATGTTTTAAATAAAATTTTATCTTTAAATGTATAGTCCGGTTTTATTTGTAAATTAAATTTTTCTACAGAAATTTGGTCATTAAATAGTTCAAACCCATTTTTTATTTTTAATAAACCATTGTAAATTCTCATTAAAAATTCATAATCACTTGATGAAAAATTAAATAAAAAATTATCATCCTGCAAAACAAATTTATCCTCTTTTATTTCTTTTATCGGGAAATAGACAGAAAATGTATATGGTTTCATTTTATTTGATGAAAAATATTCATTTAAAAATGTTTCGCCATCTTCCCCTGATAATTTAAAAGCTTCCTTTATCATAGAAGAAATATATTTACGATAATCCGTGGGAATTAAAATATTCCCATTCCCTTTATTTAACTTTATCTTACAACTAAATCTCATTTAATTGCCCCAGTTAATTTATTTAACTTATAGTATATACAATCATAAAACATTAGTCAATATTTTTTTATTCATTTATTTCTTTCATTTTTTTATACCATTCACTTGCTTTTTTAAAATCTCCCTTTGCTTCACAAATTTCACCCATACAAAAATATGCTTCTTTTAAAACAAAACCTTTTAATAAATGCATATATTGATTTAATAATTTTTCTGCGGTATCATTGTCATCTAAATCTTGCAGGCAAAAAGCTTTTATTGCCATTGCTTCGTCATAAAACTCGCTATTTTCTGGTATATTTGATATTGCTTTTATTGCATCATCGTATTTACCTAATTTAAATAAAGCAAAACCATATAAATAAATTATTCCATAATCATTGCTATTTTTATCAATATAACTTTTAAAATATTCTGCTGCTTTTTTATAATCCCCTTTTTCGAATTGTTCAAATCCATCTTTTAACAAATTATTTAATTGCACATCTGTATTTGCTGACTGCTGCTTTTTTAATTTTATTGGCTGATAATAATAAAGTCCTGTACCAGGGATACCAGTAGAAGTGTATAAACCATTTTTATTAACACCTACTCTTAAACCTCTAACACCAAAGCTTAATCCAATACCACCTTTATTTAAATTTAAACGTAATCCTTTGAATAAATTTATTGACCTTCTAAAACGTAAAGCCATAATACATATCACCTCATTTATAATTCTTTTAAAAGAATAGTATAATTTATGCCATAAATTAATATTGAAAAATAAAAATTTTATGTACTTATTAATTCAAAATTTATATATTTTAAAAATTTTTTATTGGGATAATAAATTTCATCTAAAAATAAATAGAAATCTTCTTTGAAAAGAAAATTTATATTCATTTCTTCTTCAGATAGAAAAAGAGTAAATTTAGTTGAATTATTTTTGATATATTCATATAAACTAACCAACTTATCATCAATCTTTCTTAAATTTTTATTTTTATTCAAATCATTTAATAACATATTATAATCCAATACTTCAAAATAAATTTTAGTATAACTTATCCTATCTTTAAGAAATGAGTCTATATCTTTAATTTTTAAAAAAGAACAAATTCTTCCAACCAAAGTACTCCAACAATATTCAAAATAATTTTTGAATTCATCTTTTAAATTTTCTTCTTTTAAAAAAGAATTATAATCAGCCTTTATTGTTTCAATTAATTTTTTATATTCCATTTCATTTACGTTAAACAAAAATGGCTCATTTATAAGATATGAATATTCTTTACCTATTATTAGGCAGGATAAAACAAATTCATATTCATTTAATTGTTCAATTAAATATTTATCATTTTTTATAAAAACATTCTTATATCTAATTTCTGGTTTGATAATGTCAATAAAATTATAATTTCCATCTGTTTTTTCAACTTTAAAAATTCCCGGATATAAAAATTGTAAATTTATAAAAGGGAACTTTTTTTCAGTTGGTAGTGATAAATAATCGGTTGATTTTAAAAATTTCTCAAACAGTGTTTCGGATTCAATGCCAAAATAAATACAATAAATAGAAAAAATTGCTTCATAAGATGGCATAATTTCTTGAAAAAGAGGATTATAATAACGTAATTCCATTAAATAATAAATCGCTTCTATTTCCTGGTCAAGTACTTTTTGTCTATAATTACACAATAATAAAAAAGATTCTAAATACTTATCAAACTCCTCAGGATATAATAATGCTAATTTAATACCTGTCTTTTTTATAGGTTCTTCTCGTTTTTCAACTAAATGCAAACAACAATTTTTATATTTTTTTCCACTTCCACAAAAACATTTATCATTTCTACCTAAATTAATCATTCTTTATATCCTTTTTTTGTTTATAATATATAATAAATATTAATATAAGTAAATTACTTTTTTTATATTCGTAATAACAAGGTTCCACCCTTGTAGCTATAAAAAATCTATTAAATTTGCAAATCTACCAAATCTACCAAATTTTCTAATTTCCTGATTGCCTAATTGCCTGATTTATTTCAATTGTTGATTGCTTATTGCTGCTTGCTGGTTGTTAATTTCTTTTTCGATTTTAATTCTTCGTTTTATAAATCATAAATTATAAATCTTACATCATAAATCTTAAATCGTAAATACTTCTAATTTCCAGATTTGTTAAATTGCCTTATTGCCTAATTTTTATCTTTTAAATCCAGCAAATTTTGCCAATCAGGCAATCTGGCAATGAAATAAATACATTTCACATTCCACTTTTTACATAGTAAATTGCAAATTGGAAATTGTTTGATTTTCTATTTACGGGCGACCACACAGGGTCGCCCCTACAGATAATCTCAATTCTCAATTAATGGATTCCCGCTTAAGTTTATCCCTGAGAAATCAGGGGTAAACTCCAACAGGAATACAGTTTTTGTTATTCCAATCAACAATCAGCAACCGGCAATCGGCAATGTAGTTATCCCCCCTCACCTTTATCCTCTCCCTGCAGGGTCTGTCCATTACCCATATCTCTATCTATATCTATATAATAAATAATAAGAAGCAGGTATATCCTGATTTTTGAGGAAAATTACGGGTGATTCGTAGTGTTGTCTAGTTTACTTACTCCCAATTTTAACGCCCTTCTTAATCCTATCTAAGGGTTGTTGCGTAAGCCTCGTCTACCTTTGACTGCAAATTCTTTGTCCGAATTTTTCTCAACCGTTTTTTACGAAAAAATCAGCGGTATACCTGCTTCTTGATACTTATGGGTAATGGTGAGCCGCAGGGTAGAGGAAATTTATCCAATCCGCAATCAGCAATCTGCAATCGGCAATGTAGTTATCCCCCCTCACCTTTATCCTCTCCCCGCAGGGTAGAGGAAATTTTTTCCAATTAACAATCAGCAACCAGCAATCGACAAAGTATTTTTCTCCCCCTCACCTTTATCCTCTCCCCGCAGGGTCTGTCCATTACCCATATCTCTCTATATAATAAATAATAAGAAGCAGGTATATCCTGATTTTTGAGGAAAATTACGGGTGATTCGTAGTGTTGTCTAGTTTACTTACTCCCAATTTTAACGCCCTTCTTAATCCTATCTAAGGGTTGTTGCGTAAGCCTCGTCTACCTTTGACTGCAAACTCTTTGTCCGAATTTTTCTCAACCGTTTTTTACGAAAAAATCAGCGGTATACCTGCTTCTTGATACTTATGGGTAATGGTGAGCCGCAGGGTAGAGGAAATTTTTTCCAATCCGCAATCAGCAATCTGCAATCGGCAAAGTAGTTATCCCCCCTCACCTTTATCCTCTACCCTCAAGGGTAGAGGAAACCAAATTTTTAATTTTTTATGAATAAAAATCTTCTTCTCTTATTATTCTTTTTTCTTTATTTTCTTCATCAATATGTAAACGCAAACGCTTTTTTTCTTTCTTTTCCTCTTTAACTTCTGCGGAAGAGATTTTTTCTTTTTCTTGGGCTTCCTCTTCTATTACTTTTTCAAAAACTGAAACAATTTTTGCATCAAACTGTTCCCCTGCACATTTTTTTATTTCTTTAATTGCAAAATCAATACTTAATTCATCTCTATAGGGCCTTTTTGATGTAATAGTAGAAAAAGCATCAACCACACTTATAATACGTGCGCCGAGCGGTATTTCATCACCGCGAAGCCCAAGTGGATAGCCACTACCATTTACCCATTCATGATGGGATAATATTAATGGCACCAATTTTTTTAATGAATTAATTTTTGAAACAATATTTGCGCCTAATTGTGGATGCATTTTAATTATATTATATTCCTCTTTTGTTAATTTTCCAGGTTTATTTATTATACTCTCGCTTATTCCTATTTTCCCAATATCATGTAATAGAGCAGCATATTTTATTGTTTCCACTTCATCATGAGGCAGTCCCATTTTTTCAGCAATTTTTGTTGCATACTTCATAACAGTTGATGAATGGCCATGGGTATAATGGTCTTTTGCATCAACAGCAGCAGCAAGTGCATGTATTGTATTTATATAGTCCTTTTGAATATTTGCATACAAACGGCTATTTTCAATTAAAGCGCCAATATGATTTGAAAGAATTGTTAAAAAATATAAATCCTCCCTTGAAAATTGTTCGTTTTCTTTTGTTAGCGAGATAACACCCACTATCTTATCTTTGTTTGAAATCGGGGTTATTATTACTGCTTCTTTCATAAATAAACCATCTGATGCAGGATTAAAAAATTTGATTGTTTTAATATCCTTAATAAATAAACTCTTATTATTTTTAAAAACCCAGCCAGCAATAGAATCAATGGGGATTCTGTTGTCAAGAAGGCGGCCCTTATAACCATATTGAGAGCGTATTCTTAATTCATTACTTTCTGTCAAAAGCATAACAACTCCGCTTGCATTTACAAATAATTTCTTTATGCTCTCGGTCAATGCCTTTGTAATCAGTTCTTCTATGTCAATGGATGTTTCTATTGATATTGTTACACTCATTAATTTTTCAAGCCCTGTTGCTTTTATCCTCATTTGTTCAAACAATATTCTGTTAAATAAAAGAATACCTATTTGTTCCCTTAAAATATCTATTAACTCAATATCATTTTTATTATAAATATATGGATGTTTATTAAAAATTATTAATATTTGAGTAACTTCATCCCCGGCAATTATTGGCGCAATAATACAGGAACCGGATTTTACCTGTTTACTTAAAAATGTATCTTTAACTTTTGTTACATCATCTATTAGAAATATTTTTTTATTCATTATCACATTGTAAAATTCTGATTCAGCTGTTACTTCAATATTTTCACCTTCTTTTATTTCATATTCACCAGATACTTTTTTAACGCTTTCTACTACCAAATACCTTTTATTAGGTGCAACTCCCAGTATTATACCGCCGGCACCTTTCATCAAAGGAAAAATAGTCGATAATATCATTGAAAGTAATTCATCCCTGTTTTTTACTTCATTAGCCATACGATAAATCTCATGAGTCGCAAGTAATGCAATATTTTTCTTTATAAGTATGAGGTTGGTCTTTTCCAGACTCTCGGTTGCTCTGCTTACCTTTTCTTCTAATGCAATATTTACCCTTTTTATTTCATTATAAAGTTTTTCTTTTTCTTCTGTTACTTCTTTAAAGTCATTTTGTTGTATGCGCATTTCCTTTGCAATAAAATACCCAAGCAAACAAAATCCAATTAAAAAAAACATTCTTATTAAAAAATCTAATAAAAACAAAGATAATAAATTTCCTTTTGATGAAATTACATAAATAATAAAATAATTAAAAATAATAAAAGTTGTTAAATAAAGTAAATTTTTATTTGATATATTATCAAAACAGGAATCAATTAAAATAAAATAATATAATAAAAATAAAGGACTTAACATCCCGCCTGAAAATAAAACAGCAAACGTTGCAATCATTATGTCAACATAAGCAGAAGCAGTAAATATTTCAGAAATATACTTATTGACTTTTTTAATCCAAAAAAAATAAAATAAATTTAAGATTGCTGTAAAAACAAAAAGAAAAACAATAGGCAGGAAGTTTGGACTTTTTGTTAATTTAATATAAAATAATGCAAGAGGAAAAGAAATTAATAAAATAATCCATCTTATATTTATATCAGAGATAATACCTTTTTTTATCTGTTCTTCGTTTTTTTCAATAATAACAATCCTGCCGAGGTCCATATTTGCACCAATTTCAAATATTTTTTATATTAATAATATTCTTCTGTCTGTATGATTTCTGAAACAGATTCAGAGTAGTCGCTTTCTATTCCATCTTTACTAACTGCGGTAACTACAAAACTGTATCTGATTTTTGATTTTAAACCGGCGAGCGTTGCTTTTGTTTCCCGCAGCAAACTCCTGTTTAATCTCTTATAACCTGTATCACTCTGTTTTTTATAATACAAATTATAACCAATTACAAAATCTTCTTTACTCTCATTCCACATTACAACTATTGATGTATCTTCTACTTTTGCTATAACACCAGTTACGGTTGATGGTTTTTTTGCAACATATTTCTGTGGTGTTGCAGAAACAACTTCTGAATAAACACTTTCAAGTTTTCTGTTGTTCACTGCTGTTACGACAAAATTATATGTAATATCATTATTTAAAACTGCTTTAAATTTTGTTTCTTCCATTATTGGTTCTTTGTTTAATTTTATAAATTCCTTTCCTGTTGCTTCTTTATAATAAATATTATAGCCAACTATGTTTGCCTCAGGATTTGGAGCCCAGCCAATTGATACAATCTTATCGCCAGCAACAGCAGTTATTTTTTCTGGTGGTCTTGGCGCACCTATTTTAGGTCTTGGAACAGAAGGTCCCATGTCAAGAGTTGCTGATATTCTGTGCGTTGAGCCAAGTTCTGAATGCGGAACAAAAGCATAATCAAGCGAACCAAAATCAAATTTAAAACCACCACCTGCTGTAAATGTCTCATCTTCCCTGCCAAGTTTATAGCCAAATCTCGCCCTTAATACATAAACGCTTATTTCACCACCAACATTGAAAAACCATTTTGAATAATCAGGATTTGTCAAATCAACCGGTTTAGTTATATCAAACGCTGCAAGCAAACCTAATTCTTTTGTAAATTTAAAATCACTGCTTACTCCAACACGCACATTAAATGGCGAAGGATCATTATTTATTGCTGTTCCTATATCCTGAAGTGTAATACCGAGTTTTATATTTTCAGTTATATTTCCTATTATGCCAAGGTCAATGCCAAAAGACATAGGAAGTGTTTCATCCAGAATTTTCCTTGAAATTATGTATAAATTGCCGCCAACTGAAATATTGCCTATTGTGAAATCACTGGTATATAAATTGCCAAGTATTTTTGCAGCACTAACAGAAACTGCTAAATCATAAGACATTGCTGTTGCGCCTAAAATCGGTCCAAATGGATTGGTTGCAGTTGAATCAAAACCCGGCACCCAAAAGAAATTTGCAGCAATACCAAGGTTTAAAGTATTATCAAGTGGAAAAACAAGTGAAAAATAATCATAACCGGAATTTGCAAACCAGACAAGATGCATAAAAGTAATATTCCATTTATCAATGGCAGTTATACCTGCCGGATTCCAGTAAATACCATTGGAATCGTCCGCAATACCCACATATGCCTCGCCCATTGCTGATGGTCTCGCGCCAACACCTATCTTTAAAAAATCAGCATTGGATGTACCTGCACCAAGCCCGTAGCAGGTTATATAAATTACAGTTGTAAATAACGCTGTCAAAACTAATCTTTTTACTTTGTTCATCATAATCACCTTTTATTAACATATCGCAAACTAAAGTTTGCGGCTACAAAAAACTATATTCATCATATTACCTTATTATCTATTTTCAATTTACGTTTTACATTTTCGGTTTTTAAAATCGTAAATTTTATTATTTTTTTATAACTGCAACAGTTCTTATATCCGTGAAACTACCTGCTGTGAGTTTTATGTAATAAATACCTGTTGTCACGAGTTTACCATCATCTGCCCTGCCATCCCAGACAAACAACTGGGTATATGTTATGCCTCTTGATATAAGTTCTGTGTATTTCATTGTCCTGACGCGCTGACCTGCAACGTTAAATATAATAACAGATGCACCATTTGGACAATCTTCTGAAACACTGAATATAATACTAACACTCTCACCTGCCAGTGGATTAAAACTATTCCTGTCAAGCGCGAATACATTGCCGGCACCAGGTGTTGCAAATCCCGGCTGTATTGAAACGGTATTGGAGGTAACTGATGTATTGGCTGTTGGAGTTGTGCCTGTATATATATCAAAATAATCCCACCATGTACTTATATTAAAGGTTACATTTCCTGATGTGGTTGCACTGAATGTCCATGTAAATGTTACAACTCCTCCTGGAGCAACATTCATAGCAGATAATGGCTGCGGTCCTGTAAGAACAAGTGCACTGCCAGAACCTGTCACAGTAGGTGAAACAGAATTTGGCTGTGAATACTGCTGACCTGCAATTTTAATTCCCGGCATTATATTAAGTGCTGTTGTCTGGCCAACATTTGTTACTGTCATTACAACAGTTATTTCCTGACCTAATGATACAATATCAGGAAGTGCAGAAAGCAAAACAGCAAAAGAAGCACCTGCTGGTCTTATTTCCATTGTAACATCATCTGCTGTTGATAAAACCATTGATGTGCCTTCTGTCATTGCATTGGCATAAACACTGAAATTAACTGTTCCAGGATTTGCACCTACATTATAAACCCATGTAAATCTGGCACTACCACCATACGCAGAAATTCTATCCTGATATGAAGGATTCGGACCAGAAACAAGCGATACAAGGCCGGGAACCGGGTTTTCTGTTAAATAAGGCACTGCAACAGGTGTTACTGCTCTTGCATCTGCAATTCCATAATTTGTAATTGTCAATATCAAATAAACCGTTGAATTAAGTGGAACAGGGTCATCAATTGCAATATATGATAACTGAGCTGCAATATTTGCAGAAGGTGGTGTAATTCTAATAGTTGCACTGCTGTCACCTGAACTTACAGGATTGCCTGATATGGCATCAGTTCCTACTGCTCTACCTGTAAATGTTATTTCACCTGTTGATGTTGCTGAATAAGTCCATGTAAATGAACCAGCAGAATTCCCCGGTATATTAATTGGTTCAAATGTGGTTATACCACCTGGTGTAAATGCATCAATGAGTTGCAGCGTTGCTCCTGTTCCATTGTTTGAATAAACAAGATATGGAGATGCAGAAACATTCATTGCTGTTGAGTCACCTGTGTTTGATACTGTTAAAACTACAGTTACAACCTGAGTTCTTGACATTGTCACAGGTGGTATTGTTGTCATATAAGAAACAAGTGTTGCTGGTGTTTGTATACGCACAGTATTTGATGTTAAAAGACCTGTTGTAACAGGTAATCCGGAATGCTCATCAACACCTGATGCACTTGCTGTAAATGAGAATGTTCCGGAACCAGATGTATCAAAGACCCATTCATAAACAACATTTGTTGCACCTGTTATTGTAAATGGTCCAGCTGGATGTGTGGTAGGCCCGCTTACCTGTGTTACACTTCCTGTTCCTGTTACTGCAAAACCCCATGTTAAATTTGTATTGATACAGTCGGCAACCACACCTGCGCCATTTGTTATACTCAAAGTTACTGTTATCTGACTGCCTGCATTAACAACAGATGGTCTTGACCATAAAGAAGATGTAAGTGATGCAGGAGCCTCAACAGACACTGTTTCTGAAAGCATTGGAGTTGTCATTATGTCTCCTATGCCTACATCTCTGCCATACGCAAGCACACTGAAATTAGTGGTTCCAACACCTGTTGCAACAAATAACCACTGATAAGTTACTGAATTATTTGTGGGTATTGTAACAGGCCATGGGTATGCCGGCGGATCTATGATAACAGGACCTGAAACCTGTGTCCAGTTTGCTGTGCCAAGACGGCTTACTGCTGTTGGAGAGACATTATAAGCAGCAGATGGTGCAACACCATTATTTGTAACTGTTAAATGCAAAGTAACTGTCTGGTTCATACTCACACTTACAGGATAAACATTAATAGAAGCAATCAATGATGCAGACGGATTAATTGTAACTGTTGCTCCTGTTGCTGTGCTTGTAATTGTCTGCAAAGTATTTATATCCTGCCCTATTGCAAAAGAACTGAATGTGATAATACCAGCGCCTGTTGCCCTGTATATCCATGTAAAATTATATGCAGTCCCACCGGATATAGTAACATTTGATGGTGACGGAGATGATACAAGTATTGGTGTAACACCTGTTGCATCAATTGCAAGCGGAACAGGACTTACATTAATTGCATCTGCTGCACCAGTGCCGGCTGTATTTGTAACAGCAAGTATGACTGCAAAATCAACACCATTGTATGTAGATTGCGGCACAACCCGTATCAGTGATGCAAGCGATGCCGGCTCTACAACCACACAATTTCCTGTTGTTCTTGTATTTGATGTAATTGTAAGTCCTGAATTTACATCAGTGCCACGGACATAACCTTGCAGATTTGATGTGCCTGTTCCAATTGCTGTATAAATCCAGGTAAATGTTGCAGCAGAACCGCCCGGTAAATCAACAGGTGTTGGAAATGAGGTTGGCATAATTACACTGCTTCCTAAATCATAAAGCGGATCTGGCTGTGGATAAGCACCTGTAACTGTTCCCTGCCCATTATTTGTAACTGTCATAGTAACAGTTAACTGCTGTCCACGAGATACACGTGGTGGTATTGTGAAACTTGATACAACAAGCTGAGCAGGCGTCTGTATGTCAATAACATTGGAGCCGGAAAGAGGTGAATTATAAAGTATGCCTGAATTAATATCATAGCCCCTTGCCCATCCACTATAGGACACCCATCCACCAGCTGATGCCTGAATTACCCATGTAAAATACGCACTTTCACCCGGTGCAATATCTGCATACTCAGGAACAGGTAATGGATTATTTGGTGTTGTTGCACCTGTGCCACTCTTAAATAATTGCGTTGGACGAACATCAAGTGCAGTTGATGCTCCATTGTTTGTTACTGACATTACAACTGTGATATTCTGTCCTACATTTACAGTGACAGGATATGCAACAATTGATGATATTAAATCAGGTGGTGCAAGTATATTTATATCTTTTATAACTTCCATTGATTGTGCAGGTAATAGTGTTACCTGGTCTGTTCCTATTGCTTTTGTGCTGAATGAAATAATACCTGTTTGTGAATCAACAACAAATACCCACTGGAATAAAGCAGATGCACCAACAGGTAAAGGAACAGGAGCAGTTGATGAAGAAATAGTATTGCTTAAATAATCACCTGCAACTGGCATATTCCAGCATAATGTATCAGGTCTTACATTTATTGCATTATTTGTTCCTGTATTTGTTACTGATAATTGCACTGTTATTGTCATATTATAACCGGCATTAACAGGTGGTTTAGATAATAATTCTGCAGTGAGAATCGCCTGCATTGGAACAATCTGCAACTGACGGACAGGTGATGAGCCAGAATAAATCTGTGTGTTTGTATTATAATCAACACCCTGTGCAGAACCACTGAAATTCACAATACCGGTTGCATCCGCTGAATAGGTCCATGTAAATGTTACTGCCTGTCCGCCTGCTAATACAGGTATTGCAGAAGGACTGCTAATTTGTGTCATAAGTGTCGGATTATTATTCAACAATGCTGGAACAACAGATGTTACTGTTCCTTCGCCCATATTTGAAACAGTCATTAAAACAGTAAATTGCTGCGATACAGTTACCATCGGTGGATAAACAGTAAATGCAGTTATAGAAAGTGATGCTGGTTGCTGCACCACAATATACTTGCGTGATGTCCATGGTGTTTGCTGTATCAAACCACTGTTTGCATCAGATGCAGCAGCATAACCAGAGAAATAAATTGTGCCAGAGCCGGTTGGGCTGAACAACCACTGGAACATCTCAGATGAGCCACCTGCAACAGGCACAGTAACAGGATCAGGCGATGTCTGTGTTGCCCAGGCAGAGCCGCCTTCGTTACTTACTGTTAAGACAAGCGCTGTAATATTTGCTGTTGCACCACCGGTATTTGTAACAATCATACGAACTGTTATTTCCTGTCCGCTATTTGCATAGACAGGTGTATAAATATCAGAGACAATATTCATTGCACTCTGTATTTCAACATTCTGTGACAATTGTGGAACTGTGGATTTCAAACCATCTATGTCATAATAATTTGCATATCCACTGAATGCAACAGTGCCTGGCGATGTTGCCCTGTATACCCATGTAAAGTAATGAGAAGCACCACTTGCAAGTTGCGACTGTGCTGTCGGACTAACCTGTAATGATACAGCACCGGACATTGGTATTACAGAAACATAGGATGTAACATTATGAGGCCATTGTGTTGCTGCTGTTCCTGTGTTAGTGACTGTTAAAACAACTGTTATGTTTTGATTTGTTGAAACAACAAGTTGTGAAACAGAAATTGCCGCAGACAGATATGCAGAATCTGCAATCTGTATGTCATTTGAAGTATCAGAAGAAGTTGTAATTTCAGTTAAAGAATTATTATCCCAGCAATGTGCATCACCTGTAAAGTTAAGTGTGCCCGGTGCAACTGTTCTGTAAATCCATGCAAAATAAGAAGCACTGCCACCTGCAATGGATGAATAACCGGAAGGAACAGGGCCTGTTAATAAATTTGCAAGACCCGGATTATTTAAAATAAGTGCAGATGGCGTTACATTAATTGCTGCTGCTTCACCTGTATTTGTAACTGCCATATAAACAGTTATATCCTGACCTGTTTTTACAATGGTAGGAAGCGCCGGGACTGCCCATATATTTATAGCAAGGTTTGCCGGGTCCTGTATTGAAATAGTATTTGAGCGTGTGAAAGCAGATGAAACTTTGAGTCCTGAGTTTTCATCATAGCCGGATGCATTACCGCTCAATGTTACAACACCACGCGCTGTTGCTGAGAATGTCCATGTAAATTCCCTTACAGCACCACCTGGTATATTTTGCGTAACTGGGACAGGTCCAACAGGCGGTATCATTCCACCTGTTGAATCAAGTGTTATAAATAATGATGATGGCTCTACATTTAGAGCATCTGCAAGTCCTGTATTATTAACAACCATTCTAACTATGACCTGCTGTCCTACATTTAATGTGGTTCCATCTATGATAATAGAAGATGAAAGTGTTGCAGGTGATTCAACTGTTATAGAATTTGATGTGTCTGTGACACTATAATATGTAGCACCTGTTCTTTCATCATAACCAATTGCCCTGCCATAGAATGCAAGTGAGCCGGCACCTGTTAAATTATATACAAAGGTAAATGTTGCACCACCTGATACAGGTATCATCTGTGAAGAAGGCAGCGGACCTGATGCAAGATTTACTGTTGCTGTGCCTATTCTTGTAAGCGGTGTTTCAGGTGATACATTTATTGCATTTGTTGCTCCTGTATTTGATATTGTCATTAAAAGTGTAATCTGCTGACCTGCAGAATATGTGGTTGGTGGTGTTATTATTGTCATCTCATTATATGTGAGTGCAGGCGGTCCATATACTGTTATCCTGTTGCTTACTCCGTCTGATATATGGGTTGATGTCTGTCCTGAACTTCTTGCAAGTCCTGTTATAACATCTGTTCCTGTTGCTGATGATGTTCTGAATCTCCATGTAAATCTGCCCAAACCACCTGCCGGTATATCAAGTGAAGAAGGTATTGGTCCTGTTATTAATGTGGAACCTAAAACCGGAACTATTGCATCAGGGGTTGTAGAAGGAGCATTAACAATACCAACATTGGACACAGACATTATAACTGTGTATTCCTGATTTATTGAAAGTGCCTGTGGTGTTACTGATATCCAGTTTGTTAAAACCGGCACTGTTGGTTGTATTAAAACAGTATTGCTTGTTGCTGTTGTTGTAACAGTTAAACCGCTATTTATATCAGAACCGGATGCAAAGCCGCTGAAAATTAAATTTCCAATACCTTCTGATGAATATGTCCAGGTGAAACGCGCAGATGCTCCACCTGCTATTGTTACACTTACCGGTGCTGGCGAACTGATTAAAGCAGCATAAGGTGCAGAAGACCCGGTCAATGTAAGTGAAAGTGCATCAGGTCCTGCATTTATTGCTGTTGCCTGCCCTGTGTTTGTAACTGACATTACAACAGTTATAGTCCATCCGGCTCCAACAATTGCAGGTTGCGCGTTAATTGAAGAAATAAGATTTGCAGGTGTCTGTATTATATAATTATTATAAGTTGCTATTGCTGTTTTTGTTACTTTTGTATTTATATCATAAGCTCTTACTTCACCTGTAAAGTTTGTAGCGCCTGCAGCAGTTGCAGTAAATGTCCAGGTAAAATGTGAAGATCCACCACCTGCAATATCAACAGTTGCAGGCCAGATACCTGCCCATGTTGCATTCCCTACACCTGTTGGAACAACTGTGACACCATATGCTGCCTCAGCTGTAGCCCCGCCATTATTTGTTACTGCCATTATAACTGTAATAACCTGGCCAACTGATACCTGGGATGGCTGTATGTAAACACCAGCTATTAAATTCGTGGCTGTCTGGACTGTTGCTGTAATTGACCACGCAGCATCTGCTGATATATCTATCATTCTCGTTGCATCAAAACCAGTTGCATTATTGCTAAACCACATTGTGCCTGCTGATGTTGCAGTATAAATCCATGTAAATGTCTGGTTTGCACCTGGTATTAATGTAGCAACAGATGTGGGGTCTGGTCCTGCAATGTAACTAATATTTGCTGTGCCATATTTATATAATGTGCCGGGTGTTACATTATTTGCATTTCCTGTTCCATCATTCTGAACTGTCATTGAAACTGTGAATGACTGATTAACACTTATTTGCGATGGTCGAATTATAAATGATGTTATGTTAAGAGCTGCTGCATTTTCTATCATTAAAGAATCAGAAACTGTTACCGGGGTTATTGTAACTGGCATTCCATTTACTGCATTAATACCAGTTGCAGACCCGGTAAATGTGACATTTCCTGATGATATTGCCTGATATACCCATGTAAATCTTGTAGATGAGCCACCATTTAATGTTGCAATACTTGCTGGCTGAGGCCCTGATACATAATTTACATTTGATGCCCCATTGATTAATAAAGAAGTTGGCGCAACATTGTTTGCAGCAATTGTTCCTGTATTTGTTACTGACATAACAAGTGTTATGAATTCACCTGTGCCAACTGTGTCTCCCTGCTGTATTGCAAGTGATATACCAAGCTGTGCAGGTGTATTAATTATAAGTATATTGCTGTCATTTACAGAACTTGAAACTGTCAGTAATGAATTCTCATCTGTACCACTTGCATTACCGCGGAAACTCAATGTGCCTGTGCCTGCTGCCTGATATACAAATGTGAATGTCCTGCTCGCACCACCTGGAATATTCTGCGCTGCCGGGAATACACCTGTTAAAATTGCTCCACCTGTTCCTATCTGCTGCAATGAAGAAGGTAAAACATTGTTTGCAGTTGCACTTCCTGTATTTGTAACAACCATATAAACTGTAAATGTATCTTCTATGTTTACAATTGATGGAGCAGAAATAGATGATACAAGTGTTGCCGGAGTTACAACATCTATAAAATTACTAGTGGTTGCCACTGATGTCACTGTTACTTTGCTGTATTGCGCATAGCCAATTACAAAACTATTTACAGCAATTGAACCAGGACCTGTTGTATTATAAATCCATGTAAACCATTTGTTTTCTGACGGCGCTATTGTTTGTGTTACTGGTAAAGGCCCTGATGCCAATGAATACTGTCCTGTTCCAAGGCGTATCAATGCATCCGGTCTGACTTCTTCTGCTATACTTCCACCGCTGTTTGTTACATTCATTCTTATTGTTATCTGCTGGCCTACACTTACTTTATCAGGTGTGATAAATATCTGCTGTGCAAGGGATGGCAATGTGTATGCCTGTATCCTGTTCGTATTATTGCTCGTTATATCTTTGCTTGTCCATGTTACTTCTGCACATATCGCCCTTATCGTCACATTATTTGGTCCTGCTGCTCCT